>Ga0164297_10001257_pt1 | contig 27431 bp, 18 predicted proteins | sample GEODES058metaG_FD_113539 | JGI IMG/M metagenome (GOLD analysis project Ga0164297, IMG submission 113539) | Dystrophic lake water microbial communities from Trout Bog Lake, Wisconsin, USA - GEODES058 metaG | ecosystem: Environmental > Aquatic > Freshwater > Lake | place: USA: Trout Bog Lake... | reverse complement strand
TATTCAGATTCAGATTCAAACGAAGATGAAAACGAAGATGAAAAAAAAGAAGAAAAGCCAAATTCACAAGAAGGACAAAAATCAAAAAAAGATGAACCCCTAGAAGCATTACTTCTAGAAAAGCCTAGAGAGAGAAAAGAATTTAAAAAAGTACCTTTTCTACCTCCTCCTAAGCAATTTGACTTAATTATGGAAAAGTTTTGGGGTCAGCAACCTTATGTAAAAGATTCCAAAATAAACAATGAGTTAGAGGTTCGTTTTGGTACTAAGGGAAACCAATATTTGACTAAGATAGATTACGATAATGTTATTGCAAAAATAAAATCTCTCGGCTTTATCACTAAAAATCCAAATGGTCGTTACATGCTCCGTATTCAAAATGAATTCTTAGACACATCTGGCAGGTTCAGAGATTCTCCTATTAGAACAGAAATTAATGGTTTCACTGCTATTCAAGAATATTGCAAAACTAATAATATTAAAAATGTGATCAAATCAAATCCTATGTCTGTATCCTTTATTAAAAAGGGAAAATTCTTCTTTGATGATACTCCTTTGAACCCTGCTGATTTCTCCGATTATAATTTTCGTGTATCTTTTCAAGTAGAAGAAGATGTTGATGAAATGGATGGTCGTGTTAAGGGAATGATAAATTCATGGGAACGTTCAAAGAAAAAATTTAGATATATTAATCGTGTCACTTTATCTCATCCTGATTATCCTATTAATGTAGATATCAGTATTTTGAAGACCTCTTATAATCAGCAAAGTCGCAGTGACTCCTTTTATACTACTCAAGAAGCTGGTTTATTCACTAATCGCGAAACCTATGAAATAGAACTTGAAGTAGATAATCAGAGAATAGGTCCAAAAACTGATTTTGATAATGCTGCTAAAATACAAGTTGCTTTACGCAAAGTTATTAAATTTGTATTATCTGGACTTCAAGGTACCAATTTTCCTGTGGCTTATCCAGAACTTAAAGATATTGGGTTTGAATATTTAAAAATTATTAAGGGAGAATCTTTTGATGAATCTACATCACGATTCTTAAAGAGTAAAGATTTTATTGGTCCCAGTTCGTATACTCTGCAAATTGAAAATATTGCTGAACCAAATAATAATGCTATATTCCCTAATATTCGTAAAGGATATACCGTCACAGATAAAGCCGATGGTGAACGCAGTATTCTCATCATATCTAGTGACGGTAAAATCTATTTAATGAATACAAATATGAAGATTGCATTCAGTGGAGCACAAACTTCAAAAAAGGAATATTTCAACACTATTATTGACGGTGAAATTGTGCCTTCAGATAAGAACGGTAAATTCATAAATTTATATGCAGCATTTGATATTTATTTCTTAAATGGAAAAGATGTGCGACAATTTTGTTTTGTTCAAGTCAAACCTGAAGAAAAACCTGAAAAACTTCGCCTACCTATTTTAAAGACAATTATTAGAAATCTAGAAGCATATCGTAGCGATAAACAAGATGAACCATCTCCTCTTCGTATTACGTGTAAGCGTTTCTATCCTGCAAATCCAGAAGATAATATATTTGCAGCTTGCAATTTCATTTTACAACAAGAAGAGCGCGGGGATTTTGAATATAATACTGATGGTCTCATATTTACTCCTTCTAGTCTTGGTGTAGGTGGCTCTAAAATCGGCGAAGCTGGTCCATTATCCAAAAGAACCTGGGAATATTCTTTCAAATGGAAACCACCTCAATATAATACTATTGATTTCCTTGTAAAAACTAAGAAAACTCCAACAGGTTCTGACCTTGTTACTCCCATATTTCAATCTGGATTAGCTGCAAATCAAATTGACCAATTAGATGAATATAAGACACTCTTATTATGTGTCGGATTTGACGAAAAGGAACATGGATATTTGAATCCATGTCAGGATATAATTGATGATATCTTACCTGAATATAAAAATGTTGATAATGAAAGGAGCTATAAAAAGGCTGTATTTATGCCTACTAATCCACCTGATCCTACTGCAGGAATAGCCCATATTATGTTAAAGAGAGATGATACAGGTGTCAATCAAATGTTCACTCATGAAGGTGAGACATTTAGTGATGATACTATTGTTGAATTTGCATATGATTTAACTCGCGAAGGTATGTGGCGTTGGATTCCTCTAAGAGTTCGTTATGATAAAACTGCTGATTACAGAAATGGTGCGACTAATTATGGTAACGCATTTCATGTAGCAAATAGTAATTGGCGTTCTATTCATAGTCCAATTACTAAGCAAATGATTGGAACTGGTGCTAATATTCCTGAGGAAATATCAAATGATGATGTTTATTATAATGTTATAACTAAAAGTAATATTGTTCGTGGATTACGTGATTTCCATAATTTATTTGTTAAAAATAAGCTTATTAAGAGTGTTTCCAAGAGAGGTGATACACTCATTGACTTTGCTTGTGGTAAAGGTGGTGATTTCCCCAAGTGGATTTCTGCTCAATTATCATTTGTATTTGGCATTGATTTAGCTAAGGATAATTTAGAAAATCGTGTTGATGGTGCATGTGCAAGGTATCTTAATTATCGCAAAGATTTTCGTAACATGCCTTATGCATTATTTGTCAATGGTAATAGCAGTCAAAATATTGCTTCTGGTGCTGCTATGCTCAATGACCGTGCAATACAAACTACGAAAGCGGTTTTTGGACATGGCACAAAAGATGCATCCATACTCGGCGCTGGTGTAGCAAGGCAATGGGGTAAAGGTGCAGATGGTTTTAATATAGCCTCTTGTCAATTCGCACTTCATTATTTCTTTGAAAGCCAAAATATTCTCTACAGTTATATGCGTAACTTGGCTGAATGCACCAAAATCGGTGGTTATTTCATAGGAACATGTTATGATGGTAAATTAGTATATCAAATGTTGAAGAGCAAACCAATAGGTGAATCTTTTCAAATTTATGATGGAGATACAAAAATATGGGAAGTCAAAAAAGATTATGAATATGATACATTTGAAGATGATATTACTAGCGTGGGATATAAAATAGAAGTTTATCAAGAATCTATCAATAAAATGATTCCTGAATATTTGGTGAATTTTGATTTCTTGAATCGCTTGATGACCAATTATGGTTTTGAACTTGTTGGGCGTGAAGAAGCCCAGCATTTAGGACTTCCTGAAGGTTCTGGACTCTTTAGTGAACTCTTTAATGAAATGTTGGACGAAATTAAGAAAAATAAATTCAAGAAGAAAGATTATGGACAAGCACCTGAAATGAATGCGTTTGAACGCAAAATTTCATTCTTAAATAGATATTTTGTTTATAAGAAACTTCGTACAGTCAATGCTGAGAAGGTGGTGAATGAATTGATTGAAGAAACATTTGAAGAGAGACCTGAAAAACCCAAGGCTGCATCTAAGCCTAGAATTAAGAAGAGAAGTGCTATTTCTGCTGTAGAAGAATCTACTATACCCATGGGTAAGAAAAAACCTGTGAAATTAGCTAGGAAATTGGTTCTTGTAGAGGCAACTGAAGCACAAGAAGATGAACCACAAGAAGAACAATCAGAGGAAATAATTGTAATTAAACCAGCTGCAAAGAAGGTGAAAAAGGCTACAAAACCCAAATTGGTAATCATAGATGAGTAATCATAGATGAGTATAAGTATAAGTATAAATAAAAATATGTAATAATTTATTATATTTTTATTTTTTACAAGTTTTTACAAGTTATTACAAGTTATTACAAATCTAATTGTAAAGGGTAAGAATTTGCCATAATTTAAAATAATCAGGTTCAAACCCAATTGGAGTAGGTGTCCATGAAGCAAATGAAGAATCAGAACCACCAACTAAGTAATTTCCTGTAAATACATCAAAAATAAAATGGTGTCCCCAATATGCCATCCAACGATTACAATCTGACCCAATGCCTAAGGGTAATTGTTCACCCTTATATTTAGCAGTAATAGCAAATCCACCCGCCCAAGTTTCAAAAGGTTGAATAAAATTAGTTGTTCCTGCACCACATGACCATATTCCTATTGTTGGGTCATTTAAATTAATATTTGATTTTGGATTTAACAAATATTCAATAGATTGCAGTTTTAATACCCGAACGTAAGCATTGTTTGAATTTTTATATATTCCTTTATTAATAATCATTTTAAGTATTTTAGTATAATCTGTTAATGGACCAATCCCTGATTCTGCAAAACCACCTGCATATTTATCTCCATTGACACCTTTATAATTTTGGAATAATTGACTAACAGATTGACTCACAAAACCATCATCAGAAACATTTGGATTAGACGAAACATATAATGTATCATAATTAACATTTACTGATTTTTGATTTCCAAAAGGAGTACCTGCATAAACATTTGTTCTATAAAACATAGAATCAATTATATTTTGTTTACCAATTTGTGGATATGGCAATGAACCACAAGATAACCACGAATTATTCATTTCTAGTGGAATAAATATATTATTTTTACAATAATCAGCAGCTGTTATATTTTGACCTCTTTTTTGTAATGCAGCACCTATTACTGCACCCAACACGTTTAGGTCTGCTCCATAATTGGTATTTGTTTTTGTTCCAGGTAGATTCAATAAAGGGAAATTAGTACGCGCAATAATAGCATCTGTAAATGTAACTGGTTTATTATAATAATAAGATGTAAAAATATCAACATTTTGTGAACCAGCATTAATTTTAGCTGTTTGTTCCAAATATTGAATATAAGCTATGAAATTTGCAAATGTACTATTATCTGGAGGAAAATAATTTGGACCAGTAGTTATATTATAAACCATTCCTGTATTAAAATCTGTGTAATTTTGGTTATTAATATAATTTTCTCTTGTATTTCCTAACCCCCAAAAAGTATAACCTAAACCAGAGCTGCTGTTAATTAAGTGTCTTATTGTAATTGAATCACCTAAATTAGGAACACTACTAATAGTTGCAATATAATTTGGTGTTCCATATATATCAACATTTGGTTGCGATGTTAATGATGAGCCAGAAATATATGTATTTATGTTAGAAAATTCAGGTATATAATCTGATACCGGGTCATCTAAGGAATTGATTAATCCATCTTCTACTGCTTTACAAAACATAATCATTCCCAATAATTTTGTCATTGATGCCCATCTCCATATCATATTTTTATTAATAACATTATTTACTAAATTACCATTTTGATCATATTTTTGTCCAATACCTTCACCAATGAAATATTCTTCATTTGTATATGCATTTCCAAAAACATAACCTGAAAAGTTTGCTTGACTTGCTGCATTTCTTTCAATAAGATATTGTTGGGCTAATAAAATATTATTAGGAGTAGGAGGAATAGGAGGAGGATTTGGAGGATTTGGAGGATTTGGTATATTATTAGGTTTATTACTACAGCATACTTTAGTTGTTAGACCAACAACTGTACTTTTTCCACCATATGTTGAAAAAACTTTTTTGGACATTTTATTATATTATATATTATATATTTATTTATTATTTGGAAAATATAAAGAAATAATTGCTTAAACAATCAACAATATATATAATAACCTCAATATAATGAGTTATTACATATTACCTAAAAAAAATAATATTTTACACATTACATCACATATAAAATTGAACAATAATATAAATAATAATTATTATATATCACATAGTTTATTTCATTATTTGAATAAACAATTAAACGAAGTGGAATCATTAAATAATGATTTCCTTAAAATGATAAATCCTTATGAATTTCTTTTTTCAAAAGTTCCAAGTTATAAAATTTCGGTTAGTAAATTGAAACCGCCTTCTCACTCTTTTTATATTTTAATGGAACTTTCACATATATTCAATTTATTTGATTCTTTTTCAAAAAAAAATATTACAACAATGCATTTTAGTTCTTGTCCAGAGTCAACCATAGAATGTATGGATATGATGAGAGAAGAAATGCATGATATTCATTTAACTATGGATTTATCAAGTTGTTTGAATAACATACAAACAAGTTATGTACATAATGTTGATTTTATGTATTTTGATATTAACCTTGAAATTTATAAAGATGATACTTTGACACAATCATATTTGCAGAAAATTATTTCAACATTACTAAATATTTTTATTTATCAAAGCAGGGATGGTATAACAATTATTAAAATTGGAAATATTTTTCATAAAGTTATATTAGATATTATTTTCTTATTAACTTCTCTCTTTGAAAAAGTTTACATAATAAAACCAAACACTTCCAATATTTTTTCAAATGAAAAATTTATTGTTTGTAAAATTTTTGAATCTTCTTTTTATGAAAATAATATATATATTGAGAACTTAAAGAAAATATTAATAAGGGAACCTAATCTTTTATTAAGTTCATTAATAGAAGAAGATTTACCTTATTATTTTTTGAATAAAATAGAGGAGGCAAATGCAATTATTGGTCAACAACAATTAGAGGCAATTGATAATGTAATAAATATTATTAAAAATAAAAATAAAGATGAAAAAATAGAGACATTAAAGAAAATAAATATTCAAAAATGCATTCAAATGTGTGAAAAATTTAAAATTCCTTATAATAAATTTACAGATAAGGTGAATATTTTTTTGCAACCTCATTTAGAGGAAAATTTAATTTTACAAAATATATTTTTAAATCCTCTTCAAAATCTAGAGAAGATAAATGATGAATATAATTTTGATGATGATTCATTACTCAATATTCTTAATGAAATAATTGAAAAAATTGAAAAAATTGAAAAAATTGAATAATGCATTTTTTATATTTATATTTAACCACTCCAATCAGTACTAACACCATTTGTAGCTGGTCTTGGTCCAGCCGATGTAATACCTAAAAGAGAAATCATTTTATTCTGATAATCTAATGAATTTTTAAAAGAATTGCATGTTTTTGGATTACCATCTTTTGCATAATAAGCTGCATTGCATGGTGGCACTTTTGCCTTGTAAATAGATGTATTATCTGGATTTCCACCAGCATTCATTAAATAATCAATATTTGTATTATTTTGAACACCATTTGTTGAACCGCAAATATTTTTTTCAATAGTGGATACTGCAAGTTTTAATGTTCTTGCACTAGCCATAACACCTCCTTGATTTGCAAATTGTGGGTTACTTGGTTTATAAACAACCAATTTACAACCACGAGGATTATTTGGTCCAGATAAACGCATACCCAAATATGGATTTGAAAGCACACGAGCAAAGATTGCAACTGCTTCAACTGTCTTTCCAGAAGCAAGTGAAGAGAGAAAGGCATTGAAATCATTTATTGTTTTTATTTTAAGAGTGTTAAAATTTGCTACATCTTGAGGACTCAAAAGACCAGCAGCATTAATATATTGAAATGCTTGTAAAACAATATATGCTTGTGAACTTGTTGAGTAATCAATACTAGGATAACAATTCGCTACATACATATTTAAGCTAGCAATTGGGTCACCTGGTTTAGCATTTTTAAGTTGACAAGGACTAATTAATGGATTATTTTCTAAATCAAATGCATCAATCGCATTATCTAATCCTGTTTTAAAATTAAATACACGCTGATCATAAGTTTGACATCTATTTTGACGATATTGTTGCAAAGTTTGAAAATAATTTTTACTAATATTTGTACTTGTTGGTAGGCACATTCTACGAGCCTTTCTCTCTGGATTACAACAAATTGTTGCTATACCTGGAATACTTCCAGGATAATTTGTACTAACTTGTTCTGGATTATTTGTCAAATATCTTTGCGGTTTAAAACTTGTTACTAATCCAATGCCATCACATGTTTTACAATCAATAGTTGATTGTATTTCTTCATTTATTTCAGTAGGAGGATTCTGTTTTACTGAGAATTGACCTGGTCTCCACATTGTTTGATCAATGAGTGAAGATGATGTAGAAGATTTTACTGCACGATTAGTATTTAAAGTAATATAATTATTTGGATTAGCTGAATCTTGAACAATAAGAGGTACTGGAGTAGTTGTTCCTTTACGATAAAGCTTAATTGGACGAGGCTTACCAAAAGGTGCAGGAGCAATATTTGTAGGGTCCTTATTTGTAAGTGGACGAATATTACCTGCAGTTACTGCAACTGGAAATGAATGGCTTCCTGTTCCTTTCCAAGTTTGATAACCGCCTGTTGGTAATCTATTATTATATGTTTCCATTCCAAGAGGATAAACTGCTGAAGACATTATATAAATATAAAAAGAAAAGAAATAAATAAAAGAAACAATAAAGAAAAAGTTTTTGAAAACACAAAATAAGAAAACACAAAATAATAAAAATAATGTAATATATTATATTATGTTAGTAAACCTTTTAATTTTATTTTTCTTTTCTTTTTTATTATATCAATTTTTAAATTCTTGTAAGAGAGAAGGTCTAGAAAATTCTGCAGGAACATATAAAGATTATCCCGACGACCCACTTATATTAGGAAAACAAAATGCTGGGAATATTGAGGTTCTTAAAAAAGAAGTTGATCAAATTCCTGATATGAAAAATAGAATAAACTCCTTAGAGGAAGATATTAAAATAATAAATGAACAAATTATGGGTTTAAATGAACAAAATGCTGAAGCTGTTAATTCTTTTTCTGACAAAACAAGTATGTTAACAGGTGCAGATGGTGAGGCTACAATGGAAGATGACATAAAAGAAGATAAAAATAGTTTAACTACTTATCTTTAGATTGTAAAATATAGTAAATTACTTATAATATAAAAATTTATTTATATATATAAATGTCAAATATATTCACAGATGCTGCAAAAAATCCAACTAGTCTTCAAGAAAGATTATTAGGTCCTACATATCCTTATTGGCAAAATATTAAAATGCCTTCTGAAATGGGTATGAATGATTCAGGAAGTATCAGACAAATGACTAGAAATGTTAATGGTCTCATTGGATATGTAGAATTAGTTGCAAGTGGCGGAGGTGATGCATCCAAAACAGGGCGACCTTTAGGAAATAAATTTTTCTTGCAAACTGGAGGTAAATGTGTAGATATAAATACTAAAAAAGATGCCGAACGTTATATTTATATTAATAATGTTCCTGATGGAAATATTCCATTTATTAGTTCTGGAATGGGTGTTAATTTTTCAAGTTTAAGAGGTTTAATACCTGGTGTTATGAGTGATTTAAATGTTTTAAATCCATTTGCTATTATGGGATCATTTATGGCTGGTTCAAAACCCGATTGTCAACCTATTACTATGCAAACAATTGATAACAATAATGTAGTAAGAAATCAAACACAATTTGTTGCATTAGCAGATATTACTAATATTAATGCTTGTAATTTTAATAATAGAAGAAATCCTGTTACTGGACAAGTTTGTAGAGAAACATTTCAAAATGATAAAAAGGATTCTTTAAATTATACAGAATTAACAATGCCTGATGACCCAATTGTTCAATTATATTTTGCTTCTTTAAGTTTTTTAGGTATTTATATTTTATATAAAATAATTGAAAAAAAACAGGGCAAATAAAAAGTATGTAAAATATATGTAATTTTATATTATTGAAAAATTATATATATTTTTATTTATTTTCTTCTATGTTTACGTGTAATTTTACTATGTTTCTTATGTTTCTTATTTTTCTTATGTTTTGTATTGGTTTTTCTATGTTTTTTATGCTTTTGCGCAGTTTTTGAATACTTTCTTCTTCTACCTCCAACAGCAGAAGGATACTGTCCTGGTTCTGTCCAAACATTTGGACTATAAGGAATTGCAACACTTCCTCCATACATTCTTCTATTTTGTTTTTTTGTTCCTGATTTTTTGCCACCAAAAAATGAACCTTTCTTTTTACAAGAGCCATAAAAGGTTTTTTCTTCATCATAATTACATGATTTTGGACAAATTCCATGCCAAGGTTTAGCACTTCCATCTGGACAATTATTTGATGGTTTACATCCCCATAAATCTCCAGGTATTGTACCAGGAGGACAAACATTTTTAGATGCGTCAGATGAATATGATGGTGCTGCTGCTGGTGGTGCTGCATATGGTGCTGCTGCTGGTGCTACATATGGTGCTGCTGATGGTGCTGAAAATGTTGATGTTGATGGTCCCATTCCTAGTTCTTGTTCATTATACATATTTTCTGTTGCTCCTGCTCCTGCTCCTGCTCCATAATTATCCATTGTATAACATAAATACAGAAAATATAAATTTTAATAAACATTTTGATATTTATTTTTTCATAAACATTTTGACTAATTCAAAACCTGCTAAACCTCCAGCAATTTGAGCAACAATATAAGGAATAACATCATTTGTTGCTATTTTACCAGCAGCCAATAAAGCAAGTGTAATAGCAGGGTTAAACGCAGCACTGCTAATTGGACCAACAAGTAAAACAGAAACTGCTAAAGCAGCACCAATTGCTAAATAATTACCTGTAGCAAAAATAACAAAAGATAAAAACAATGTTCCTAAAAATTCTATTAAATAATTATTCATTTTATAATATTAATAAATAATATTTTATTTATATAATTATAATATATGGACCTTATTTTTCTTATGTACATAATATTAATTGTACAATTTATTTTTATTTCTTTAACAATTGGGTCAATTTTTTATAAAGGATATTTATTTAGTAATGAGTTTATTAATAAAATAAATGTTCTTACTGGTTTATTGACTATAACAAGTGTTTTATTATTATATTTTCAATTAAATACTCAATATAATCAAGCAGTAAATGAATCTACCTTAAATATGATAGATAGAGGATTTATTAATATTAATAAAGAAATGTCAGATAATTATGAAAAATGTCCAAATTTTATAAATTCACTTAAATTTAAATTTTTAAATGATGAACAGCAATCTCATCAATATAATAATCAAAAAGGTGATAATCAAATTACAATAAACTTTATTGCTAATAAAATATTTCAAGCAATAGAAGATAGGATATTAACTGAAAATTTAACTCTTACAAAGAATCATGTATGGGTTGGTACATTTTTATCATATTTATCATCTAAACAATTGCGAGATAAATGGGTTAAGTTAAAATATAATTTTGGAAAAAGGACACATTCTTATGTTAACTTATTAATTAAAACTATTAATGAAAATAATTTCAAAAATGCAGATGATGTTCTTGTTGTTTCTAAACGTTTAGTCAATAATAATGAATATGCAAATATTTTTAAAAATGTCAATAGAGATTCTACAGATTTTGAATAATTTTACGAATAAGTTGAACTTACTTGAGCTCCCCATGCACATACACGACCATTGCATAAAGTAGTATTATAAATAGACCCCTTCTTTGCAGGTGCAACACATCCTCCAGATCTTGCAAATTTAAGTGCAGTTTTAACATCATTTTTATTATAATTTTTGTATGAAAGTGGTGCATTTGTTGGAAGTCCAATTTTATATGAACTTTTACCTACTGCTTTGGCCTTCAACATTTCAGTTCTTTGAGATGATTCCTTCGGCGCAATATAATTCATATGAGTTGAAACTGGATATTGTCTTTGACTTGTATAAGCTGTATAATTAGTTGGTCTTGATGCTTTTGCTAAAACTGTAGCTGCTGCTTGGGCATTTACACTTTGAGCAGTACGCCAATAATAACGCCTTGAATTGGAAAATTCACTTGCTCCATCAGCTGGTGAAAATTGTGGAGGATTTGGATGAACACCTGGTAATACACCTAAAGTATGGTTATAACGAATCCCTCCAGGTGTTTTATTTGTACTCATTGGACCAGGAATTGGATAAGAGTTATACGAACCGCCTGAATATGGAATATTAGTATATTGATGATAAGCTATTGTGGTCATTTATTATATATTATTATTTTATTATTGAACAAATAATATATAATTTGTTTTTGTTTTATACCTTTGCATATTTAATATCTGCGAATAGCACGCCATGCAACTTGACCAGCATTAGAATCGTTTCCACCGTTTGATAAGTTATTATATGTTTGGTTGATAGAGCGTTGCTTTAAATATCTTGCATAATCAGAACTATCATATACGTATCTTGTATTACATGCAGCTGGTGCTACATTTGTTCCATCACATTTAAACATAATAGCGCCAAATCTTTGCTTTAAACCAAACATACCTGGTCTGCTCTGAAATGTCTGGCAAGGACCGCCACAAGTATAATACTTACGACTTAACAAATCGCCTGAATTAGTTACTGCACGAAAAGGAGTAATGGCCCTCGCAGGCTTACCAGAAAGAGCATTTATCTCTCTTCTGTAATTTGTATTCCAACCTTCAACAACAATGTCGCGGTCATGCATATAATCCTCATAACCATAATCATTATCTACAAGTCTTTGTGGGATAAAACCAGGAATACCTCTACCTAAAGAAAACTGAGTACCATATTGTGCTATAAAACGAGGTCCAAGTCCATTTATCCTTAATGTTGGACCCACTGAGCCATAAAGATTAGTATAACCGATTGATGTCATATATATAAAAGCTATAGAAAATCATTTCTAAAAATCAATTATTTATAATAGTATAAATAATTACTTATTTTGCAAGGTCATTTTAAAGGTAAAAATATTATTTTGTGAGCGTACTTGATTAACTAAAATATCTTTAATAAGGGGAAATGGAAAATATGTAGTTGGATAAATATGCAATAAATTTCATGATATGTCTTAAAAATATCTTAAAAATATCTTAAAATTGGTTGGTGTAATAAATAAAATCTATTTAATTTTTAATTTTCTGTAATAACTCTGGGTGCAATATTCATAGTTATTAATTCTTGGAACAACAGCTTACAAGCATAAGGAATTTCTACATAAGCAAAATCTGTACGATTATCACAAGTTCTGCATCTGTGTATATGTACTTTATCATTATATGCTGCCACTAGTCCACACTTTTTACAAGTATATACTTGATATTTATCTGATGCGTCGTATATACGACCTCTAGTAAAACGTGCAGCTCCGTGTGATATCATACTATCCCTTTCCATCTCACCAAATCTAAGCCCTCCATCTCTACTACGACCTTCTGCTGGTTGTCTTGTCAAATTTACCATGGGTCCAATGGAACGGCTATGTTCCTTATCAATCACCATATGTTTCAACCTTTGATAAAACACTGGACCAATAAAGATATCACATTCTATTTGTTCACCTGTAAGTCCATTATATAAAACTTCATTACCTGAACTTTGAAACCCTAATTTTATCAATTCATCTCTCACAACATTAATATCAAGTTCTCCAAAACTTGTACCATCTCCAAATAAACCCAGTTCTATCAAAACTTTCCCCATTAACGTCTCTTTTAGTTGTGCAATTGTCATACGTGAAGGGATTGCATGAGGATTCAACATCAAGTCAGGTCGCAATCCTGTACTAGTAAAAGGCATATTCTCTTCTGGAATAATATTACCAATCGTACCTTTTTGTCCACTTCTTGATGAAAACTTGTCACCAATCACAGGCTTTCTAACAGCACGCAATCGTACTTTTGCAAAGTTATAACCATCTCCATTTCTGTCAATATAATTCTTATCAATATATGTATCTTCTTCTGTTCTGTAAATTCTGCTTTGGTCTTCATACTTAATTACTTTAGTATGGTCATTCCTATTTTCTCTAATCGGAACAACTTTAGAAATAATTACATCGCGATTTTCTACTAGTGTGTTCTCAGGAATGAGTCCCTTACTATTTACTTTATTATAATTCGCAAATTTCATTCCTTTTGTTTTAGATGCATCTGGTTTACAACGAATTTCTTCATCTCCGTTAATTTTTTGTTTATCCTCGTCTTTTTCTGTATGATAAATAGTTGTTTGAAATAATCCACGATCAATAGAACCTTTATTGAAAAGCAATGAATCCTCTTGGTTATATCCAGTATGTGTCATAATTGCTACAACAACATTACATCCAGATGGTATCTTATTTATATGAATCATATCCATTACACGAGTATCTACCATTGGTCTCGCAGGATAATTTAACACATAAGCTGTCTTATCCATTCGCTCTGCATAATTTGTAGCATAAACTCCCATTGCTTGTTTTGCCTGTGCTGTTTGATACGTATTTCTTGGTGATTGATTATGCTCTGGAAATGGAATACATGATGCCAATATTCCAAACATAGTACTAGGATGAATTTCACAATGTGTATATCTGTAAATTTCGGCAATGTTATGCTTAGGAATCATATCACTTGGTTTTATTGCAATCAATGACCAACTTTGCTCTTCTGGGTCAATATATTCAATAATAGATTCATTAATTTTAGAATTAGTTAATAAATCATCCCAAACTAAATTGCCCTTTTCTAGATCATTAACAAGAGATTTTTTCAAAAGTATATTATTATCACGAACTCTTAATAAAGGACGCGTAATACGACCAGCATCATTACAAATTCTTATTTCATTTCTCTTATAATCAAATACAATAGAACAATAAATATTTATAATCCCACGATATTTCTTTTCTTTCAACATGTTGTATAAACTTAAAGGATCATTGCTGATACCAACCCATGCACCATTAATAAATATTTTTGTTTTTCCATATAATTCCTCGGTTTTTAAACTGGCAATATCCAAAATATTTGGCATCACATATTCATAAATTGGCATTGAATTGGAACTTATGGTCACATGTGACATATAACTCAGATTTTTTACCACACCAATTGAAGCACCTTCAGGTGTATTATGTACTATGAGACCATCTTTAAAGCAAAATCTACCGCGTTTATCGTGTAGTTGCCATCCAACATAAGGTCCAATTCCACTTTCTACCAAGCTAAATTTACTGGACATAAATGATTTGCTTCTTAAAAGCTGTGTTTTGTTCTCTATACTCGTTAATTTCTTTCGTGGAAGAAGTGTTGGGATTTCACAGATTCTATGTCCTGTAATTGTTAGTTCTTTATAGGTACTAAACTTTTTTTCTCCACTTTTCTCGTCATTCCATTGACTTCTTCCTTCTTTAACACCACACGAAAATCCCAGAGACATTGCCAATTTATGAGCATCTTCAATTATTCTATAATTAGCAGGTCCTTGACAAATGCGAATTTCACGGCCTTCTGCCCTAACTGAACCATCAGTATCTATTAATCCTGCCAAAACCTTCAATCTTGTGTCTCTATCATTTGTAAGATACTCATTCGGAATATGCTTGTTCTTCAGAAGATTATATTTACAAAGATATTTTTTTAGTGGAGCTTCTTCTACAAAACTGCATAATTCAGCAGCAGCAGCATCTTTATTTTTCTTAGATACAACTGAGAAACTATATCTTTCATCTTTTGTAATTATTGCTCCATTTTCTTCTGCCCATTTTTCCCAGTAGGCTAGTGTCTCATGGTCTGTTTTGTAATTTAATGTAAATCCTGATCCGTCACTAAGACCATCTCCTAACCACATACCAAGCAAATAAGGGTCCATTTCAACTTCTTTCTTGGTCCAGTGGATTCCTTCTACTTTGAATAAAACCAAATGGTTCTTTGTAGTTTTGTTTAGTTTTAAATAATTCTCAATTGTAATATCCAGTGTATCATCGTCATCAAAACTATTAACAAATTCCTCTGCTTCTTTTAAAGAAGTGAAATATCTTTCTTGGATTTTATTGGTTTCTCTATTCAGAAATTTTACAGAATATTTATATTTTCTATCTTTACGATTACAATTCAAAATATTTTTGTGTTGTCTAATGCGAAGACTAAGAATATGATTATCGGTAACGCGATGTTGCATAAAATTATCCTTATCAGGAATAACATCATACATATTCTTAAATCCAGCACAAGTACTACGAACTTTAGTCATTTTTCCATTATCATCAATAAGTTCGTCACCAACTATTATATTTTTGGCAAGTTTAACCGAACCATCCCACATTAAAATTTGAGTTTCAGGGTCAAAACATTCCGCTGGACATAAGAATCCCCATGTTGTATTGTGCAACTTTCTAGGTGGAATAAGTTTACCACTTTTATCTGTGGGGGTGGAAATTCGCCTAGAATGACTCAAACTTGCAACATAAGTTAAACGATTCAGAACTTGCGCAACACCTACTTTATTACTACTAACATGTTTAATTCCGAAATCACCAGTAGATAAAGCGCGTTTGATTCCATTTTCAATAGTAGTAGATTTAATAATTTTGTAAATATTTGTCTCGTTTATAATCCTCAAATAATCATCAGTAGATTTCCATGATCCTGTATTAATTTCCTTTATAATTTGCTTCTCCATATCTTTCACCAATTTATTGAAATAATTGCGAAATAAATTATTTAGCAAAGTACCAGTTAAATCAATACGTTTATTAATGTAAGAATCGCGGTCATCGGTATTAACCCATTCAAAACTTGCCTCTAACAAACGATATACCATATATCCGAGAAACATTACTTTCTGAAGAGGTGTGCTGCAATGAGGAAATAAATCACTGTTTAAAATATCTAGTGTAAATTCGTGCTTCTTCTTTGCACCGGTCTCCTTGTCCATATTAATCGGAGTATACATTGCAAATGTTGTAATATATCTGATGCATTCCTCTTGTGTTAGATGTGTATTTGCATCAATTACAGAGGCTTGTAATCCTTGTAAGACTTCTTTCTCTTTACTTGCTTCAATATTGAGCAAGATTTTCTGGCAAATTTCTTGGTCAGAAATAATGCCTAATGCACGAAACACAATGAAAAGCGGGATTGGCTGTTTCAAACGCGGCAATTGAACATAAATAGGAAATCCGAATCCGTTATTTTTAGAAGATAAATAAAGATTGATTTGCTTTGGAGAAATGCATTTGAAATCAGGTACAGATTTTATTTCGGCACTCCAATTATATTTTGTATTGTTCTTTGAAATATTAAAACAATAAACACGGTTTTCTGCAGCGCGTTCCTGTCCAAGAACAGTTTTTTCAGAACCATTAATGATGAAATATCCACCAGCATCATGTTTGCACTCTCCAGTGTGTACATTTTCAACATGTTTGTATTGAGTTAAGACACAAATATTGGATTTCAACATAATTGGCATTTTTCCAATATGAATCTTTGGTAGAGTTTTATAAAATGTCTGAGTATTTTCTAAGTTTTCTCCAGTTCTAACAAGAAACTTTATATTAATATCAACTGTCATTGAGGATGCATAAGTGAAATTGCGTAGTCGTGCTACTTGAGGAAACATGAGACTAGTTGCACCATTATTTTCATGAATTTGTGGTCGGTACATATGAAAATTCTCAAAAGTAATAGATATTTCTAAAGCATATTTTCCAGATTTTGGATCATAATCCTGCTCAGAAGCAATATTTACTGGATTAAACATATCAATAGTTTTAATAATTTGGTAATTAACAAAATTATTATAAGATTCTAATTGATGTCTGACTAGTTTATCTAAATGTGTCCCTTTGAAATAAGAATTAATAATAGTCCAGGGAGTTTCAATATATTGATCTTTATGAGCGTCAAACATATCTTCAATGGCATCATTAGTATTTTCGAACGAGGAAGCTTTCATAGTGCTTTTATACTCTGATGTAGGGATATGTGACTGAATCATTTAGATATTTTATATTTCAATTTATTTTTAAATTGTTTTCAAATATACATTATAAAAATAAATAAGATAGTGTGCATTTCACTAATTTTGGATTGCTTTTGTAAAATAGAATGATTATGAATAAGATATAAAAATAAAGGTATATTCAAATACATTAATGAGAGAAGTCATTGATTTACTTGATGAAAATAATAAAAAATGTAATGAGGAAGAGAGACAAGTTACACCAAAGACAAAAACAGAAATAAAAACAATAAAAACAAAGGATGAAACTTGTTGTAGTAATAAAGAAGAATTAGATAAATTCTTAAATAAAACAAACGAGAACTTTGAGAATTTTTCATTATTTAATGGATGGAATTATAAGGATATTTTGAAATATAAAGCAGATAAATTTGACCCGAATTTATATGGTTCATATCAATTAATGAACCAACTTTATAAGAAACGTTTATTTAGTGCTTTAAAAAATCAAAGAGAATTCATAATCAAACCAAATGCAAATTTAGAACAACAAATTTCACAAAAGATTAAAGAGAGAGTAAATATAACTGCAGAAATAAATAATATTGATGATTTATTGAAACTTATAAAAGATAATCCATATGATGATAATAAAGAATATAATATTAATATGAATGCTCTGTATAATATTCAGCCACATTTGGAGAAATTAAATAATATGGTTGGAATGAAAGATTTGAAGGAAAATATTTTGGATCAAATTCTTTATTTTATACAAGATTTACATAAAACATCAAATAATTCATTTAGTGGTGATTTCATGCACACTGTAATTTATGGACCACCTGGAACAGGTAAAACGGAAGTAGCAAAAATAATTGGTAAAATATTTAGTAAGCTAGATATTTTAAAGAAAGGTACATTTAAAAAGGTAACACGAACAGATTTGGTTGCGGGATACCTTGGACAAACAGCAGCAAAAACTAATGATGCAATAAATGAATCTTTAGGAGGAGTTCTTTTTATTGATGAAGCTTATTCTCTTGGAAATGCAGAGAAGAGAGATTCATTTTCAAAAGAGTGTATAGATACTTTGTGTGAAGCATTGAGTAATCATAAAGATAAATTGATGGTTATTATTGCAGGTTATGAATCTGAGTTAAAAGATTGTTTTTTTGCGTATAATCAAGGATTAGAATCTAGATTTACATGGCGATTCAAAACTGGTCAATATAATGGTAAGGAATTATATGATATTTTCTTGAAAAAAGTTGCAGGAATAGATTGGAAAATAGATGAATCCATAAATGATAAATGGTTTGAAAAGAATGCAGTATATTTTAAGTTTTATGGAAGAGATATTGAGACATTATTATCAAAGGTAAAAATTGCACATAGCAGAAGAGTATTTTGTAAATCTGAAGATGATAAGAAAAAGTTAATGAAAAAGGATTTAGAGAAAGGATTTGAGAATTTTCTTAAAATAGAGGAGGTGAAAAAGAGAAAGGAAGAACAAGATTATTCCAGGAATTTGGGAATGTTGTATGTGTAAACCACACATTTCAGTGAATTTATTTATAATTATTTTTGTAAAATGAAACACATTCAATTATATTTAAATTATTAATATTATAAATTTTCAAAATAACAAAAGAATCATCTTTATTTAATATTATATTTGTTTTAAAATTACAAATTGTTTTTTCATCAAACATGCTTGAAATAGTAGCACTTGAAATTTCACAAAAGGATAAATCACATAATTCTATTACAATATTTGCTGTTTCGTTATTTTTTAAATTACTTTGAAGGTTCCTTAATTCATCACCATTATTGAATTTCATATAATAATATGTAATTGGAAATGTTTGTTCTGGTATAATTAATGTATTATCTATTAAATTCAAAGATTCTACTGTTTTTGAAAAGTTAATTGGTCCAGTAGGTCCTATTTCTCCAGATGGTCCAGTAGGTCCTATTTCTCCAGATGGTCCAGTAGGTCCTATTTCTCCAGGTGCACCATCTACACCATCTAAATTAATATGATAATATGTTAATTCGTCATTATCAAAATCTCCATGTATATTTACAATATTTTTAATAATAAGTTGTCCACTTTCTTTATTATAATATTGTACTGTCCCTTCAAATGTATTTAATTCACCATCTAATGTTTTTGCAACTTCTGATACAATAATAGAGTTGCCACTTATGTAGGCTAAACCTGTTTCTATAGTTAAAGCTATTATGCAATTTGTTGTAGGTTTTATATTTGTTGCATTTTGTGTTTTACATGCAAAACGGTCCCCATCTAAACCACGTTGTCCAGTAGGTCCAGTAGGTCCAGTAGGTCCAGTAGGTCCAATAATACCTTCTATTCCTTTATCACCTTTCTCTCCTTTCTCTCCTTGAATTCCTTTATCACCTTTCTCTCCTTGAATTCCTTTATCACCTTTCTCTCCTTTATCACCTTTATCACCTTTCTCTCTTTGAATTCCTTTATCACCTTTCTCTCCTTTATCACCTTTATCACCTTTCTCTCTTTGAATTCCTTTATCTCCATGAATTCTTTTATCTCCATGAATTCTTTTATCGCCTTTATCGCCTAGTAATCCCTCAACATCTGGTTCTCGTTTTAATCTTTTTAAACTATCTTCATTATTTAATTGAATAATATCTGTTACTATGTCAAATGGAATTTTTTTGTCTTTATTATTATTTTTCAATGGAATATTTACAACAGGTTGAATAGAGATTTTTTTTTGAAAACGAAATAAATAATTATTTATATCCATTATAATAAAAATAAATATTATATTATAATTTTTAATTAAGAAAATTATTAATGAAATTTATAAAAATAATGCAAAAGTCATTCCATGGAATGTCAATAATATTGAAGATTTAGAAATAATGATAGATTATATATCAAATAATAATTAAAATATTTTTTAATTTATTTGTAAAATATATGAGGAGAACAATAAATAAGAGGAGAACCTTGAATAAGAGGAGAACCTTGAATAAGAGAAGAACAATAAATAAGAGGAGAACAATGAATAAAAGGAGAACCTTGAATAAGAAGAAAAAACAAAATAAAAATACTAGAAGAAAAGTTGGAGGATGGTTATGGTCTAGTAAACAAAAACTTCCTAGAATTACAGAACAACAAATTAAAGAATTAAATGAATTAATTGGAGAAAATATTGAAATAAAAAAACAAAGACATGATTTAATTTACTCTTTAATAGCTACAAAAATATTGCCACAAAATCAACAAAATTATTTATTACAAATTTTAAGCAAATATGAAAGGGCTGAACAAAATCAAATGCGTCAACCCCCAGAGGAAAGACAACAATATATGAGAGAAGCATCAAATAAATTTAATAAAGATTTTTCTATTGTTATGATACAAGTTAAGGATTCTATTAATAAAATTGCTAATGAGAGAAAAAAGCAAGAAGAAAATAAAGAATTTAGTATTAGTAATAATTTGAATTCAGGTAGTGGTGGTGGTCCAGCATCAAGAATAGAAAATTTTTCTGAAGAAAGAAATTCAGATATAACACCTAGTTGTTTCGGTGGTTTTTGTAATAATCCATTTAGAGAATCACTTACACCATAATAATTTATATTTTATTGAAAAATCGTTCAATAAAATGAATAATAATAATAATAATAATTAGTTATTAAATGTCAAGTAAAACAATAAAAATAAATACAGAATATTTTAATAATATTGGAAGTAAAACAAGAAAGAATAGAGAAAAACCATCAAAACCTATAATACAAAAACCAATTATAAATCCTAATTCTCTCAAAAGACATTTATTAAATCGTATAAAAGAGCATAAAAACAAAGAGAAAATGGAAAAAGATGAAATAAAAGAAGCTGAACAGAAAGGAGGAACAAAAACAGAAGCTACTACAGAATTTAGCGATGAATTTTATGATTCTATAAATTATTTAAGTACTTTATCAAAAAAACATAAAGAGGATAGTGATAAGAAGAAATACGAAAAAGAAGTAGAAAAAAGACGAGAACAAGTATTTGCAAATAAAACAGTTAAAAATTTTAATTCTACATATGATAATTTATTACCTCATGTTGAATTAGAATTACCAGACGAATTAAAAGAACCAATAACACAAATTGTAGCATCAACTTTAGAGCCACCAATAAATATTAATTATAAAATAAATGATTCAGTACCTTATGGTTGTTTAAAAGGAGGTTTAAAACCAACCTTTAGAAGTTTTAATAATACAACAAGGCGAAATTATAGTGAACAAACACAACCACAAATGCAAACAAATCAACAAATTATTATGCCTGTTCCTATACAACAAACACCAATAACAGATAGAGGAAAACGATTAGAATTATTAAAGCAAAAATTAAAAAAACATGAAGAAATGAATTTATCACAACAAGCAACATCAATACAAGAACCACCTAAAATATTAATGCAAGAACCAATTCATGTAAATACTGAAACAAACCAAATAATTCCAAATTTAACGCCAATTTTTGGAGGTAAAAAAATAGTTGAAGAGAGAAAGGAAGAAGAACCAACCAAAAAATTCATTAAGAAAACTATAAAACGTAAATATACATTAGGTAAATCAAAAATTTATAAGAAAGTTGGAATACTTATTAAAGATAATAATACACGTAAGAATGTAGTAAAAGCACAGAAGGAACTAAAGAAAAAACCTATAAATGAGGTTAAAAATTATTTAAAAAGTCATGGATTACTGAAAGTTGGAAGTAATGCACCACCAGATGTACTGCGTAAAACTTATGAAAGTGCAATGTTAGCAGGAGATGTTGTTAATACAAATAAAGATACATTACTACATAATTTTATGAATGATACTAATGATAATTAAAAATATAACTGGTTTTATTGTCTAATGTTAAAATAAGTATGGAAACAACTAAAAATAAATTACCAGAAAAAGTAGAAAAATTTTTTATAAATTTAAGCGAATATTTGGATACTAAAATACTTTATTATGGAAGTGTTCAAAGACCAGATTATTTTGAAGGAATGAGTGATATTGATGTTGATATTTTTACTGATAATACAAATAGTATGATTAATAAATTACAACATTTTTTGAATGTTTCAAAGGATAAATTTAAAAATATAGTTTGGAGATTAAATTATAATAATCAAGTTGTATATGGACACAAAGTATTTTATAAATCTCCTTCTAAGGATTTTCAAGTAGAATTTTCTATTTATGATGAAAAATATAAAAAGGGTGTATTAAAAGAACATTTGAGAAAAACAGTTTTACCCTTTTATGCAATATGGTTGCTTACTATCTTGAAATTTATATATTATCAATTGAATTTATTAGATAAAAAGAGTTTTACTTATTTAAAGAAAAAAATTATGACACTTGGGATTGGTTTACCCGACGATGATTTTGTTGTATTGGAATCATTATGAAAAATTATATTTATAAATTATATTAAAGAGTTGAATAACTATTATAATATACAAACCATATTATAATGGCATTAGTAAAGGATTATTTTGAGAAAACAAAATATTATAAAGAGGAATACGGAGAGAAGACGCTTGTTTTAATGCAAGTTGGATCTTTCTTTGAAGTTTATGGAATTCAAGACCCAATAACATCTGAAATATCAGGTAGTAATATTTGTGATTTTTCAAAAATATGTGACCTTAATATTGCAGAAAAAAATATTTGTGTTGGAAATCAAAATGTAATTATGGCTGGATTTTCTCTCTCTATGATTGATAAATATTTAAAGAAGCTACAAGATGCAAGTTATACAGTTGCAGTTTATACTCAAGATGAACAAGCTAAAAATACTACCAGAAGTTTATCTGGAATATTCTCTCCAGGCACATATTTTTCAACTGAGACTACAAGCATAACAAATAATATTACATGTATATGGGTTCATAAGATAGATTTGAAAGGGTCATCTTCTCTCTTGACTAAGATTTTAAATCCTAAAAAGAGTGATTCAAATCAAATGATTTATATTGGAATTGCAAATATTGATATATATACTGGCACCTCTTCTATATTTGAATTTTATGAGAATTATATAAAAAATCCAACAACATTTGATGAATTAGAGAGATTTACTTCTATTTATCGTCCAAGTGAAGTTGTGTTAGTTGGCAATATGTCAGAAGAAGAATTAGAAATGATTTTAAATTATGCAAATATTTTGTGTAATAGTGTGCATTTAATAAGTTTACAAGAAGTTAGCGAAAAAGTAAATAATAATATTGTAAAACAAGCACATAATTGTGAAAAACAAATATATCAAAAAGAAGTATTAAACAAATTTTTTGTTGATAAATATAATTCTGATTATTTGTCAGAGTTTTATCAAAAAGTATATGCAACACAAGCATATTGTTTTTTGTTGGATTTTGTATATCAGCATAATCCAGGGTTAGTAAATAAAATTAAAGAGCCAACTTTTGAGAATTATAGTGACAGATTAGTTCTAGCAAATCATTCACTTAAGCAATTGAATATTATTGATGATGATAATGATTATAGTGGTAAATTTTCTTCAGTTGAGAAGATGTTGAATCATTGTATTAGTCCTATGGGTAAGCGTAAGTTCTCTCATTTGTTTTTGAATCCAACTACAAATGCATCATATTTACAAAAAGAATATGATATTATTGAACATATATTGGGTTTACCAGAATCCTTATTCATAGAGAAAGTAAGACAAAAGATGACTGGAATAAAAGATATTGATAAAGCAAATCGTCAAATTATAATGAAAAAAATTTCACCCAAAACAATTTTTCAAGTATTTAATAATTTATATAGAGTTCAAGAAATATATGAATGTTTGAAAACAGATGAGAAATTAATGAATTATTTGGATAATAGAAATAGTTCTCTTCATTGTCAAACATTAATTGATTTTTTGATGAAAAATTTAAATATGGAGCTTTGTTCAAGTATAGAAACTACTCAACAATTTGATGTAAATTTTATTCAACCAGGTATAAATGTTGAGCTGGATAGAAATATGAATTTATTAACAGATTCTTTTGCAATATTAAAAGCAATTAGTGATTATTTTAATTCTTTAATAAGTAAAACAGAAAAATCAAAATCAAAAACAACAGATTTTGTGAAATTACATGAAACGGAAAAAAATAGTTTTAGTTTGGTTGCAACAAAACGAAGATGTTTAATTTTGAAAGAATCAATGAAAAATAATATAAATAATATTATTGAATTAGAATTTAAAGAAAATGTCAATAAATTTGAGTTGAATTTTAGTAAAGAAACAATTACATTTACAAATCAGAGTGCAAGTAATGACAGTATAACAAGTAGTCAAATAAATGGATTATGTAAAAATATTACTACTATAAAGATAAAAATGAAGGATATGATTACTAGTGTTTATGGAGGAATATTAAGTGTTCTAGAAAATTATAAAACAGAAATTGATTCAATTATTAGGTTTATTAGTGATGTAGATGTTATTTTTTCCAAGGCATTTATTGCAAAGAAATATAATTATTGCAAGCCAAATTTATCTTTAGAATCATCAAAATCTTTTGTAAATGCAAGTGGTTTGCGTCATTGTTTAATAGAGAAAATTCAACAAAATGAAATATATGTAACAAATAATATATTTCTAGGGGATGATTTAAACAAAGATGGTATGCTCTTGTATGGGACAAATGCTGTTGGTAAGACAAGTTTAATAAGAGCACTTGGAATAGCTGTTGTAATGGCTCAAGCAGGTCTTTATGTACCTTGTCTTCAGTTTTTCTTTAAGCCATATAAATATATATTTACACGTATTATTGGGAATGATAATATATTCAAGGGTCTCTCTACTTTTGCTGTAGAAATGTCGGAATTACGTACTATATTGAATTTAGCTGACCAAGATAGTTTAATTTTAGGAGATGAGTTGTGTTCAGGAACAGAAAGCATATCCGCTCAGAGCATTTTTGTAGCAGGAATAAAACAACTTTGTACAAAGAAAAGCACATTCATATTTGCTACACATTTGCATGAGATAGTGAATTATGATGAAATAAAAGAGCTGGATGGACAAATTTCACTGAATCATATGGAGGTTATTTATGATAAAGCCAATGATTTATTGATATACGACCGCAAACTTAAAGATGGTCCAGGAACAAATATGTATGGACTTGAGGTATGTAGGTCATTAAATTTACCAGAAGATTTCTTGGAATCTGCGCATCAAATAAGGATGAAATATCATCCTGAGGTTTCTTCTCTCCTTGAACAAAAAACATCACACTTTAATGCAAGGAAAATAATGGGAAAATGCGAACAATGTCATGATTCAATCGGTTCAGAGGTACATCATTTGCAGCATCAAAATGAGGCGGACAAGGATGGTTATATTCGTAAATCAGATGGAACTGTATTTCACAAGAATCATCCCGCAAATTTGATGACGCTTTGTGAAAAATGTCATCAGATGATGCATAATGAAAAGGATGTACAACATAAGAAGGTAAAGACAAGTAAAGGGTGTAAAAATGTTAAATTAACAATTGAAAATTAGTATAATTAGAATATAAATTATAATAATAATTTTAATTATAATTTTAATTATAATTTTAATTATAATTTTGTTTATTAATATGGACGATTTTTGCAATATTGCTAAGTATTTTATTTTGTAATTTATCATCTTCTTCATTATCTGCACCTCCTGTACATTTAAGGCGAATGCCTACATATTGGTCATGTTTTTTAGTATTTATGTCTTTTGCTTCTGGATATTTTTCTATCCATTCTTTTACTTGTCTGTAGTTTCGTGTTCCAATATTTTGAATTGCTTTTTTAACTTTAACATTATCTTCATCTTTATGCCATACATCATTATCTTTAATATATATGACTTCTCTCTTCAAATCACTGCAATGAATTGGACGCTTATGGATGTCCATTTCTTTTAATCCTCTTATAACAATATCAGTAATTCCTTTGACATAACCATCTCTCCCGGTGTTTTCCAAGTCTTCCAATGTTAATGGAAGCGAATTCACAAACTCCCCAATATTCAGAGCATCTTTACACTGTTCATTTAAGAAGATAGTCATGTTAAAACTTTGATTATTGTTAGTAGTATTATGGTTATTATTAACAATAACTGTTTTCTCTTTACATAATTCAATTACTTGTTTTTGTAGTTCCATATTTTGTTGAAGTATGAGCATTATTGTGTTCTTATCAAGAGTAAAATTGGATGAATTCATAGTTTCATCTGTTTTTTGTTGACATTTTTGCTTATGTTTCCATAAACCAGAATTGGTGTTAAAACTTTTATTGCATTTACAAATATATGACGATGGGGTACTTTCAGGGTGTTCCGGATCTTTCCAACCATTTCCATTTTGGTGTTTTGTGTGTTTTGCTGTGGTTAAATGACGGTCATATAACGATTTTTTAGACCATTTACCATCACATAAACTGCATTCCCAAATTTGGGAACTTTTTGGGAACTTTTTTATTTCCATTTTGTCCATATATTGGAAATAGAAAAAGATCCTAAATTGTTTGTGCAAAATATATAAAAAATTTATGCTCACACTTTTTTCAACAAAAAAATGAAATTTAGAGCATTTAGGTCACAAGTGATTTTTTTAGTTTTTTTTTGAAAGTCCAAATCCCCTTTTCAAAAATGGACATTTTTTCTTGTCCATTTTTCGAACCCCAAAATACTTTATAGAATGAAAAAACTAGGTTTTTTAGAATTTAAGGTGTGATTTTTATTTGCTGTTTATGAAAAATATGCATGAATATGATTT
>Ga0164297_10001256_pt1 | contig 27450 bp, 21 predicted proteins | sample GEODES058metaG_FD_113539 | JGI IMG/M metagenome (GOLD analysis project Ga0164297, IMG submission 113539) | Dystrophic lake water microbial communities from Trout Bog Lake, Wisconsin, USA - GEODES058 metaG | ecosystem: Environmental > Aquatic > Freshwater > Lake | place: USA: Trout Bog Lake... | reverse complement strand
ATTCAGGCGTTCCCATTAGGGATCTATCTACAATATAAATTCAATTATTTTTGAATAAATTCCGGAGCAAGTAGCATCCATTAAAATTTCTTCCTTAAAATTGTTACCAATTTGGTAACAATTATTTATATTTGCGCCATACATGCGTGTAATAGCAGTAAAAACCTTAAAAGATCATGCAGCCCAATTTCATCAGGCAGAACAAGCATTGTTCAGTTGGTACGAAGAAGCTATAACAGCCGATTGGAAAAATCCGAATGAGCTAAAAGAACAATACCGGAATGCTTCAATACTAAATGACAAACGAGTGGTTTTTAATATACATGGGAACAGTTACCGTTTGATCGTTGATATTGAATATCGCCTAAAGATTGTTTTTGTTGTTTGGTTTGGCACTCATAAACAATACGATAAAATTGATGCTAAAATTATAAGTTATGTTAAAACCCATTAAGAACGAGGAAGAATATCAAACGAGTCTTGCCCGCGTGTATGAATTGATGCAAGGTGATATCATTGACGGGTCGGCAGCATCAGATGAGTTGGAAGTATTAAGCATACTTGTAAGCACTTATGAAAAAGCAAACTATCCTGTGCCCTCGCCAAATCCCATTGACGCCATAAAATTCCGGCTTGATCAAATGGGTATCTCCGAAAAGGAATTGGGCGATATTCTTGGCTTTCGTTCACGAAAATCAGAGATATTGTCTGGCAAAAGAAAACTGAGTTTAGCAATGATTCGCAAACTGAACGCTGTTTTACATATTCCTGCGGAAATACTGATACAGGCGTACTGAGGCTTTTATTGATGTATACCTTACCTGCAATACCGTTTCACCGCATCCCTTGCTTCCATCGATCCTAATTCAATTGCCTTATTCAGATCGGCACAAGCTGAATTATCTTTTTGGTTGAACTTGGCCAGGCCACGGAGGTAATAGACAAAATCGTTTTTAGGCTGCAGTTTTATGGCCTCATTGAAATCAGCTTTGTATTGTGCTGTATATTCTTGCAGGAAGCTTTCGGCGTAGCCCCGGTAGCCATAAACCTTAATGTTATCAAGACTGATGTACAATGCTGAATTATAATCATCAATGGCACCCTGGTAATTTTTCTGGATCATCCGGATATTGGCACGAAAGAAATAAGCCTGGTCATCATCTTCTTTAATGCTGATAGCCATATTGATATCTTTCAATGCGCCCTCAATATCACCACGTGAAAATTTAGCATTCCCACGATTGTCAAAGGCTTCAACCAGGTTCGGTAAAATATCAATAGCTTTATCATAGTCGGCTATGGCCTCATTGATATTGCCCAGGTTTTGTTTAGCAATACCCCGGTAAAGAAAATAGCGGGCGTTCCCAGCATCTTTCACAATCATTTTGTTAAACAGGGCCAATGCTTCGCTGTAAAATTTGCCATCAATCAAAGTGCGGCCAAGCTTCAGGTATAGCGCAATATCATCAGCATCCATATCCATCAGCTTATTATAATCGGCAAGCGCTCCTTTTCGGTCGCCAGTCTGTATACGAGCCGTTAAACGTCGCAAATAGTACCCGGCATTTCCAGGAGCATATTGAACAGATTTTTCGTAGTCAGCCAATGCTTCTTCGTATTTATGCTGGTCCATTTTAATATCACCACGAATAGCATAGGCGTAATCATTTTTTAAATTGATGCCGACAGCTTTATCGAGTTCTTTTAATGCACCGGCTGTATCCAGCAAGCCATATTTGGCGCGCGCAAGCGAAATGTATGCATAGCTATTAGCTGCATCAAGCTTAATGGCCTGGTTAGCATCCTCCTTTGCTTCTACGTACCTTTTCAGGCCAGATTTTGCATCTGAGCGGTTTTGATAGGCATCAGAGCTTTTATTGTCTAACTGGATCGACCTGTCAAAATCATCTAAAGCGCCTGGTTTATCGTCCTGATTACTTCTTACAATACCATCGTACAAGTAAAAAGCTGCATTATTGGTATCCTTTTTTATTTTATTGCCAAAATACGCAAGTGCCGCCGCTCTGTCTTTTTCATGACCCAATGCCTGTGCCAAATATTTGTATGCATTATGAGTTTGAGGAGCCAGTTCTACCGTACGTTTATAGTCGGCGATAGCGGCAGGGTACAGCCCGATATTCACTTCCGCATTAGCACGGTAAAAAACAGCTTCCACATTACCTGGATTAAGGCTGATAGCCCGGGAAAAATCGGCAATGGCCCCTTTATTATCTCCCAGGTTTCCCTTAGCATTAGCACGATAATAGATCAGATCCGAGTTGTTGGGATCTAAACGTACTGCAATATCATAATCTTCAACAGCTCCCTTGTAATCATTTAAATTACTTTTGGTGACCCCGCGGTACTCATACAATTGCGGATCATTTGGGGTAATTTTTAATGCGCTGTTAAAATCAGCCAGGGCACCTTCAAAGTCGCCGGTATTTGATTTTGCATTGGCGCGGTAATGATACATATCCGCATTATGCGGGTTCATGGCAATAGCCTGATTGAAGTCGGTTATTGCATTTTTGTAAGCTTTGATGGCGTTGTAAGCATCGGCACGGTAAAAATAAGCATTGGTGTTTTTAGGATCGAGCTCGATGGTTTTGGTGTAGTCTTTAATGGCGCCTGCGTTATCCTGAATATTGGTATAAGCATTGCCACGATAGAAATAAGCCTTTGACTTGCTCCCATCCAGCTCTATAGCCCTGGTAAAATCAGCTATAGCTCCACGGTAATCTTTTTTATTTGCTTTATTATTTCCGCTTTGTATATAGCTATCAGCAGACTGCGCAGCGCAATAAAAAGGTAAAATGAAAAATAAGATCAATATCCTGTTCATAGCCCTGGCTGCCTTTTATTTAAATGGTCTTAAAATTAATGATAAGGATACGCTCGATCCATCGCCGGTATTGCGCCCGTTAACGAAGGTTCCGCCACTTACAAATACTGAAAACTCCTTGCTGAAGGCGTGACCATAACTGAGCGATACCTGGTTAAATGCAAAATTCTTATCGAGCGCCGGGTTAACATTAAATTTCTTGAAATCGCTGACCGAGTAAAACCCTCCAAAGGATACGGAAATCTGGTTTTTAAATTTTTTGTCGAGCGAAAGGCCAAAAGTAGCGCTGTAGCGATCTTGCCATGGGCCTTGTGTGCCAAAATATTGGCGGACACCATCTTCTATGGTAAAATAATCATTAGCTCCAAAAAGGTGGCCGCTACCTGCAAATGATAGCTTTAATTCAGCACCGGTAAGGCCATAGCCCAGCCCCGGGTTATTGACATACATAGGTGTGATAACCGTACCCTGCAGCATAAAATAGTAGATATAATTGATATTAGCCAGATAATAGCGTATACCGGTCTCCAGATCGGTTAACCCACGGTTACTGCTGGTATAGCCTGTTTGCTGGTAAGTATTGCTTACGTAAGGCATTAAGGCAACCACGCTCCAGCGGCGGCTAATCCCATATTCCGCAGAAAGGGTAAAGGTGGTAGAAGTAAACTGACCATTGGCAGGGAAAGCCCGAAGTGCACGTAATGAGTCCCAACCCTTGTTCGCAAAAAAGTAACTGATAGAGGGGTTTAACAACAAACGCCCCGGCCGAAGTGGAAATCCATCAGCCAGGCTTTTTTGCTGTACTAAAAAGAAAAGACTTGTAACAGCGATCAGGTATTTAATAGGAGCTTTGTAAAACTTCATGATCATCTGTTAAAATAGTGCAAAAGTATCGCGCATCCAACGTCCTTCCCATTCTTTGTATTTCCCGCTGATCTCGTGTGCAAGGTTCTTGAATACCATGATCTTCTTTTTTCCCGGTATCAGATTAAAAGTAGCGTATTCATTATTTGGCGGAGCAAACGGATCCAGCAGCCCTATGCCTATCAATGTTGGCGCGTTTATATGCTGCGCAAAGTTTTTGCCATCGTAATAATCAAGATTGCTGAGTACCTTTTCCAGGGTTAAGCCCGGCTGTGTAGCAACATATTTTTTAATGCTGGTAATTGGCCATTCAACCTCATTTACCAAACCACGAATATCGCATAAAATAGGGTTCTGTGCCGAACAAAGGCTAACCCGATTGTCTAAACCAGCTACTGCCAGTGCCAAATAGCCTCCCATGCTTCCACCCGAGACCAGGATATTATCATGGATCAAATTTGGCTGTGAGTACACAAAATCAATAGCACGCACGCAATCCATGATCACACCCCGCATTACATACCGTTCTTTGTCTTCGAGTTTGTACGAGATAAATTCATCACGACGGGTATCAATAGGGCCCCTGCTCGTGCCCTGCCCACGGGTATTTAAGGTAATGATAGCAAGGTCATCATCTGAACCTACTATCGGATCAAGGTCCACCTGATAACCGGGCAAACCCAGCAATACCGCAAATTTTCGGTGAGGGTTTTTGGTTTTAGGTACTGTTAACCAGCCTTTGATCGTATAATTATCCAGCGACTGCATTTGAATCTCAAAAACATTACGATCTGAAGTGCTTTTTTTAGGAACTGGTATCAATTTAAAGTTCGGTTTAACTCTGGCCAGATCATCTTTGGCTTTTTGCCAGAATTCGTCAAAATCGGCAGGGCGCGGATATTGCGACTGTATCTCTTTCGGCCTGATGCCAAAGGCCCGGCGGGTTGTATCATCATAATCTGATACGTTGATCATAAAATTGATCTTATAAAAACCCGGTGCCAAAGCCGGTACTTCGAAATCTATATCCTTGTTTGAATTTGCGGCTATATTAACCTTCAGGCTATTTTCTGCTACCCGCTCTCCTTTTTCGGTTGTTACAACATAGCCTACCGTGCCAGCCTGTTCGGCGTCAAGTTTATTACTTACCGAGAATGTAAAAAAAGCTTTGTTGCTAAATATAGCATCTGCGTCATGAGCCACTACCTCGGTACTTACATCTGCATTGTCACCAGCGATCTTTTTGGCCTGTGCCTTTCCTGAAGAAACAAGCATAACAGGCAAAATTGCCAGCAATGCTAACGCCAATAGAAGCTTGTTATCAGTTTTGTTTTTTGATATAGCAGACATACCAGGTTTATAGCTTTTGTTTAGCCTTGATCAGGAAATCCGATTTACGGATAAACAGATTAAAAGGTTCCTCAATAAATTTAAATAAAATCACAGACAGCACATTTAAAACGATAAATGCATAAATAATATTTATCCATTCATACTCAAAAGGCGAATGCCAGTCGAGCCCCCATCTGTCATACAAAGTAAATGTTTTATCATTCAACCAGTTAGTAGCTTTGTAAATAAATCCATAAATATACCCCAGGTGAATCAGGTAGAAAATATATGAGCTTTTACCCAGCAATTCAACAAATGGTGTGGCCAATACTTTCTTCATAGCCGTCGACTCCGTTATAATGCCATAAAAAAACGTTGCAATAGCTATGGATAGCAGGTAATTATTAACAACGATACCCAGCGGGTTATGCAAGCCGGCTGTCCAGCCTTGTGGTACCGGCAGCAGCGACATCAGCCAAACGCAAAAGAAAATGAACATAAAGCCGATATAGGTAAACTTTAATTTATTGCTCCGGTGAAAACCTTGCTGCCTGATCATCAGTGCCAGTTTTATCCCGACAAAAAATTCGAAACATCGCCCAAAAAAAGTATAGAGCATCATAAAGGTAAAATTGCCGAAAAAGCCATACCAATTGACATTGCGGAAGATCAGCACCATTAAAAAACCAAAGCCGGTGATAGAAAGTATTTGCAGGTAATACTTACTATGGCGATGTATGAAATAAAAAATAACAGGTGCCGAAAAGTAAAAACACTCTTCAACTGTAAGCGACCAGCCTTGAGCAACACCGGTAAATACAAGATCATGGAAAAACCCGCGAACGAATGTAATATGCATAAAGAACAGGGCAATTGCACTGGGAAAACCCTGTATTACCGAGGGATCGCGGCTAAAGTAATAGGCAATAAACGCTCCTGCGGTTATTAGAAAATACATCGGGTAAATACGTGCTACCCGGTTTTTAAGGTATTGTTTGAACCAGTCTTTTGTCAGCTCAAAATTATCGTAATACCTGAAGGCTATCAGAAAGCCTGATAACACAAAAAAGATGGTTACCCCGATATGAAACTCGAAGAAAAATCGCTGGATAAAATGAGGAAAGCTTTTGTCGAAGGTGTATTCATAATGTGAAATGAATACCAGGTAGGCGGCTAATGCGCGGACACCAGTAAGTGCGGGTATGTAATTTTGCTGCGCTCTTTGTGACAAAATCTGTTGCTTTATCGCGTTTTACGTCCCTTTTACCTTTTGGTTTGGAACGGGTTAATTTTAAACAATAATAAATAAATTATCTTAAAGCGGGGAGCGGTTGCCGCGGGGCGCAGGGTGGATGGCGGGATGCAGGTAGTAGAATGGATTTACAAACCAATGCAATTTTAACTTCAAAGGGCCGATCCTTGTATCACGCCCCTGTCTGCGATCGTTTTGTCAATATAATGTTGTATCTCCGATTTTTTGAGACCCCAATTGGGAGCGATGAGCAGATCCATATCGGACAGTCCGAATAAGCGTTGAATAACCACGTCGGGACGAACCAGGGGTAATAATTCGCAAAGGAAATCGGCGTATTCGGGCAAGGTGAACAGTTTAAAAGGTTCTCGTTTGTATTTAACACCCATTACCGATCCTTCAACAATATGCAGGTGATGGAATTTAACAAATTTGATCTGCGGAAAACGGTTGATCTCGGCAGCATACTTTAACATCATTTCATTTGTTTCCCAGGGAAAACCGAATATGGTATGCACACAAACATCAAGCTTGCTGTTTTTTAACAGGCCGAGCGTATTCACTAAATCGTCATGCGTACACCCGCGGTTAATCTGTCCCAGCGTTTCGTTATAGATCGATTCCATACCCATTTCCAGGTCGACGTCAAAACGGTCGGTATAGCTTTCCAGTAAGGCTATTTTTTCGGCATCGATACAATCCGGGCGGGTACCAACAGAAAGGCCTACAATATTTTCGGTATTGATACTCAACGCCTCATCGTATAACATTTTGAGGTAATGTGCCGGGGCGTAGGTATTGGTATTGGGCTGAAAGTAAATGATAAATTTATCCGCCTTATTACCCTTGATTGCACGCTCCATGCCTTTGATCACCTGCTCGCGCAGGTTAGGTTCCTGACGGGAAACGCTGGGCGTAAATGAATCAACATTGCAATAGGTGCAGCCACCATACCCTTTGGAACCATCGCGGTTGGGACAGGTAAAGCCACCGTCAACTATTACTTTGAACACGCGCTCGCCCTTATATTTTTCGCGCAGCCATGCCCCGTAGTTGTTGTAGCCCTTTATACCTTGTTGTAAAAGTGATTCCAATGATTTGCTTTTATAGTTACCTTAATATATCGGGCAAATATACGTTTTTATGATCGGCCGAAACGAACAACCCAGGAACCTGAAAGCACCGGCCTATAAGTGACGCCGGCGCTCTATAAGTCCGAAATCAATCCTGGGCACCTGTCTGTTATCACAAAATATTCCCTAAACCTATGCATGCATAGCAGTAGAACATTTTGTTTAGTTTTGTAGTAAAATTCCACCAATGGAAACCATCGCTCCTTACCAGGCTAAACATAAGATCCGTTTCGTAACTGCAGCTTCGCTGTTCGACGGACACGATGCCACGATCAATATCATGCGGCGCATTTTACAGTCGTCAGGAGCTGAGGTGATCCACCTGGGCCACAACCGTTCGGTAGATGAAGTGGTCAATTGCGCTATACAGGAAGATGTACAGGGCATCGCATTAACCTCATACCAGGGCGGACATATCGAATACTTCAAATATATGCACGACCTGCTGGCAGAACGCGGTGCAGGGCATATCAAAATATTTGGCGGAGGCGGTGGTGTGATTTTGCCGCAGGAGATCAAAGAGCTGCAGGACTATGGCATTGCCCGCATCTTTTCACCCGACGACGGTCGCCGTATGGGTTTGCAGGGTATGATCAATGAAATGATGCAGGCCTGTGATTTCGTCACCGTATCACATCTCAATGGCGAATTAAAGCATTTGGCAGACAAAGATCCCAAAGCTATCGGAACGCTGATAACATTGGCTGAGAATGACCGCCTTTCCCCCGGCATTTCTTCAAAGCAAAAGGGCGTTGGAGCACTCACCCCCGGAGTCGATTTAGGCGAGGCACCGGTGCTGGGTATAACTGGTACCGGAGGTGCAGGCAAATCGTCACTTGTTGATGAATTGGTAAGAAGGTTTTTGAAAGAAACCAGTAAAACGGTAGCGATAATTTCAGTCGACCCATCTAAACGCAAAACGGGTGGTGCATTATTGGGTGACCGTATCCGGATGAATGCGATCAATAATCCGCGGGTGTACATGAGGTCGCTGGCTACACGTCAGGCAAATCTTGCATTGTCAAAATATGTGCAGGAATCGATTGACATTTGTAAGGCAGCAGGTTTCGACCTGGTGATCGTAGAGACATCGGGGATTGGACAATCGGATACGATGATCACAGATTATTGCGATGTTTCACTGTACGTGATGACGCCGGAGTTTGGTGCTGCAACCCAGCTGGAAAAGATCGACATGCTGGATTTTGCCGATATCGTTGCCTTGAATAAATTCGACAAACGCGGTGCTTTAGATGCTATCCGCGATGTACGCAAGCAATATAAGCGCAATCACCAGTTATTTGAGGCCAAAGACGAGGACCTGCCGGTATTCGGCACGATGGCGTCACAATTCAACGATCCCGGGATGAATACCTTGTTTGAAGCTTTGATGAAAACCATCAATGTTAAAACGGGTGTCGATCTTTTTGTGGGAACATCAGGCCAGCGAAATTTACACGCGGGCGAATCCGAGAAATTATTCATCATTCCTCCAGACAGAAACAGGTACCTGGCCGAAATAGCAGAGAGCAGTAAGACTTATGATGAATGGGTAAATGAGCAATGTAAAATAGCACAGCAGCTGTTTAACATCCGGGGTGTTTTGAGCCTTGATAGTGGTAGCACCAAAGAATTTAATACAGAACTAGAGACGCTTTACAGTAGTTTGGAAGCCCACCTTCACCCGGAATGCAAGCGCTTGTTAGCTGATTGGCCAGAAACGGTTAAAACCTACAAAGCCGAAAATTTTATCTACAAAGTACGTGATAAAGAGATCAGGCAGCCACTTTTTTACACCTCTCTTTCTCAATTAAAGATACCTAAGATATCTCTGCCAAGGTATGAAGCCTGGGGTGATGTGCTGCGCTGGCTACTCACTGAAAATTTACCCGGCGAGTTTCCGTATGCAGCCGGGGTATTTCCGATCAAACGCGAAGGCGAGGACCCAACACGGATGTTTGCCGGAGAAGGTGGCCCTGAACGGACGAACAAGCGATTCCATTATGTATCTCTGGGGCAACCGGCGCACCGGCTTTCAACCGCATTTGATTCGGTAACTCTTTACGGCGAGGACCCGCATACCCGGCCCGATATTTATGGCAAGATCGGCAACTCGGGTGTTAGCATCGCTACCCTTGATGACGCCAAAAAACTTTATTCGGGATTTGATCTTTGCAGTCCATCAACTTCGGTATCGATGACCATCAATGGGCCGGCGCCTATGTTGCTTGGATATTTTATGAATGCTGCTATCGACCAGCAATGCGAAAAATATATCAAAGAACATCAGTTGGAGCATTTAGTGGAGGCGAAGTTTAAAGAGGTATATGATGATCGCCAATTGCCCCGCCCTTATTACAGCGGCAAATTACCAAAAGGCAACAACGGTTTAGGTCTCCTTCTTCTCGGCCTTACAGGCGACCAGGTACTTCCTGCTGATGTTTATGAAAAAATTAAAGCTCATGCACTTTCGACGGTCCGCGGTACAGTTCAGGCTGATATATTAAAAGAGGATCAGGCACAAAACACCTGTATCTTCTCGACAGAATTTGCCTTGCGGATGATGGGTGATGTGCAGCAGTATTTCATCGACCAGAAAGTGCGTAACTTTTATTCGGTATCCATTTCGGGCTATCATATTGCCGAGGCGGGGGCCAATCCTATCTCTCAGCTTGCATTTACTTTGTCAAATGGATTTACCTATGTAGAGTATTACCTGAGCAGGGGTATGCATATTGACGATTTTGCTCCTAACCTGTCATTCTTCTTTTCCAATGGCCTCGATCCGGAGTATTCGGTGATCGGTCGCGTTGCGCGCAGGATATGGGCCAAAGCCATCAAAAATAAATATAAAGGGAACGACCGTTCGCAAAAACTTAAATACCATATCCAAACAAGCGGGCGCTCGCTGCATGCTCAGGAAATCGACTTTAACGATATCCGTACCACCCTACAGGCTTTGTATGCCATTTATGATAACTGCAACTCGCTGCATACCAATGCTTATGACGAGGCGATCACCACACCTACAGAGGAATCTGTTCGCAGGGCCATGGCGATACAACTCATTATCAACCGGGAATTGGGTCTGGCTAAAAACGAGAACCCGATACAGGGCGCTTTCATCATTGAAGAACTAACCGACCTGGTTGAGGATGCAGTGTTAACTGAATTCAAACGCATTAACGATCGTGGTGGTGTATTAGGCGCTATGGAGACGATGTACCAGCGCAGCAAGATACAGGAAGAGTCGCTATACTACGAAACACTGAAACATACCGGAGAGTTTCCGATTGTAGGTGTAAATACTTTCCTCAATAAAAAAGGTTCGCCTACTATTACCCCTGCCGAAGTGATCCGGGCTACCGAAGAGGAAAAAGAATTCCAGATCACTGCCCTGGCTGCATTTCAAAGCAGGAATGAAGATAAAGCATCCGCATTGCTTGAAAAGTTACAACACACTGCGATCACCGGTGAAAATATATTTGAAACGCTGATGGAAGTTTGTAAATATTGTTCATTGGGGCAGATCACCCATGCGTTGTATGAGGTGGGGGGGCAGTACAGGAGGAACATGTGACCGCTGATGCGTTTGATGCAATCGATTTCGCTGATTGTTGGGAATTCAGCTTAAGGGCGGTAAAAAATCATATTTGCTATGTTTTCAAATCTTACATAGCTTTACAATTGTGTAAGATTGAAACAGACCGAAAGCCTTAAATATGCAGGAAATTATAATAAATCTTCCTTTTGATCAGGATAGTTTCTTAGATACACAAAATATCAAATGGCAAATTTCTAAAAAAAGGAAAGAGTATAGCAACTATATCTTTTATCAAAGAACGTTAAGTATCGTATTAATTCTGTTCCTGATTGCCCTGGCATTTCGGGATATAAAGTCATATGACCCAGCCTTTATGGGCTTAACTCTATTTTTAATTCTTTACAACATTATTGCCCCCTGGGTAAGTATTTACCAAAACAAACGAAAATTTTTCAGATTATCTGAAGTACATGCTACTCAACTAAAACAAAAAGGTCATGATGCAGTATTCACGCTGAACGAGGAATTATTATCTTACGAAGATGCCCAAAGGTCAATTAAAATGCAATGGGCACTTTTCCAGCCTTTTTATATTTTTAAGGATGCTATTATTTTGACGAGTTCAAGCATTGTTGGAAATACAATCATTATCCAGAAAGCACAAATTGACGAAGCAACTTATATCCAATTGATCGATCTATTAACAAAAACCATCGGTCGCGGAAAAGGCATCTGATGTTTGGCTGATTCAAATATGACTAGATCATTCATTTGCTTTTTATCGATCATAATTGCGATCGCACCCGGCCATAAACCTGAAACTTCCTTTAAAAGGAAACCCATCGATTCCATCCCCCTCAACGCCCAAAAACTCATCAAATATTATCCGGATGTCATAGCAGGTTTTGAAAACAAATACCTCATCTTTAAAGATCACAGCAAATTATTATGGGATGATGGTATAAAGAATAAGTCGTTTCAGACGTTATTGGATAAACCCGACCTCAAGGATATGTTTAGCCAGCATTATCAAAGCGGCGCTTTGGAAAATCCGCCTGCTAAAAATTACGACCCGGGTAGGATACGTAATGATGATTTTTTCAAAAAGGTTTATGGATCCAACGAAAGCGAGGTAAAAAAACACGTTACCGAAATTACCTGGTGCCCGAAGCTGGTTGGACAAAAAATTACTGTAACTACCTTAAATGGTATCGACAAAAAATTAGTGCAAATTTCTAGAGCGCTTGACGAACACCCGGAACTAAAAAAATATTTAACAAACATCGGCGGCACCTTTGCATGGCGAAACATTGCTGGCACCAACAGGCATAGCATGCATAGCTACGGGATGACTATCGATATCAATACTGCTTATTCGGATTATTGGCAGTGGAACTGCAAATGCAGCAATGAAGATTCAATGGTTGCCTATAAAAACAGGATACCGCAATTGATCGTTGATGTTTTTGAACAAAATGGGTTTATCTGGGGTGGTAAATGGTACCATTATGATACCATGCATTTTGAGTACAGGCCCGAGTTGGTTTTTTAATGGGGAGGGCGATCGGTGCAGGGCGTGAATCGGATGGTAAATATTGCAAGCGTTAGATAATTTTAAACCAATGTCATTTCGAACGAGCAGCATTGGGTAGCGCGCAAGGTGCGAGGAGAAAACTTCGCCTCGATGCATGTTGGCTATGCTGGTGGGGGAAGTATGGTGTTTAGGTTTTCTCCTCGCCCCACCATCACCAATCCTGCCGCTCGTTCGAAATGACATGGATTTTTGATTTACAAAAAGTTATTAGAAATGAAAATCGCGATCGTCTTCTTTACTGTCTTGTTCATCACCTCATCAGTTGCGCCCGACAACGTTTTAACCCGCTTTATACTACCTGAAGGATATCAACAAGTAGCTGCTAAGGCTGGTAGCTTTGGAGCATATTTGCAAAGCCTCCCGCTAAAGCCTGCAGGAACCCACACTTTCACCTACAAGGGGAACATCGCAGCAACCGACGCCGAAACAGCCGCTGTTGTAGATATAAGCATAGGACATGAAGACCTCCAGCAATGTGCCGATGCCGTTATGCGTCTGAGGGGTGAATACTTGTGGCATCAGCAGCGGTACAGTGAGATCGCTTTTCATTTCGAAAGTGGCTTTAAATGCGATTATAAACATTATGCTGAGGGCTATCGTTACCGCAATGATCATTGGGTATTAAAGGCGAAAAAAGATTATGGATACAATACTTTTATGAATTATATGCAACTGGTATTTGCCTATGCCGGCACTTTGTCGCTTGAAAAGGAATTGAAGCCGGTTAGCGATCCAGCGGAATTAAAGGCCGGCGATGTATTTATTCACGGCGGCTCACCGGGGCATTGTTTTATTGTGATGGACGTAGTTGAGAATGCCCGGCATCAAAAGCAATTCTTGCTGGCACAAAGTTTCATGCCGGCTCAAAACATACAAGTATTGCAAAATGCACCAGGCTTTTACTGGTTCAGCATGGATAAGATACCCAGCATCTGGTATGGCGAATTAATAAAACCAGCCTATCTGCGGAAATTCGATTAATTTTTTGAGTGACGGTTATTGTATCGGATAACCAGGTTGATCAGTTGATCAAAAGGCTTATTTTCAAGCGCCCTTCAGAAACTTTAACCCATTATTCATCTTCCGGACTTACTGCTTTACTTCACCCGCACAAAATCAAGGTCCTGAAAGTCATAGCTAAAATCAGTTGCAGGGGAGATCGGTTTCATTTTCAAACCAATTGGTTTACCTTCCTCGTCCAGACTGAAAGTGGCAAATGCGTCGGCATCCATGCTCCTGATGGTCCATTTAACCACAAGAGTATTGGCTTTATAAGGCAATACTTCGCCTGCTAATTTTGGTGAGCGTTTGGCAGTAAACCATAATTTCCCATCTTTCTGACTAATGACTACGTCACCGAACCAGTTATCGTGGTAGGTCCCTGCAAAGCTATTCAGGTCGGCCTTCACAGTTTCCTTTTCTCTGGCTTGCACCTGTTTCCAAACAGCAGCAGTTACATTGTCGGCACCACCTTTGGCAGCATTGACCATATCTGAAAATTTCTTCACCCAATCATTACCAGTAATACCCAGGTAACTGTCTTTGATCTGGTTTACAATAGCGCTAAAGGCCGCTCCCGATTGTTGATTAGTAAGCACGATGATACCCAACTTGAGTTCAGGCATCAGGTCTACTTTAGTTACCATGCCGTCAATACCTCCGGTATGACTCACTTCTTTATAGCCTTTAGCGTCATTGAGGAACCATCCAAGTCCGTAAGCCGCGAAATGCACCTGATATGGGCCAGGAGCGCCTACAGGCAAATTAATCTGCGGTTCCCACATTTCATGATGTATCGCTGCGGAAAAAAGCTGCTTACCATCTCCATACTTACCGTTATCCATTTGGGTAATGGCCCATTTGCTCAATTCGGCCACACTCGAATAAATACCACCTGCAGCATCACTACTGGAACTGAAAAAACGGGGTATAGTTTTAACCGGTCCGTCAACCGGTGCATGCGCATCTACATAATTGGTATTGCCGCTAATTCTTTGAAATGCTGCTCTGCTGCTGGTCATACCCAGTGGTTTCATGATACGGGTTTCAATAAAATCCTCCCAGCTCATTCCCGAAACCCGGGCTATAACCTCTCCTGCAACCTTATACAATTGATTATCATAGGCGAAGGTGCTCCTGAAACTGGTAACTGGTTTAAAGTAGCGCAGGTTATGTATAGCATCGGCTAAAGTAAAATCTGTTGAATCGGGAAAATCGACCAGGTCACCAGCCCCCAGACCGAGGCCGCTCCGGTGACAAAGAAGGTCGCGGACAGTAAACTCTGAAGTAACCCATGGATCGTATAATTTAAATTCCGGGATATAATCGGTTACTTTATCATCAAGGTGCAGTTTGCCTTCGTCGCACAAAATTCCGATAGCAGCTGTTGTGAAGGCTTTACTATTCGATGCGATGCCAAATAGCGTATTTTCATCTACCTTACCACCGCTGGCCAATGAACGGACACCATAACCTTTTTCGAACACAATTTTCCCATCCTTCACGATCGCCACAGCAATGCCCGGAACTTCGAATGTTTTGAGTGTCTTTTCAACTAAAGCATCAATTTCAGCAGGCGCTAATTGAGCACGTGCGGCAGTTGAAAACATCGCACAAAATGCGATCAGCAAAGCGGAGATTTTTAATCGTGACATGATTTTGAGTTAATCTCCTAAATCTACAAAGATTTCAGGAGGAATATCAAATCGATATCTAATTCGCGAATTTTTCGCTAAAGCCGGTGGTGACTAATATTTGCTCCGTTGGCTGAAGCCAACGGCAATGACTCTGAGTATACACATCAGGCTCTCCGAACCAAAGTTTGGTAGTTGGGGATAAACTTAGCTTGCTTTGCCACCTCACTTGACGTCATCGCCAAAGCAACAAGTAAACTTCGCCATCAACATTACGCATTAAATTCATTTCGCAATCGGCATTCCGAACTCCGCATTTAACGCACGCCATATTCATGCCAACGTTAAGCTCTCTTTTCTATCCGGTCATAAAAACCACCGTAAACATTGGTCTTAACCCCTTCTTCCCTAAAGAATTCACCGGGGAACCCCAGTTCTATGGCGCTTGCCTCATCGAGTTTTTTAAGCTGCTCCGCACTTAAAGTAATATTAACGGCTTTAAGGTTGTCTACTAACTGGCTTAATTTGGTTGCACCAACAATAGGTATGCTTTGAAAGCCCTGCTGCATGGTCCATTTCAGAGCTATATTTCCGGGCGAAACGCCTAACTCGTCGGCTATTTCAATAACAGCTTGTGTGATCTCAACAGCTTTATCATTGCGGCGTTTACTCTCTGGTTTAATGCGGCCCTGTTCTCCGCGCTGGTATTTACCGGTAAGCACGCCGCCACCAAGCGGGGCCCATGGCGTTACGGTCAATCCAAAATGTTTGGCCATGGGAATCAATTCACGTTCAGGGGTCCGCGATATCAAACTATATTCTACCTGCAAAGCAATAAACTGGCTCCAGCCCATTAATTCGGCCAGGGTGTTGCCTTTTGCAACAACCCAGGCTGGTGTATCGCTGATGGCTATATAGTTAACCTTTCCCTGTCGCACCAGATCATCAAGCCCACGCAGCACTTCGTCAATAGGTGTCAGATCGTCCCAGATATGCAGATACAACAGATCAATATAATCAGTACCAAGACGTTTCAGACTCTCCTCCACGCTGCGCATCATATTTTTGCGGTTATTGCCTGAAGCGTTGACGTTGGTAGTGTTATCTTTCAGGGTATATTTAGTAGCAACAACAAAATGATCCCTGTCGTTATTTGCAAGGTATTCACCAATGATCTTCTCACTGGTTCCAAGCTTATAGATGTTTGCTGTATCCAAAAAATTACCGCCTGCATTGGCATATGCATCCAAAATGGAAAAGCTGGTTTCCTTATCGGCACCCCAGCCTGCTTCGGTACCAAAACCCATGGTACCTAAACTCAATTCAGAAACCTTTAAACCCGAGCGTCCTAGCAATTTGTAGTTCATTTTTTATAGGATTAAAATATTAATGATGTTCTTTTCTCTTCAAAAGGCCGCCGGTAGTATCGTCAATGCTTTGCTGTACGATAAACGCCGATGGATCGATATCCAGTATCTTTGCTTTTAGTGATGGTATTTCCAGACGGGTTGCAACGGTAAATATGATATCCCTGATATCGTTGATATGTCCATCCTTACCATAGCCCTTTTTCCCTTCATAAACCGTTACACCCCGACCCATATCTGTGATCGCTTTCCGAATGGCTTCCCCTTTTGAAGATACTACCGTAATACTGGTGTATTGTTCGATACCATTTAAAATAAAATCTACTGTTTTTGAAGCCGAGATATAGGTAAGTATTGAATATAGTGCAGATTCGGTCCCTAAAAAGAATACTGCGAAAGAAAATATAACAACGTTGAGCACCAGGATCACATCACTCACTTTAAACAATTGCATCTTTTTACTCACCAGCAGTGCCGCTATTTCTGTACCATCCAAAACGGCACCACTCCGGATGGTAAGTCCAATACCTACACCAATAAAAAATCCTCCGAAAACCGCCGTCAAAGACTTATCATGCGTAATTTCGGGAAAAGCTACCAGCGCCAGACATAGGGAAAGGCCCGCAATAGCAAGGGCGCTTCGAATTGCAAATTGAACACCCAATCTGCGGTAAGCCAGGTAAATAAAGGGAAGATTGATGAGGAAGATTACAATGGAAAGCGGGATTCGGGTTGTTTCGGCCAATAGCATCGATATACCGGTAACCCCACCATTGATGAAGTGACCGGGTACCAGGAATCCTTTAAAACCCAGCCCGGCCGAAAATATTCCCAAAACGACCAGCAAAAGATTTACTATTCCGTTTTTAGATTTCACGCCTAAATATAAAGTTTTTAATTGTGTGTATGGGGGAAAGTCCGGAAGTCCGAAAGACCGCATAAGTCCGAAGTATAAATGCGCCAGGCCGGTCCATTATCCAATGTCTAATGACCCATGCCAAATGACCAAATGACGCGAAGCAAATGACCTGATGACCCAACAATTACCCGTTGATCCAGCTGAACTTATATTCGAGCATTGGATTTTTCATTCTTTCGGCTACACGTGTTAGGCGTACCGGAAGGCTGGTGATGTAATCACGGGCTTTTTCGCCGGCTTCGTTAAGTTCCTTTGTGCTTTCAATATGCCACTCTTCGATCAGCTCTTTCATGATGTCAACATAGTCAACCGCTGTGTAAATACCCAATCGCTGCGCTGCATCTGTAAAGTGACCAAATGTTTGACCAACGCGCAGACCAACTTCACGCAGGAAATGTGCTGGCATTACAATTTTCTTACGCATCATATCCTCAAAAGCGATCATTGCCTCATTTGGATCTATTTCAAATACTTTACTGATAAAATATTTGTAGGCTTTTGCGTGGCGGGCCTCGTCGGCAGCAATTACACCGCACATTTTAGATAACAATGTATCACCATCGCGTTTAGCTTGTGTAGCTACCCTACGGTGAGATATATTGGTGGCCATTTCCTGGAAGGAAGTGTAAATGAAATTTCTATAAGGATCGGCACCGGTACCGATATCAAAACCATCAGCAATAAGATACTGGGTTGAAATTTCCATCATCCGCATGTTTACGCGGCCAGAAAGATACAGGTATTTATTGAGCAGGTCGCCATGGCGGTTTTCTTCAGCGGTCCACTGTCTGGTCCATCTCATCCAACCACCAGCTTCGTCACGGGAAACACCTTCAACCATGGTAAGCCATGATTCATATGTTGGCAGTGCCTCTTCAGTAATTGTGTCACCGATCAAAACAGCGATCAGGTCATAAGAAAGGCCTGCCGAACTTTCCTGCAATTCCTTGATCTCCGAGAAAAATGTCTCCCTGGTAGAATCAGGCAATAAATCAGCCGGTTGCCAATTGGTATCTATTGGCTTTAGGAATTCGTCCATTTTTTCGAGCATGTATTTTTCAACATGCTTCATTACCTCTTTCCTCTTCTCTTCGAAAAATTTCATATCTACGATTGGGTGGCAAAGGTAATGATTTAAAACCGTTATAATACAAGTGATAACCAACACTTTTCGGGGAATAACCAATATAATTTCACCAATCAGCCCTATATTTGATCAAACTGCCATTTGATCGCTAAAACGACCAGGAAAATTTATCCAAAGTTGCCTGATTAAAATAGCTCAGGCTTTATACCGCCATGATAATTTGGAATAAAATTTAATAGGAACTAAAAAATAAGTCCTGAAAATTTTCCGCTTTTTTTCATCACTCACTGATTGTCAGTGTATAATTATTTTCACTTAAAGAAGAAAAACCGGCAACAAATTACCCAGTTGCACCCGTATAAAACACACAATTTCTACATTACATCAGCATACCCTATTGTTTTTTAAGATAGTTCGATGGCTATCGTGAAAGTATCAGATGGGTTTGTTTATAGGTGGAAATTAAAAAGTCAATTAGCTAAACTACTTAAATAAGAAGCGCTGATGCTATCCTTTTTTAAATCTACTTTATTAAATGGCTGCAATTATTGTGCAAATGCGATGGCAATTTTAATGTCTTCTACACGCAAAAACACGATGGCATTGGTTTTTCCCATTTTTGGAACAGCATTTGCATCTACATACGGCACGAAAGTTAAAAGCCCGTTAAAACCCGTTGCAACAAATGTGGTTGAAAACAGATTTTTTTTCGATTATTTTTACTTTATTCACATTAATATTAACGAGCGGTTTAACCCTTTATATATTTAAGAAAAATTCAATAATGCTTGTTCAAATAAATAAAGAAGAATTTTCCAGGGAAATTGCCAAAAAGGCCTGGTTTCAGACTAATAATATTATCTGGACAATCATTCTGCTTTACTGGTTATTTAGTATACCCGATTTTATATACGCCAAAGATATTGCCATGCAATTCTTTATCGTGCGCATAATAATAACACTGGTACTGTACATTTTGTATACCTGGATGCATGGCAAACAGTATAATCACCGCATACTTCTGCATGCCGCCTTCTTCATGCTGTCTGCAACCTCTGCATTGTTATGTACGCTGGTAAACCCCGGAGCGCTTAATATCTATTTCCTTTTGTATGCTGCAGTGGTGATATTCTTCAATATGCAGGTTTTTTGGGAGCCGGTACATTCAATTTTGCAAGGCCTGCTTTCATTACTGATGTTAAGCATTTTCTTTAATCAGTTTAGTGACTCAAGCATCGATGTATTTATAACCAACGGTGGAGAATATTTCTTTATTATTTTGGTTATTTCATGCCTTATTCCAAATGCCCGGCACAAAGTGATCAGCCGCGAAGTACATCAGCAAATTGTGATCGAAAAATCAAACGAACAATTAAAAACCCAAAACAGAGATATCAGCGAAAAGAACCATATCATTGATCTGCAATACGAAAAGCTGCGCAAACTCGACGAGCAAAAAAATAGTTTCATTAATATCGCCGGGCACGACCTTAAAAACCTCGTCGGTTCAATCATCATGAGTAATAATATGCTGAAGGATGAGGAGGAACGGCTTAGTGCAGACCAAAAGGAATTTGTTGGATATATTGGCGAGTCGGCTGAAAAAATACAATACATGCTGAGTAAATTAATGGATGTGCGCGAGATCGAATCAGCCGAACTGAAGTTCAACATGGAAGTATTTGATATCAATCAGGAAGTAGTACACGTATTCAGGGGACTGGTTGAAACTGCGCAAATGAAAAACATCCACCTGGTAGATAACATCTTAAAATTACCGCTAAACGTAAAACTCGATCGGGTATTTACAGGTCAGATTTTCCAGAATTTACTATCTAACATTATCAAATTTTCTCAAACCAATAACAGCATCAATGTTATAACCAGTCTGCAGCGCCAGCGCTTTGTGTTCGAGATCAAAGACGAAGGTATTGCTATTGGCCAGGACGAACTGGACATGATGTTCAATAAACTAAAAACACTGAATGATGCCAATGCTCAGGTAGAAAGTCGCCTTGGGCTAGGTTTATCTATTGCCAAACTGATGACTCAGGAAATGGGAGGCGAATTAACTTATCGGAGCGACGACCATGGCAATTATTTTAGAGTAGAATTTAACGTGATCAACTAATAAAAAGACCCAATGAATAAATTTTTTAGCGTTTTTGCCCTTGCATTGTTGCTGAGCACCGCATCCTTAGCGCAAAGCATCGTATCGTTTAAAGCGATGGGACACGACGACGAACCTATCTATGGTATGATAGGTGCCAGTTCATTTTACCTTAAAATAAGCCCCTTGGTTGAAATGAAAGGCAGTAAACTGGTCCTTTATATAGAACCTTCACAGGCACTGATTAAAGATCATTCCTTTGTTAATATCGTGATCAACGAACGTCCGGCTTATAGTGCACGCCTTACGAAAGATACCGTTGAAAAAATTACCATCAACCTGGCGCCGGAGGATCTTCCCGCGGACAAGTTTTTGAAGATACAGGTAAAGACATTGTTGACAGTATCTGATGACAAATGTAAGGATCTGGATAATCCGGCGATGTGGATAAAAGTTAAAGACTACTCTTACCTGTCGTTGATCAAAACAAATTCTAACTTTTTTAATAATGTAAACATCAGCAATTGTTTCGAATCTAAAAGAGCGATCGTTTACCCGGTTAACCCTTCACTACATGATTTAAAAGCCGTTGCCTGGGCCTATTCCCGTCTGAAAAAGACGTTAAGTAAAGACATTAAAGTTTACCAGGAAGACTTGCTGCCTGATACCGTACACAATTACATTAAAGTTGGTAAATGGAGCAGCCTGCAGGAAGACCAAAAATCGGCCATAACTGTTACGCCCGCCGCTGGTCAGGGTTTGCTTTTCCTGAAGAAAAAACTGGTAGTTGATAATAATCTGGCAACAAGCAGCAAAGCGAAAAGCAGTGACGCAACTGTACCAGGCGAAATACTTTACGTAACAGGTGGCGATGATGTGGGCTACGAAAAAACCATCACTGCGCTTGGTAATTTAAATATTTTGAATTCATCTTTTGGCGAATACCTGCTGATACAGAACGCCGAGAACAATTTCTTTAAAACTGTTGACGAAAACAGAACCCGGTTAACCCTGCGCCAAATTGGTGGAGCACCCAACTTCATGTCGGGTATTGGCTCATTGACCAATGTTTACAGCTTTAAAAACAGCGATTTTAGCTTTACGCCAAAAGAAGTTGAGCTTCATTTTGTGGCAAACTACAGCAGCCTAACTCCTGGCGACCGCGGCTATTTTAACGTGTACCTTAATGGTATGCTCATCAGTAGCGAGCGATTGGACGCAACAGGCAAGCTAAATACATCAGTAAGTATCAACCGCTACCAGCACCATAAATACAATACGGTTGAAGCGGAGTTTCGTATCTATCCAAGTAGTGGTAATTGTATCAATTCCTTCACAAATTTCTTCGCCGAAATTGATGTAGATAAGTCGTACCTGGAATCAAAAAACCCATTCATTACCAATGATCTGAGTTTTTACCAATACCCCGAGGCTTTCAATACCGGGACTACGCTGGTTGTAGTGAGTAAAGAATATGCTAAATATGCCGCCGCTGCTATGGGCGAGATCATTTACGAATTAAACAATAATGTAAATGCCAATAATTTCCCTCAGTTTGTTTATTCTGATGATGTGCATGCTGCTGAATTGAAAAAATACAATATCGTTGCGCTGTTATCTCCACATGACCAGCTTCTTTCCAAAGCAAGCCTTCCGGATGCGCCGATTGAATTCGACAAAAATTTCAGGATATTAAACAACGAAAACAACAAGGAGGTTTACCGGTTATCGGATTCTGTTAGCAACGGTCTGGCACAGATATTTTACGGACGTAATAACAATGCTGTTTTAGTTATAACAGCAACCGGCAGCCAGCAAACTGAAGCTTTTCTGGCGGCATCACGTTCAATTACCGAACAATTATCGACGCTGTCAAGCAATATGTGCATTTCCGATATTAACGGCAATAAATACTTGTTCAACATCAACAAATCAAGTGCAAGCGTTGATTACTTTGACACAAAAAGCAAACTGACAGAATTTTGGGAGCAATATAATTTGTATATCTTATTAGGTATTTTGGTTCTTATCCTGATGTCGTTCCTGTTTGTACGTTCCAGGGTTCAAAAATCCCAGGAATTATTTAATGATTAACCGAGATCAGGTATCTCATAACAACCCTTTCCAGTTTGCCGGCAGGCTATCTGGGAAGGGTTAATAATAATAAGGTCACTTCATCCGGATATCAATGTCTGGGCTACATTGTCAAAACATTGAGCATGCCGGTAACTATAAAAAATTTAAATGGCAGTTTCGGTTCCTGAGCTTTTAGTAAAAGATGGTTTCCTGGCAAGAACCGACCGGGAAAAGATAGAAACTCTTGCCAAAGGGACAGATCAGTGCTTTCTAAAAATCGCCCTCGGCCAGGGCTATATATCCCGAAAAAACTATGGTCGCTCATTAAATAATGCAGGATATGAATTTCAGCCAGTTAGGGATGAAGCAACCGATAAAGAGGTACTGAAACAAGTTTCGCTGGTTTTTGCGGATGCCCACATGGCTTTGCCCATTCGTATTGAGGACGGAAAGGTAGTAACCTTAATGGCTGATCCGACTGATAGGCTATTCATCGATTTTATTAAAATGACTTACAATTTGGATGCCCGGATCATCGTAGCAGATGACCTGGAGATCACCAGATTAAGCCATATCCTGCTTGGCGGCGAGCATGTGAATGCAGCTGTATTTGAACTACTCAATCACGACCCAAATAGCTCTGCGCTTACCACCTTTACAAATCCTCAGCTTATTATATTTTTCCTGTTGCTTGCACTTTTAGCAGTAGGAGCTGTATTAAAATTTAAAGACGTGATGGTAATTTTAAATATCATCATGAGCGTATTTTTCCTGGTGGCAATCATTTTTAAACTGTTTCTTTCGCTTGTTGGCTCCCGTTTTGAATTATACCAGGCCGTAACCAAACACGAACTGGCACACGCGCACAATGATCAAATGCCTGTTTACACCATTTTGTTACCGGTTTATAAAGAAGACAAACTGATCAAAAAACTGATCTGGAACCTACAGAGCATTGACTATCCCCGGGAAAAGCTTGACGTAAAACTCCTGATCGAGGAGGGTGACGAATTAACGCTCAACGCGGTACGTAATCTTGATTTTCCTGGAGTTTTTGACGTGCTGATAGTTCCATACCATCAACCCAGAACCAAACCTAAAGCTTGTAATTACGGACTACAATTTGCAAGAGGCAAATATCTTACGATATACGATGCTGAAGATATACCGGATACCGATCAGCTGAAAAAGGTAGTTACCTTGTTCAATAAATTGCCCGAACAATATATTTGTGTGCAAAGTGCCCTCAATTACTTTAATCGGAATGAGAATTTTTTGACGCGGATGTTCACCCTCGAGTATTCGTTCTGGTTTGATTATATGCTGCCCGGTTTAGATACACTGGACATTCCGATACCATTAGGTGGCACGAGCAATCATTTCAAGCTGGAAGCCTTGAAAGAATTAGGCGCATGGGATCCATTCAATGTAACCGAAGATGCTGACCTGGGTGTGCGTGCTTATGCAAAAGGCTATAAGGTTGCACTGGTTAACTCTACAACTTATGAAGAAGCCAACAACGAACCAATCAATTGGATCCGTCAACGGTCGCGGTGGATAAAAGGCTATATGCAGACATACCTGGTTCACATGCGTAATCCGGTGAGATTGATACGGAAGATAGGTCTTCGCGGCTTTTTGGGTTTCAACTTCTTTGTTGGTGCAACACCGATCACCTTTCTGGTTTATCCTATACTGCTCATCATATTTTTGGTATATGTCATCTTTGATTTATCATCCATCAAACTCTTATTTCCTGATTGGGTGCTTTTCGTATCTATCTTTAACCTGATGGTTGGCAACATCCTGATGATCTATGTAAATATGATGGCGGTATTTAAACGCCGTTTTTACGAACTTATATTATTTGCCATTGCAAACCCAATTTACTGGCTGCTTCATTCCGCAGCTGCCTATATGGGACTGTATCAATTGGTGGTAAAACCATTTTATTGGGAAAAAACCAACCATGGTTTGAGCAAGGTAAATAGTGCAACAAACGTGATCAAATAATGCATAAGCGGACCTTATATCTTCTTATCCTAACGCTGCTTTTGGCAGGGTACTACCTGTTTTTGGGTATTTACCTGCATAACCTGGGGTATCACAACCAGGAATCACTGTTTTTTGCCGAAAAAAATAAGATCTTGTTTGAAGGGCTGGGTAACCGTTTAAAAGTAATGGGACTAACATCCCCCATTTTACCGTTTTACGGAACTTTCATTTTTTCGTCTATCAGTCATTTGCTTGCACCAGTATTTGCATCTGCAATCGGAACTGCCATATTGTTTTTTATTATGGCGCGTACCCTCACCAAACGGAGTCATGATGACTATTATATGCTTATCCTGCTGGTGCTGTTCACGCTTCATCCCGGATTGCTGTATACTGCCTGTTCGGGAAAATCAATTTACCTGTCGCTTATTTGCCTGTTTCAGTTCTTTTACCATATCCTTAGGTACTACAAATCAAACACCACCTTTCACGTTTCAATAGCCAGTATCTTCCTGGTTGTGCTGGTGTTTTGCGACTATAAGTTTATCTGGCTTACTATATTCTTTATCCCTTTGGTTTTGTTTATAGCAACCCAAAGTATGAACCTGAGCGAAACGGAAACGGTATTCAGGTTGGTCCAAAGCTTTAATACACCAGCCTTACGACGCAAGCTGATCAACAAAACGTTTGCCATTTATATCATCATATTCCTTTTGCCGCTCGCTTCAATCGCCATTTTCAAAATGCTGAACCTGACGCATGCGAACGACCTCGACTACTTTCTTGACAGCCCTTACGCTACCTGGACAGTACTGGCCGACCGGCTGGGATTTGAACAGGCTACAAGTTTTGCGCATTATCAATCGTCACAGATATCGCCGCTGGTTACAGCAAGCATCGCCTTATATTGCCCGATGATAGTCATCGCCATATACTTGTTCAGGCACAATACTTATCAGATCCTAACCGTGGCAGCCCCTTTCGGTTTCGTTGAGTTTCTGCAGATCAAGTATGATAAGATATTCCTCGCACATGAATATTTTCTGATATTCCTGGTATTGTCGCTCTTATGTATTGTGTTCCGAGGGCACCGGCACGAGAACCAGCGTATGATGAAAGCACTGCTAACTACTACAGTGATCATTCAATTGTTTACGGGATATTTGTTTTTGAAAAATTCGTTTATCGGCGAGGAACGCGAATTTATTTCAACGCTGTTCCACGCTGCACCCAATAACAGTCAGGCTGAAAACCAGGAGATGGCTTCTTTCCTCGACTCACTGCCTAACGACCAGCAAGTGATGATGGACGATGCCGTTGCCTACCCGGTTATTGCATTTACACATCATATCCAACGCCTTACCCTTCCCTATCAGGAAACCTACCTCAGTGCCAGCGAAGCGCCAGAGCACTATGTAAATTATATACTGATAGCGTCTGACCGAAACCCACTTACCGGTTATACGCAGTTGAATAACAAATATCTGCCGGCTATCAAAAAATCTGATAATAACCTTAACCTGCAAAAGGTTTACGAAACTGATAACTGGATCTTGTATAAGGTTCTTTAGTTTAGTTTTATTGGTTGTATTAGTTATACTGATTGGATATTTTTTTGTATCGGTGTGGCTTGGGAAATTTCCCTTTAAATTGCTGCATAAACGACGATTTTAGGGAATTACTGGAACTGGGCCAGGTACTGATACTAGCAAAAATCACCCAACAATTCCAGAACTCTAATTTTTGCCGCATCTTTGCACCTTATGATCATTTATAAGAAATTCATTTTCGATTCGGCTCACTATTTGCCATTCGTTCCCGATGGGCATAAGTGTAAAAACATGCACGGCCATACCTATGCACTTACTGTTTTTGTAGAAGGCGATTTGATACAACCCGAAGGATGGGTTATAGATTTTGGCGATTTGAAACCCATTGTTAAACCTTTGCTTGACAGGCTTGACCACCATTGTCTGAATGACATCCCGGGATTAGAAAACCCAACAAGCGAAATATTAGCCGTATGGTTATGGGAGCAATTAAAACCTCAGTTGCCCGGTTTAAAACGTATTGAACTCAATGAAACCGCTACTTCAGGCGTGATCTATGAAGGCTAAATAACAATGATACCTACGCTTGCCTATCCATTGATCTGCAATGGATAGCTTTGGTTCTATTTCCCTAAAGCCCAAACATGATATCTTATTTTGAAGCTTCGCTCGAAGCGCTGTCTATACACTATATCGGTAATCAGTCGCAGGACGAGCATTACGTTTTGTCGGATGCCCCAGTTACCCGGCAGGGCGAAGAATTGAATAACTTGCTGAAACAATACCTGCTTGAGCCATTTTCAAAAATAAATGAGGTATACCGATTCTATCATTCAAGCGGCGACCTTAACCTGAATGAGCTGTTTCATTTTGCGGGTACGATATTTGATGAACCCGCAACATTTCACGAAACAAGTATGCAGGTAGCAAAGCACCTTTATGAAATTTCGGGGCATCCTAAAATTAAACCGGGTGAACTGTATTGTGTCTATTTTAAAAATCTGCAGATAGAAGGTGAATTACTGAATGCAATAGGCATTTTTAAGTCGGAAAGTAAAGAAACCTATCTGAAAGTATTTCCTGATCAAAATGGCTTTGGCATCAGTTACGAGTCAGCCGGTATCAACATTAATAAATTGGATAAGGGCT
>Ga0164297_10001254_pt1 | contig 27470 bp, 28 predicted proteins | sample GEODES058metaG_FD_113539 | JGI IMG/M metagenome (GOLD analysis project Ga0164297, IMG submission 113539) | Dystrophic lake water microbial communities from Trout Bog Lake, Wisconsin, USA - GEODES058 metaG | ecosystem: Environmental > Aquatic > Freshwater > Lake | place: USA: Trout Bog Lake... | reverse complement strand
GTTGCTTAAGCTATAAAGGCTCGCTCCACCGACTGCATATGTATTAGCTGTAACGATAGCAGAACCATTAGCATTTAAAGCAGTTGTCAAATAACCATTGGACGTTCTAGAACCATAACCGTTGACAAGAATGAGGTAATTACTAAATCCAGAAATTGTTACAGGTGTACCAGCATTTACAGTAAACATCTTCAATGCAGAAGAAAAAATAATACTACCATTGCCATAAGTTGCATTGACACCGACTCCACTATTCAATGAAGGCATTATAGAAGCCCATGAAGTAGAGTTTTCTGCTACACCTTTCCAATAAGCACTGGGCGCAATCCAAACGGGGGAATTAGTTGTTGCTCCATCAATGCTCGATCCGGTTGCAGGGTAAATTAACAACCAATATGTTGAATTTGTATTGTCGATCGTAACTTCTTGACCCGATGCAGTAATGGCAGGTAATTGTACGCCCGTACCCGATGATCCATTAGCAGTGGCAGTAGCTCCTACAACAGTAGCATACTGAGTGGTAACAGGAGTGGCTGTTCCTTGGTTGGTGCCAGAAGCAGTATATCCAGAAATAGTTTGTGTAGGCACACCAGATACCCAGGCGGCTCCGCTTGTGCTCGTGCTAGACAAGAATTGCCCGCTAACTGTTGGAGTTGGCAAGTCACCGTTAGCAACCATGTTTGCAAAACCAAAGTCGCTAGCTAATGGTCCTGATACCCAAGCAAAATTTGAACCACCGCCAATTTGAGAAGTACCTTCTTGACCGCGGATACCACTAGCTACGTTATTGGTACCACCGTTGATGCTTGATACGGATTGAATCCAAAAAACTTCTGGTGGGGTACTAGAACCCTGGTATCCTGGGTTCAGAGTGACAGCAACATAATTGCTACCTGTGTAACCACCAACTGGCACCGGCCATGAAGTACCTGTAATTGTTGTATTACCAATTACAACTCCTGAAGCTGTACCTGATTGAAAATTTACGCGTGAACGAGTTGTCATTTACCCTACTTAGTTGGGGGAGTATTGACTTTGTTGTGAGCAGTTCTGTCAAAACGGTAGTATTTAACTGGTCGTGAGTCTTGTGAACGGTGGTAGAAGTTAGGGTCACCATTCTGTCCCATTGAACAAAGTGTTGGATCAGTACCTGCGCGGTACACCAAAGCACCGTGAGCGTAAGGGAGTTGCTTATTGGGTGAGAAGATAGCGATATCTCCAGCTTCTGGAACAGCTACGAGCGTACCGTGAGCAGCAATGGATGTGGTGTTATCCCAAGCAGCAAAGTGGGTACCTGATGGGTCTGGGCAACCTGACCATGCATAAACACAAGTAACGAATGAAGAGCAGTCTCCAGCCCAGGGAAGTACCCCTGGCTTGTTGACCATCTTCATGCGGTCTGCGCCTTCTGAGTAGTGGAAGTTTGGAAGCCCGTGGTTCTTTACAGCCCAGTCACACCAGTCAAGGATGACGGGGGTAGAATCGGCTCGTGGTCTAGGAGCTGGCTTTGGTGTGGGTTTTGGGGTTACTGGCATAATTTCTCCTTATTGGTCTATAAACTACGGTAAAATCAGGTAGGTACTACATCTTCGCCGGATGGGAAGTCGGGTTCTGCATAGGTAATTGCTGGGTTGTCAGTAGAAATATTGAAGTTGCCCGCTGCAGCATCGTCTGGCTCTGCATATGTTTGGCCAGGATTATCAACGCTAGCTGAGTAAGTGCCAACATCGTCTAAGTTATTGTTGGTTACTACATAACTATTGATCTGATTAACTGGTTGAACAACAGCATTTTCCTTTGCCCGGATATTAGCCACTCGTCTTAACGAATACTTATATAGTCCTACAGCGGTAGCAATAGCCTTGCGGAAAAACGTTCTTCTTTTAGTCGAAGCAATCTCATATGTTACAGTGACTGCAGCAGAACGGTGTTTACCCTTGCTTTTGGTAATAGTCGCGGCGACTATCTGGATTGGCCCAGAAGATTGGTGCTGAGTCTTATTCTTAAAGACTTTAGCTAAGGGTATAGCTGAGGCAATTGCTTTGAGGATTTTGCTTCTAAATTTAATAACAAAAGTTAAATTAGTTACAGCAGCGCGTCCCGTTCTAATTAAGGAAAATCTACGCTTAGTAGAAGCTAATTGAGCCAATCTAGCTGTACCAAATCTAAAGAAGTTATCAATTCTTTTGGGTACAATATATCCAATAGCGTTAGCTAATGATGTTCTTATGCGGCGTATTGATTTTATATTAAACGCAAGATTAGTCCATACAGTTTTTGATGTTTTTATAAAAGATCTAGTTCTAAGTACTTTTGCAGCATTTATAACATTTGCTGTAGAGAATCTAATTCTTTTAAAATTCTTGCTAGTAAATGCAAACGAAGATTGAGTTGCAGAAGAAAACTTTGCCTTTGATAAAGTTTTACGAATATTAGCAAGATTTGTTTGAGTTGCCACAGAGAATTTAATTCTTTTAACTACTTTAGATGCACTGGCCAAAGAAACACCAATAACCTGAGCAAGCTTTGCCCTGGTTACGCTTCTTGCTCTGCTAGCAAATCCAATGGCATTAGCAACAGAAGTTTTAATAATAGTTACTACTGTTGAAGTAGGCCCACGGTAATAGCCTTCTTGAATCTTAGCATTGGGGCTGTAATAGCCCCTAGATGTGTTCCTTTGTGGAGCAGTCACTATCCACCAACCTGTGAACGTGTGTAGCGTACAATAACAACACCCTGATAACCGTTACCACCGTTACCAGGATTTCCTCGACCTCCACCACCACCACCTGCACCATAAGTAGTACCATCACTACCAGTTCCAGCTGCTGCTCCACCAGCTCCGCCGCCGCCTGAACCACCAGATCCACCAGATCCAGGGTTACCAGCTCCACCACCTCCACCACCGGCAATGGTTCCTAGAGTAAATCCTGGCCCATCAAGCCAAGATGAATACGACGAGGTACCATTACCTCCTGCTCCACCAGTTCCTGCACTGGAGTTGCTACCTGCTGTGCCAGCACCTCCACCTCCACCACCACCACCTGGGTTAGTGGATGATGCTTGACCACCATTATTACCTTGACCAGTTGTTCCTGAGGGAATTGATGAGTTGATAGCACCGTCACCACCTGCAGAACCACCGGTTGATCCTCCATAACCGGTAAGGGCACCATAACCACCTCCACCACCACCTACGGCTGTGGTTTGTCCAGTAAATGAAGAGTTAGCTCCATTATTACCAAGGCCATTGTTACCATTTCCCAATCCACCTGTTCCAGGTGTACCAACAACAACAGTGTACGAGTTAGAACTTAGAGATTGTGAAGAGGCGTAGACAACACCACCGGCCCCTCCACCACCACCGGCATTGTTACGTGACTGGATAGAACCACCACCGCCTCCTCCACCACCTGCGACAATTAGAATGTCGGCGGTTAGAGTTCCACCGCTGACGGAAAGTGTGCCGGAGCCAGTTGATAAGAATATTCTATAGTAGTAGGTTGCATCAGCGAACAACGCTCCACCTGTAACAGATGGATAAGATGCATTTTTACCTTCACTAGCAAGGATTCCCTGCATAATTGGGGTCATTATGCAACGTCTCCCATTACGTACCAAACACCTGATGCAGATTGGTAAACAGTGGCACTCGAGTATTGCGCTCTAAGTGTGGGAACTGCTGCCGTGGCGCCAGTTGATCGAATAGTGACTCCAGCAGCACCAGAAATAGACACACCGCTTGCCACTCGAAGAACGTTTAGCTGAGTACCTACTGGGTAGACACCGCTAGGAACAACAAATATAGTTGAGGAAGTACCACTCATCAATACTATAGAATAAGCATCAGAAAGTGTGCCAGTGTAAGTGGTGGTTTGGTTATTCGGTGTGTAGAGGAAGTTGGAACCAGTAACAGTAACTGCAGATAGAGATCCGCTGAATGTTGCGTTACCGATTTGTGTAGAAGTGCCAGATACTGTGAAACCTGATGCCACTATTAGGTTACCGCTTATAGTTCCACCAGAATAAGGGAACTTAGAAGCTAGGTCAGTGGTAAGGTTTGTAACTTGAGATTCAGTAATTTGAATACCTGTTGCTGTAACGGCACCAGAAACGGTTAGACCGCTTGCAACAACAAGGTTGCCTGAAATCGTTCCACCTGATCCTGGAAGAGCAGCATATGCTACTCCACTGACGGTGTTTAGGTTACCTGAAATAAGTGCTATTGAACTTGTGTGACCAGTTACAATACCTGATGTAGTGTTATAAGAACCGGAAAGCGTTACAAATTGTCCACTGAGTGTTGCAAGGCTGCCACTAGTTGAGGCAATATTACCACTGAGCGTAGATAGACTACCGCTAATGTTAGATAGATCTGTAGTAAGTCCAGTTACTTGGCTTTCAGCAATCTGTACACCGGTTACGGTTACTGCGCTTACACGCCCCTTAGCATCAGTTGTTAGAATTGGTACAACATTTGCGGATCCATACGTCCCAGAAGTACCTACTGTGATTAATGTAGGGTTAGGGTACGTTCCTGTAAGATCACCGCCTGCAGTTATTCCACTAATGCTAGTTAGAACGTTTAAACCACTAACGGTTACAGAACCACTGAAAGAAGTATTACCAATATTAGTGCTTGTTCCAGTAACGGTTAAGTTGCCACCAACAGTTAAGTTTCCTGTATCGATTTCGCTTGCAGTAGATAAAACTCCGGATACAGTCAGACCGCTTGCTACAACTAGATTGTTGTTTACTGTTGTTGTTCCGCTAAATGTAGTTGCACCAATATGAGTAGATGTTCCTGTTATAGTAATGTTACCGCTTACGTTAACGCTACTAAGATTGCTAGCACCAATGGTAGTCAAACTACCCGAGATCAATGTATTGTGATTAGCGGTACCGAGAGAAATTTGGTTGGGGGCATTAACAGGTACTGTAGCAGCGTTACCAGATGAGTCAATACCGATTGCCACACCACCGTTAGAGTTAACCTGTGTGTTGTGACCCAGTGCTGTACCGTAGTTAGTTTGAATGTAGGCATTACCACCGGTTGAAGTACCTACCAATGCACTGTTTACTGTAAATTGGGTTGAGTTTGCGCTAGCAATCGTAGCAACGTTTAAGTTTAGACTCGATCCAGAAGTAGAAACAGTATTAGTAACATAAACAGATTGCCCGGCGTAGAAAGAGTTGGCAGCGGTATAGGTAATTGTTGTACCGTTGCCAGAGGCAGATGTAATGCTTGCACTTGGAATACTTTGGCCAGTGTTATAACCAATAAAAGTATTCGAACTCCCCGTATAAGTTTTACCGCTATTAACTTGACCTACGTTACCTGATTGATAACCAATGAATAAATTGGTTACACCAGTAACAATTACTGTATTTCCAGCTGCATAACCTATTGCAATAGATCCATTTCCAAAGGATGCATATGCTAACGATCCCAAAGCAATACTATAAGAGCCATATGCTTGAGCATAGCTACCAATTGCCACCGATGCTGAACCATATGGTATTACACTGTACCCAACTCCAACAGCGTTGCTGCTGCCAAGGGTAATTGAATTGCCAATAGCAGTAATACTACTAGGGTCACTACTGCTGCCGGTAATCCCGTAACCAATTATGGTATTTTGGCTACCTGTTTTTAGAGTAGATCCTGCTTGATAACCAATTAATGTATTTTGATAACTGTTATTCAAACCAACGCCAGCTTGATAACCAATTAATGTGTGACCATTTCCTGTGAGACTATTCGAGCTGCCATATTGTTGACTGCTTAACCCTGCTTGGTATCCAATAAATGTATTACCAGTAACAATTGCAGGCATATTGCCAAGGCTACGTCCAGCACCATAGTCCGCAGACTCATTGGAAATACCGAAGTAGCCTCTGTTCATTAGAAGTCAGCTCCTAATGCAGTTACTTTCAAAATGTTAGCGTTACCAGCAATTGACTGAGATACGGCTAAAGATGATCCTGAAGCAACGACAAGGTTGTTGTAAGTTCTTGTTATTGAGAACGGAGCTGTTGTAATAGAAGCAGTTACAGCAGTGATGTTAATAACATCGAAAAGGCTGTACGTAGTACCGTTGTATAAGAAAACGTACACCAAACCAGTACTGGTAGTTGGCGTTAACGAAGTAGTAACGGCCTGAACGGTAATCTGTTCGATCTTTGAACCGTTAGAACCTGCGGTCCATAAACTGGATGAGTTTACTGGAACGGTAAGGCTTGTCTCCGCCGTTCCTGCAATCGTTGCGCTATATCTTGGTGATGCCGCATAAGCGGGGGTATTAGCCATTATTGTTCCTTAGACTGATCTTCTTGAGCACGAAGTACAGCAATCGGTGTACCACCAGCTGCTGAGAATTCTTCTTGCACTTCTCTTTTAGCGGTAGCAATGATTCTTGCTTGGTTTTCAAAGTCTGGGTGGTTAGCGGCAAGGGTTACACCGTCGATCAACCAGTCGCACAACTGAAGTGTTTCTTTGCTTAAAGTCATATTTTCTCCTAAATTAATAAGCTAGTTAGCGTTTCTATCTTACACCAAATTGGAATGCTTGTACAGTGTTTGGTGCTACAAATGCTCCACTTACTGTTAAGTTACCGCTAATTGTTCCACCAGAAAGAGGCAATGCATTAGCAGTAGCAGTATTAAATTGCAGGTCATCTACGGCTGTTCTGACTGGGAATACATTGTAATTAGAAGAAGTTCCGCTAGCGTGTGCGCTAATCGGTGTACCGTCCCAACCGCGACCGTTGTATATACCGTCTGACCAAACGTTAATAGCTACGTTACTACCGATAGTAACTACACCAGAACAAAGGATTTTTTCTTCTGTCCCTGATCCGTAATCGACTACAAGCGTGAAGATGCCACTAGTTCCAAGTGGATTAGAACTTAAAGTGCCACTGGACGTGACTTCATACCAACCAGCTGTGCTTGCAACAGTTAACGTTTGGCTGGCAGAATAACCGCTAGCTAATGCAGCTGATAAGTACGTAGGCGTGGCTGCGCCTGGTATAGATCTAGGTGAAGTGTAAGTCGGATAGGCCATTTATGGAGCCCCTAGTCTAATTAGTAGGGGTAGGAAGCCATCTGCCAGGTTGGGGTAACTGTCAAAGAGTCACCGGAAGCCAAGGTCACCGTTGAGAGGTCTGAGAACGGAGCGTACCAAATTACAGCACCTGATGCACTGGTAGTGTATGTTCCTGATCCCAAAGTAATGAAAATACCATTAATACCAGATTGTGTAGCACCTGTATTGGTCCAAGTGAAACCACTGGAAGTAGTTGTATACTGGACTGGAACGCCTGTGCTAGTACCAATTGTAATGGTGTTGAAAGCAGGAGCTTGCCAAGTAGCAGCAGCGATAGCCTGACGGGCATAACCAGACATACCGGAGACTTCGGCAACGGTGTAAGTACCTGAGTTAAGAGTAATAGGCTCGTCCGTGGCAGTTACATAACCGCTAATTGTGGACCAAGGAGTAGAAAAAAGGCCAATCCAGGTGGTTCCGGAAGCGGTGGCAGTAGTGCGTGGGAATACGTTCAGAAGATAGTTAAGACCTTCTTGTGGGAAGTAGAAGTTAGAGTTGAAACTGCTAGCCATTGTTTCTCCTTAAATAAATTGAATGCTAACGTTGAATTGAATGCTATCTCCAGCCTGTAAGCCGATTGGGGAGAAGCTACTTTTCATGAATAAGTCCCCAGCTGGTCCTACTACCGGAGTAAGTGAAGGAATTATCGTTGTCACTATACTAGAGCCGTTTGCGCCCCTAATTACATTGTAGGTATTGGTTCCATTACCAGAAGTGACTGTCATAACCTCTGACAAGACCTGGATATTAAATGGGAATGAGTTAGGAAAATGACTATATCCACTGACGGTAATGGTTGTATCGGTGGGGTTAACCTGATTTGACAATGATCCTACAGCTGGACTAGAATTGCTGTCAAAAAGACCGACGTTGGTAATACCCACATAACCGGAGGCGGTCAAAGAAGTACTAACAAGAAAAGTATCACCAGAAGTAGTAGTCGTAACTACGCTAACTGTTCCAGATACAGGTGCTCCAATTGGATTGAAAAGAGCAATATCTGTAGGGCTAGCATTACCTGAACCAGTACCCCATCCGAGGTATTTTGGCACACCGAGGCTATATCCTGATCCAGCTATAACACTAGCTAGGCTGTGTCTCGTTTGGCTTGTCAGTACTGTTATCATCATTTGGTCCTAATGTAATAGAACCAATGGCGCCGAGATCTTCCCGGTCACCATTGGCTCTAGTAATTACTGCGTTGACCTTTATTTCAAAAGGTAAGTGATTCATTTAGCACTGTTGACGGTAGGTTCTGTGCTGTGCAGTCTGGTACAAGTTTCCGCTGTAGGAAGCGAAGTAACCGTTGTACTGCTGGGTCTCGCTTACGTTAGTTTGGATCTGACGAACTTGAGTCTGAACAACGTTGGCACCTGAAATGGTTCCGTTGTTGTTGACTACAAGAGCACCGTTGAAACCAACTTGGAAAGCGTGGACTGTAGCGTCATCGATCCATGTAGGAACAGCGTTGGGAGTACCTACGTAGTTAGGATAGGTTACGGCCTCACCGTTGGTACCAGTGATGGCAACAGCAGTGATTGTGGGAACTGCACCTGTACCGCTGATTACTGTAAGAGCAGCACCGCTAGGAACAACAATTGTTGTAATTGTGTCGTAAAGGTAGTTAGCTCCACCGTTGTTTACGTAGAATGTCTGACCGCTCAAAGGACCAGCTGCAAGAGCTGCAACCAGGCCACTAACTTGAGTACCGGTTGAAGTACCAGTAATTGTAGCCGAGTTTCCACCAGTACCGCTGATGGTAAAGGTAGTAGTACCAGTACCAATTGACAGGTTTAGAAGACCACTGGTTGTAGCAGCAGCGTTAACAATAATAGCTGGGTCGATAGCCTCAACATAAGCGTTAGCTCCACCACGTGTTACTTGGCGAATAGCAAGCTTGTTACCCTGCTCAGTTGCTGTGTTTGGTGTGACTGCCATATTAGAATCCTCTCACGGTTGTGTTGTATTGGTCATTTTGGAAAACATAACCAACATTGTTTTGTCCTTGCCAGCCATTACCACTAAGGGTAGGTTGTGCAAAGCCACCACTAACGGTACCGGCAAACGTCTGAGGTAACCAGACAGAGAACCAAGGCTCGTTGTAGATTGTAGTACCACTAAGCACTGTACCGCTAGGGATAACAGCACCGACAGGCTCAGAAGTGAATTCTGGCTTGACTGTGTTCTTGATCTCGTCGCTCATTTAAGCTCCTTATAAAGGTGGAGCTTTGCAGTCCACCGGTTGTTATACGTTCTTAGGTTTAGGAGTACTAGTGCTGTTGCTCCAGACCTGTTCCCATGACTCGCTTGGGCCCTTAGGCTCTGCCTCATCAGGAAGGTCAATCTTGTACATACCGTTCTTATCACTAGCACCGGCTGCCAAGCTGTCACGGAGGTGATCCATGTGACTTTCGCTCGAGCTGTTTTCGTCCTTCAATTCAGCGATCTTTTCCATGGCCAGCTCTTCGCTGATGAAAGTAATTCGGCCACGCTGCACGGCTCTTAGTACGTAGGGGTCTTGACGGATCTCAGATGCAATTGGTTGAATGCTTCCGTGGTAACCCTTACCAGCTAGCTTGAAGCTACCCTTGGGGTTTGAAAACACTGTACCGCTATCCATGAGGTTCTCGATCCAGTCTGCAGTTTGGATATCCTTCATACCGCTAAAAGCTGTTGGAGCTGCAATAACTCTTGCTGCTGCACGGTCTGCTGGATCTGCAATGTGCTCTTCGAAGTGTCCACCCAAATCCACTACTGGAACTGGATTGCTCTCTCCGTTGTCACCACTACGAGATACTGTTTTTGCCATTTTTGTTTCTCCTTGTTTCAAGGGAATTTGCATATTTTGCAAATTCCTAACAGATCTAGGAAATCTGTTTTAATACGAATTTTGTACGATGACCGGGGAGCGATCTCAAAGGATCCGGCCTCCCCGGCACTAGTACGGTTGTTAAGACTAAGCCTTAACGATCTTACCCAGACCACGTGGGTTAAGAACGATCTCAGAAACGAGCTCGTCCATGACCCAACCCTTGTGGAACTTCTCTGGGGTGTGGTTCTCTTCTACGTCGAGCGAGTACATGACTGGGAACACACCGAGGAACTCGGGGCTTGGGGTCATGTAAACAGTTCCCTGAGGAACTTCGATCGAACGCTGAACTTGGAAACCACCAAATTGAACGATGCGCTCACCAGCAACAACGCGGTCCTTGAAGGCCCAACCTGTCTGGTTAATGTCCCACTTGTAGAGGTCGCGGTAGTCGATTGGGTTGAACAACAGACGTGAAGCTTCCAACTGGTGGACTTCGATGAGTGCAACGAGGTCGTACATCGAGTCAGGGGTAATGTAACCCGACAACTCGTTAACAACGTGGTTAGGCGATACGATGTGGTTAGGGTCGACAGCGTAGTTGTTGATTGCAGCCTCGAGGACTGTGATCAAACGTGCGTCTTCCTGCATCATGATTGCCTGCTTGGACATGTCTTGTGCGTACTCCACAATGTTGACGCGGAGGTACCACAAGTCTTCCTTCTTAATTTGAGGGAAGGTTGCGATACGGAACAAACGGACTGGAACCTTCTTACCTTCGAAGGAAGTTACGCGAACTTCACCTTCGTTACCGGAAAGAATGTAGGCCTGACCGTACTCGTCGAGAACGTCGTACATGACAGGTACACCAGGTGTGAGTGGGTCTTCCAGAAGAACGTTACGGGTCATACCCTGGTAACGAAGCTTAAGCTGGATAGGACCAATCATACCCTGGCCCAAACGGACCATGTAGTTGTCCTTGTCTGCCAGGATACCGGCAAGACGACGTTGCTTCTCTTCACGAGTAGCAGTCTTACGACCTGTTGCGGCAGCGAGACGCTCTTGAGCCTCTACGATACCGGCAACATAATCGTCCGACTTCTTGGCAGCTGTACGACCTAGGTGATCGAGTCCAGCGCCACTGGGATTGAATGTTGACATTTTGATATTTCCTTTCAATTACCTTAGGCAGTTGCGCCGAATGGAACTAGACGGACAACAACTTGTGTAGGACTGATTACGTCGATCAATTCAGCAACAGGTACTGAGTTGATTGTGTTAGCAGCGCCAACGACTGAAGTGAGCTGACCAGTACCCGAAGCGGTGTACAGCAAGGTACGAGTACCGTTGGTGCTTACCGAGTAGGACTGAGTCGTGTCAAAAGCAGGAGCCGTAATGGTGAAGAAGGCGTTTGAACCACCGAGCCAGACAGCCCAAGAGTTAACACCAACCTGCGTTACGTCATCAATGTTCGGGTTACGGTCCAGAGCCGACAGACCAAATGGCTTGATACCGCTAGTTGTAGCAGCAGAACCAGCATTGGCAACTGTGTCGGGGCCTGTACGGTACATGACCATGCCTGAGTAGATGTTAGTCGTGTCAGATGGGTCAAGGAACGTGTTGTATGGTGTAGCCTCGTACTTTTCGTACAAAGGGGTGCACGTGCGGTGTACCCCAACGTTGGCTACGCTATTGAGTTGCAGCATTTTTCTTTCTCCTTAGTTAGGGGATTTGGTTATAGTGTCATCAGCCAATCGTCAGAAGCAACGTCCTGACGAGTAACTGTTGAGGCCGTTGTCAACCGACCCATTTCTGGCAAGCGGTTTGATCCACTAGCCACTTTCTGGCTCCGGGGTTGACGAGCCCCAGACTCTTCAAGCTGATCAAGTGCTGCTACAAAACCTGCTAGCTTAGCATCTGACATTTGCTCAAACTTTGCGATGTGCTTAGCACGGTCATCGTGGTTGACCATTCCAAGCTTCTCGAGACGCTCTACAACTTGTAGAGATTCAAAAATCTTTTCACGACTTGCTTGTACAGCACCAGCTACATTTGCATAAGGAGCAATTGCAGGGTTGGTAGCATCGTTGAAGTCAAGTTGTGTTTTGTGAGGACCTTCACCAGGTGTAATACCGGTCGTGGCACCATCGTTGTAGTAGTTAACGTAAGCAGCGTCTTCGCCGTTTACTTCCTCAGGAACGAGTGGGTTAGTGGTGTGGTCAGGAGTCATTACACGCTGACGGTCCCAGATACCGGCTTGGTCATCGAGGTCACGAACGTCGACAACTTGGAGAGTCTCTTGGTTACCGTTGGTAGCGAAACGACGGGCAGCACTCTTCTCACATGATGTGCACTTGCAACCCTTGACGCAATCCTCATCGGTGCATCCTTCCAAGTGACCCTTGCCATCAACTGAAGACTTCTTCTTCAAGAAAGCAGGCTTGTCGTCATCCTCGTCTTCATCCTCGTCCTCATCAGAGTCCTTTGAAGACTTCTTGCAGTTCTTGCAGCCCTTGCCTTTGCAGTGTTTGCATGACTTCTTAGCAGCAGACTTAGTCTTTTCCTTTGTGTCATCAGTGTCGTCTTCGCCCTCAGCCTCATCAGCATCTGCAGCAGCAACCTTGTTGATCTGCTCAAGAAGTGACTCAAGGCTACGAAGGTCAGCCGAAGCTTGACGGAAGTCAGAGTAAAGAGCAAGGTCAGTCTCAATGTCTGAAACGATACCTGCGATAGTACCAACAACTTCGATTACTTCATCGTTGTTGCTAGCGAAACGAAGAACAGTCGATGCTTCGCTTGATGCAGTGATCAAGTTGCCAAAGTCAAAGTCAACTTGTGCATCGATAGCATCACGGATCTCACGGCTAGCCTTGTAAACGCTGTACAGGCTCTCATCGATTGGGTTTTTCTTAGCGTACATTCTTTGTCCCTCTGGGTACACTGCACTTGAACCAGGTCCACCGATGATCTCACCTTGGGCACCTGGCTTAGCAGGGTCAGCTGACTCAAGGTCAGTAACTTGCAACATTCGTGATGCAGGTTGGTTAGCAATCCAGTCTTGTACTTCGTCAGCAGGAGCAGGAGCCTGGGTCATACCAGGAGCTGAATCCGTTCCGACAGTATTAACCTGGTCGTAAGGCTGTTGTCTAGGCGTAGTAGTTGTGCCTGACATGCCGCGTTGCTGGAAGGCGTTGTCTGCCTGCTTGATTAGTTCGTCATCAAAACGACTCATTATAGCTCCTCGCTGTTATTTGCGTTGTCGTTATCATTGTCATGATTTTGCGAATCAACTTGTGCATTCTGTTGTAACAAATTCTTCATACGAGTTGTTGCGTCCATACTTGCATTCATTGAATCATCTTGACGAGCACCTGGGTTAGCTGCAATTGCTTCTTGCATGCTTTGGCCCTTAGCACTCTTCTTTTTTAATTTTTTGTTATTCTTGTCGATTTTTAGTGAAGCAGGACTTGGGAAGTTCCGCTGAACGTTTTTTAACATCTCAGGATCTATACCCAGAAAGTCGGGTCTTTTAAATCCTAATTCTTTTGGAGGTTTGTCCCCCCAACACTCTCTGTCTTCACAAGTCCCGTCAACCATAGTCATTTTCTTGCAGATAGGACACTTGGTCTTCTCTGAATTAGTGCTTGGAAATAGGTCTGGGAATGCTAAACTTCTATAAGCGGCCTTAGCATTGGGGTTTTGCTCAGCAAGTCCTTGAAGCTGCTGCTTCACAACCTGTTGAATCCCCATAGCTGCTTGCCATTCCTGGATTGCTTCCAAAACATTAGGATCAACGTATGTGCAATCTGGGCAAATACCGTCTCTGTAACCATTGCTTTGGCACTGAGGACAGTCACCCAATGGAGAAATAGGTATTCTAACCACTTCTAATGCATATTTTTTAATGTCGTTAGATACTTTTAAAATAGGCATTGTTAGTAGCGTTTCTTCTGCAAGAGCCAAGCACTCTCGTCTGCTGGCTCAAAAACGAAGCTCAGCTCGAAGAAGTTTGGCTTAATGCAACTCTCATAAACAAGGCTTTCTACTCTCTTGCCTTGCTTATAAACAGTTACAGTGCGTCCTTTCAAACGAGGGATGTGTGCACAGTACTCCGCAGGCTTGCTAGCATATTTACCACAAGCTGAGCACTCTGTACCCTCTACGTCAGCTCCCATGCTGACTGCATTTAGCTGGCCTTCCATAATGGCATTGGCAAGCTTTGGAAAAGTTTCTGCATCTACTTCCATGAGGCAGTAGACACTGGCGTCTGTTGAACCGGAAGCAAGCTTGCTCTCACGATAAACAGCGTCGAGAATAACACCGCGAGCACGCTCAGGATCTGAGTTGTTGTGCTCTACATAAATCGGACGACCAATAAAAGTTTTGTAGCTGTTTTTAATTTGGTCTACAGGCCATCCATCGTAGTTAGCATTAACTCTTGATGAAATAGCACGAGAAACAGCGTAGACATAGCCTTTTTCTGGCTTAAAATTAAAGTCATCCAGAGTAACGTGGTGTAGCTCGATAGACTGTGTGTTTTCAGCATATGAGTTTTTACCCATCAATGTTACTGTTGGAGCACCAAATTTTATCATGATCTATAGCCTTTTTTATCTTCTGATGTGTTTTACATCGTCCAATTCTTAAAAATTTATTAATTTCTATTTGTTAGTAATTCTTTTAACTCTGCAAGCATCACTTTGTGGTCTTCACTAACCTTCAAGTGATAAGCAGCTAATTCAGCAGCAATACGATCTGCACGCTTGGCAGCAATTAGAAGAATTGCTCCTTGCAAACCTGCTAGCGTTGAAAGCATTAAATTGAGAAGGATAAATGGGTATGGATCCCATGGCTTTTTGCTTGTATTGGATAGCATCCAAACAGCCATAAAAACAATAAAACCGAAGACAAATGGCCACGAGCCCATACCGTGACGCATGGCATCTGCAGCCTTTTCGCCTAGCGTTCTTTGGTCACCAGTGCGTACATTTGGGTGGAAATCCCAGTGGCTTACCCGCTTGATTGTACGCATAGTTATTCCTCTTCTGCGTCTCTAAGTCCTTCGTGGTATCCAAGGTGTCGATTCATTAAATGACCAATCTTGTCTACCTGCTTCTCAAGGTTCATCAGATCGTCCACCTTGGCTTCTAAGCGGTTCCACTGGTCTTTGGGGCTAGATCCCCCATTGGTCTTAAATTGGCTAAAAAGACGCTCAAACTTGTCGTCTTGATCAGCCTTGCTCTCATCGAGCTTTGTTTGCAATTCTTCAATCTTATTATCGTTGTGCTTAACAATAAGTTTGTAAATAAAACGAGCTACGGTACCAAAACCAGCAGCTGCAAAGAAGAAATTGGAGATATAGCTAAACCAGTTGTTTGATGAATTAAAGAAAGAGGCGAGCATCATTTTACTCTTCGTCAATCTTTTCGTAAATGCTATTGGTCAAATCAAGCTTTCTAGCGTTACGGGCTTTTCTGCCTTCGCTTTCCTTGATAATTTCTAGTTTAACCAATGGGCTTACAACTTCAAGAAAGCTCTTTTTGTTAAAAGCAGCTTTTGGTAGTAGGCGGGGGGACTCATTATTAAAAAGAGTGCTCATATTTTCTCCAAATACACGTTCTATTAATTAGTGCGTATTATATGCTGTTATAAATCTTAGTTTGTGGGAGTTTCTTCTGTAGGATCAATTTGATGACGTGCGGGCTGGTCCATTCCACCTTCTCCGCTACTGTGCTCTTCCATGCTGGTAGGCTCTTGAATCATTGGTTCATCCGAGATCATAGATGCTAAGTGCTTCTTGAATTCGTCTTCGTCAAACTTTTCATAGCTACCATCAGCAATGATCTTCATACCTTGAGCCAGCTTCATACGCTTGCGCTTTTTCTGTTCAAAAGGAACAGCGAACTTCATACGATCACCATAGGTAACTGTCTCAAATGGTTCGTCATCGTACTCTTCCCAACCTGATACTGATGCAGTCTTTTTCTTAGGCCCATTCTTAGGACCCTTCTTGCTCGGTTTTGGTTGGTTCTTACGTTGTTCGTAACTAATCTCAGGACGCTGACGTTGTTGTTCCATCTGATTCATGCTTGGGTAGATTTGAGCACCTGCTGCAGCATCACTGTTTCCGATGGCATTGCCAGTCATGTTAGGTGCAGCTGGAGGTGTAATAAGTCCGGCCATGGCTCCAGGAGCAAGTTGTGCTCCCAGTGAAGGATCTTCAAGCATGGCTAGGTAGGCCTGGTATTCCTGTACATATTCTGGTGGGATAGGAAGCTGTAGAACCATTAGACGGCTGAACAATTCCTTCTTGTACTGCTGCTCAGCGACAACAGTCTTAATTTTCTCTTCCTTGCGTGCTTCGACTTCATCATCGAAGTCAATAGGAATGTTAACAGCAAGAGTGCTGAGTGAGATTGGGAATCCAGCGGCACTAAGCTGCTGCAAGAAACCACGCTCAACTGTTTCATCACGCAAGTTCATACTGCGGAAGCGTACTTCAGGGATAGCAAGCTTTGGACGCTCTTCGACGAACTCAGCTCCTGTCTCTTCATCAACCATCAAAACAGTTTCCATTACAGGAACCATTTGACCGCCGACCTTACGCATCTCGTAGTGACCCTGACGCTCAGCAACAGGCTCCATACGTGAACGAATAAATTGTTCGATCTTGTGCTGATAGGTACTCAACATCTGAGTAATCAACTCACGGTTAAGAGCACCTGATGCGTAAGTACCATTGGCACCACCCTGCAACAAGTCTCCACCAATACCGAATACACCCATGACGTTAGTCTGGACACGCATAAAGTCTTGGTCCAAACGAGGCATAGCTTCACGACCAAATGCATTCTGAATCTGCAAACCGTGGTGATAAGTCATCAAACGGAAGTCAGAGTTAATAGCCATAGCCAAGTCGTCACGCAAGCTTTGGAGCTCTTGTGCGTCTGGGATCCATGGACCGTCTTGGTCTACATCTGGAAGGCCAAGAGTAGCCAGAATAAGAGGAGAATACAATCGGTCAGCGATGGCGTCTTGCGCTGCGTTGAGAGACTCCTCCAACATAAGCATGCGGAAAGCACGAAGAAGGATAGGGGTACCATGTTCACTCCAAGGATTAGTCTTGAATTTAATCTGCTTCATAATTACATCTGAAACAGGAATTTCTTTATCCTGACGAGCCCATGCAACAACGTCTGGATATAGTTGCATAAGCATTGCATACTCTTGTTGTGGCTCACGACGCTCAATAAGACGCTTGATCTCTTCAGGCACCTTAACGTGGAACTGATACGTTCTAAGAGCACGGTTCTTAGCAACGATAACGTCGTTGGGGTTGATGATCTCATCTTCTTCCCATGCACCAATACCATCGTGCCAGGAACCCATGGCGAATACTTCACCTACAGTCCAGTGTTCACGACCAAGGTCAAAAAGGAATTCGTTATAGTTAAGACCATCAAAGAATAAGTCGTTGTAGAAATCAGCAATACGCTTGTCAGGGTGAATCAACTCGACATCCAAGAGTGGGAAACGAGTATAAATATCAATTAGAGAAGGAACAAGGTGGTGAGTCGTGTAAAGAAGGCGAGCCCAGTCACGGATCTTACGTGTCTGCTCATCTGGGTCTTCCATGTTAAACCACCAGGTGCGCTCACGCCAGTATTCAAATGGGTCGTGTAACTTAGGCCATGCCCATTGAGCATCACTACCAGTTGCAGCAGCAGTACGGCCAAGAGTTCTTGCCATACCTTCCATGTTAAGGTGGCCACTCTCTTTGAGACCGTCAAGGCGTTGTCGACCTGCGGTAGTACCCATAGCAGCAGCCATTGGTCCAATCTCATTGAGCATGGCACCAGGCGTAGAAGCACGCTTTAGCATGTCACGTGCAGCGACACGACCAATAACAGGATTCTTAGGAAGGGTGATACCGGCTGTTCTCATGCGGCTGAGTTCCGCTGAGGCACTCCAGTCTCTCTGTGGCATTATTTAAGCTTTCTTATTTGTACCGCTGACAAGTGCATGTAGCTACGCCAGGAATACGCTCACAGCCACATGGGTATGTCTCAATACTACCACTAAAACGGACTACTCCGCCACTCTTATTCTGAGAAATTGGGTTGCCATTGAAGTCAAAGTTGGCACCTACGCGGCGTACGCCAGCTTGTCTGATGTTTTGTTGTCTTTCCATGGTTTCTCCTTAGTTACCAATAAAGTCTGCGTTATTATTGGTGGCTGCATATGGTGGCGTTCCATTTGTAGTTGAGGTAACTTGTCCACCAGAAATAGTAAGATAACGCGGACCTTGAATGCTCATTTGACCAATGTTTCCGTTGGCATCTGCAGCATTGCTTCCGACAGACATTGCGCTCAGATCGGTAAATAGACCTGGGATAGCCCAGTCAATAATACCTGTGCCACCACTTGCTGTAACACGGTAAGCTACCTTAGGGTATTCTGCGGTAGCAGCAAGGTTATTCAAGGTGAATGTTTGGTTACCAGTAGTAGAAGTCAATGTACCAGTAAGGATAGTAATCCATGCTGGTGAGTTGTAATCAGCATTGCCATAAGATCTGTTGTTGCTACCCTGAAATTGTAGGTAGCAAGTTCCGCTGAATCCTGCTTCTACCCAGATGTCAACAAACAATGTCTCAAGGTCAGTTGGAACAAGCATGGGGTCTGGAGCACATACAAAGCTAACATCAGTTGCACCATTGCCATTGACGTTTAAGTTAAGACCTGGTACGTTTGATCCAACCATGCCGCCGTTCCATCTAGAACCACCGCTAATACTACTGAATGTTCCTACAACCGGCGAGTATGGTGGGTTAGCTGGGTTAACAGTGCCTGGTGTACCATCGTTACCATAAACGGTGACGAACTGACCCAATGCGTATGGCTTCTTAATTTGCTTTGGGCCTTTGCCTTCTGCTGCCTGCATAATCTCTCCTAAAGACTCATATAATCTATGCCGAGATCCGGTACATCGGAATCCTGTAAGAATCTCATAGCGTTTGCGCTGATTTCGTCTTCAGCGACGTTAACCGCTGGAGCATCCATCTGTGTTGATTGAACTGATTGTGGTCTAGGAACTGTCTGAGCTTGTACAGGAGCGGGGGCTGGGATAGCCTTTGCAGTCAGTGCCTTCTCAATCTTACCTTCAACGTTCTTTACAGAAGTAGTCAAAGGATTCAATGCTTTGTTTACTGCTTGTTCGATCTGTGGACCGATAGGTTCTTCAACTGGCTTAGAAGTTTTGACATAATATTTATTCAAAACTTTATCGCACAGATCCCAGGTAAGCGAGTCAACCTGTTCACCAATCAACCTAATAATTCTTTTGGACTTAAAATCCCATGAATAGTTATAAACGTTTCCGTCATAATCAGTCAGGGTTCCATCCGCTGTTTCTTCATCCTCTGAGGTAACAGCTAAGAACTCTATATTAGATACCTGTTGAAGCTTTGGTTCTTCGACGACAGGTACTACAACCTCAAGGACCTCTTCTGCTGGTGCAGAAACGATCTTAGTTTTTCTATTATTAAACATGACTTATTGAGCGATAACCAACTCGTAGTCGCCCTTGCGCTCAACTGAGGCAGTGCGGTCATCCCAAACAACGGCAAACTCTTGGTCGCCAACGGCAATAACCGTACCGGCAATCTTAGTGGTAGGTGTCTCAGCAACAACTCGAGCGTTTACAATGGTGCCCTGGTTGATATTAGCAACAAGTCCAAGTGTGAAATCAGCACGAGCTTGGTCGTTACGGAATCCTTGGGCCTGTGAAGCAAACTTCTTTGCCGATCCCTGGACTGGGGCCAACTGAAGGTCACGGGTGCCAGCAACTTCTGGCTCCATAACCATCAAAGCGCGGTCTTGAGCTGGGTTAGCGTCAGTAGCGTGCATGTGTGACTCATCAACATAACGCTGAATCTGGTCACCCAAACCTTGACGCTGCTCCATGTAAGCACTCATGTTCTTGTCAGCGTGGTTACTGTCAGCGTCCATGTAGTCGCCTTCCCATTGAGCACCGGGCGCAATGAAGTCAGCATCAATGCCGATCTGATCGATATCAGCGACTCTAATGTTAAAACGTGGTTCCATTTGATTTTCTCCTGTACGTGGATACATACACTATGGTACGTATTATGGTTAATTACATTGTTTAATTGCTAGGTGGCACTGGAGCGCCAGTCCCATCTTCTTGATATTCCTCGTCTTTATCAGTTCTAGTCATAGGCTGAAGAACGGGAGCCTTTTTAGTGCCAAAGTAACGGAACTTAGAAGCAAAAGACCAAATTCCCTTTTCTTCTTCTTTTTCTACCTGAGGAATGAATGAGCTTTGACGATGCATGCTTTGGAGCGAGAAGTCATAGCCATCTGCCTTAGCACCACCGAAGTTGAGCAAGCATTCTCTGTGGGCAAACAATGGTCGCTTGTTGTCTACAGATAGACTGGTCTGATAAACTGGTCCTAGTCCTTTTACGTTGGATGGTTCGTCACAGAAACGGCAAGGCACCCCTGGAGGGGCATCCTTTGGCTCTACATAGCTAGTCTTATTTGACATTTTCTTTTTTCCTTTATTAATCTTTTTAGCTGGTTCTTTAAGTACACCGGGTGCTTCTGTAGTTGGTGCTTCAGGCTCAGGAGTAGGCATGAAAAGCTTGGGGTCCTTGATAGAACCCTTTCTCTTCCCACCGTATTGGTGCTCAATAGCTCTCTGGTCATTGATGGCATCCACCTCGGTACCAAGGAATCTTGGGGTGAGGCTTTCATCGTCTCCTGGACGCAATCCACGCATGTGATCAAGGTCTTTTGCAAGACTATACATTTCTAGTCTTGTATCATTGTCAGGTGTTTCAATGATGCCTTGCTTCCATTCACTTTCAGTCAGATATGGTGACTTTACGTGAGTAACAAGCGTAGGCTGTTTACGAGTTGTTGGATTGCCATCTTTATCAGTCGAAGGTACATTTACAGCAGTCTTTACGGTTCCAACAACAGACATCAAAGGTGCTGAACGGTTGGAAATTCTAGCAAAGTTTTCTTTTTGACCTTCTACGGTGATCCAAGAACCACTCTGCTCTGGTGATCTACGACCAAACTTAGGATTAATATCGGTTAGCTTATCGTTAATCATTTTCATCATGCCAGAACGCTTGCTGTAATCGTCGTCGGTTTCACCCGGCTCTCTAAAAGTGTTCATAGTACTAAGCATGCTACCCTTAGGCCACCAGCTGACTTCTCTTTCGTCTCCTCGAGCACCCTTAGTTCTATTGTGCAATTCGTCTCTAACAGATCTTAGAGGCGTACCACGAACAACTGCTCGGACTCGTCCGTCTGGAGTAACTCCTGTGACAACACCAAACATTTGCTTGTCCTGGTATCCTCTTTGAAGCATGCTTTGGTCACGACCAGAATCGTCTCTATTAATACGATATTGGATTTCCAATGGGCGATTGTTTCTCATACCAGTGTCGCGGAACAGCTTACGACCAGTAGAGTTAACACCATTTTTTATTTGCTCTTCAAGGCTATTACGTAAATATGCTTCATAATTTTCGCGTTGTTTGACGTAACCAGGATCTTTTTTACCACCCTTATATTCATTTGGGTTGGGGAACTTGAAAGTATTATACGTTTCTAAGTCTCTCTTGTACTGCTCGTCTTGTTCCCCACCAGGATATTTCTTTCTTTCTTTGCCTTTTGTATCTGTTACTATACTTAAATTAGGGTCTGGTTTTGTAAGAACTGGTCTAGTAATTGACTCAGTATTCATGTGGATGTCTGGCCCTTCTGGCTGAGCAGTTCTAATTTGGTCATCAGGATCCACAGTGTTGTGGTTGATAAACATGATAGGCGTGCCTCGACGAATCGGAGAGCCTTCTTTACCACCAATCAACTCGAATGAACGAGCAATCGGCTTAGGGTTGTAGTGACCATAAATTGCTCTAGGAGCAGTCAATGCGATTACGCTATCATTAGAATTGGTTTCTGCGTGGGTGTGGTAACGCTCAACATCAATACCTCTACGTCTTAAACCATTTCTAATTTGATCAATTGGTCCAAGTTTACCAATTCTTGGGCAGCCCTTAACGCAATAGCTTCTTGATGGGTCAGAATCAATGTGACATCCTTCTGCGTGAGGCTCTCTAATGGCGTTAACTGGGCAGTTTGGTCTACATGCAGCAGATGTGCAATACCTACGGTGGAATTCTGCATTGGCATTGTGTTGGTTTACAGCGTATTGCAAGTCATTAATATCTGCTATGTTAGGATCAATACCAGTGTTTTCACATACGGGGCAGTAAGCCTGCTCATGTTCTTTACCAATGTCTGCGACTGGGTGCCCTCCATTGAATGCACCACCACATGCTGGGCATGGGTGAGCCATTCTGTGGATAACATCAATATAAGCTAGCGTTGCACCAATGTGTAATCTGTCTCTGCGATTTTGTGCCAGAATGTCATGGTGAGGAGTTCCTCCACCAACATTAGTCAAAGCTTGGTTTACTTTATCAGGAGCAACAACAAACTTTTCAACTGATTTTACTCTAGGACCTTTCACACGCATAGGGCGTTTACGTCTACCAGAAGGGTCTGGTGCAAACATAGGCGATTTAGTTACTAGTGGTCGTCTTGTTGGGGTCTCTTTAACGTATGTAGTTGTTTGTGGTGCATAGCGACGAACCTGCTCTTCGATCTGCTCTGGAGTCCATTTTGATTTTTGATTAGGATTTGCACCATCTGCTTTGGGGCTTGTAACGACTGGTTCAACAGGAATTTTATTTGCTTCTTCGTCCCAATTAGTATCAGGTACTTCCATTTTAGTGACGCTAATACCCTGGTTTTCTAGCTCAGTTGGATCCTCGCCATATTGTATCTCATCGAACCCAGCAGCATACTTTGAATTAAATTTTGTTCTTTTCATCGCTTTACCTTGGTTTTGCCGATAGGAGTTTGGGTTGGTTGACTAATACTTGGCAAACTAGACAATGACTGATCAACCAGTGCTTTTGGCTCTTTACCATTAAATCGTTGTACCATATCTAATAACTGTTCACGACTATTATTAAAGTTCTCAACGTCATTATTTTTTAAATGTCCATACATTTTATCTAGAACTACATTATAACGACCGCTTTTTGCGTCTGGTAGGCTTCCGACCGTTGATTCGACCGAAGATATGCCCTTGCGTAGGTGTGATGGCACCAGCGACAAGTTGAAGCGTGCTGTCGTTGGCTCTTCTGGTTCTTTAGGACTGTCGTATCCGGAAGGCATTGGGATGATATCAGGCCATTTGTCAGCGTTTGTTAATTCTGCTCTAATTGCCTCTAGGTCACGAGAAGGGGCAGTGTAGTGAGCATTAGGTGCTTTCCAGTGCTCTTGTGACTTCTTGTATAGTCTATCGATAACTTCCTTAGGTGGACGCATACCATTTTGTACAATACCAGTAAAACGTGAAGCAATGTCTGGATCTTCCTCGTTGGCAGTGCCATCGATGTAATCAAAACCACCGGATGTTTTGTAACGCTCATTTGAAGATGAGTTAGTATTCGGGTCAACAGATTGTGGAAAACTCTTAAAGTCGTGTGGTCTAGTGTCAGGATCTGGGTAGATCTTGTTGATTACATGCTGAAGGTCTCTCTCAGGAATATAGAAACCAGTCTTGTGGATTAGCTTAGTTCCTGGAAGCATCACGTGTGGATCATCTGCTCCACGAATACGGCATTCACAAGGTGTTCCGTATTCACTAACATAGTTATCATCTTTACAGATCTTGCAGTTAGGGTCTCTGTGAGCTGCCCAAGCATCAACACCCTTTTCTGGATTTTCATCGTTTAACTTAATAGCAAATCGACCCATACCAGTGTATTTGGCACCGTACTTGATAATACGGCGGAACTTAGCCGTTGGTGCTTCTGCTTCTTCTGGCTCATCCGACTTAATCCAACCAGTTCCATTGCAATCTGGGCATTTGTTGTCTGGTGTTAATTGGATCTGGTTGTGATTCGAGTGGCAATTTTTGCATTCAATTTCACGCATGTCGTGACCATTGACACAATTGTGGTTGGCACACTTTTTAATTGTTCCATCACCGTTGTCGAACCCGCCAGTTCCTTTGCAAAGATTGCACTTAGGAGCAAGTACAGGGTTGGCATAGCGCAATCCTGTTCCAGTGCCTACGGTGTAAGGCAACATAACTTTGTTGCCTTCTTTGGTCTTAAATGCTTTATAGTTAACGTTGCCTTTTCTGCAATCTCTACAAAAAGCAGAGTTTTCTAGTTGATTACGGTCAATTCGACCATTGCTACAACCACAACGCTCGTAACCAGTGTGCTCTTCGTTGCTTGGTTCATTGAAAGGTGTTGCATCAGCCAACTGCTCTTCAGCAGTGTCATAACGTTGGAATTGATCACCATGGACTGAGGCGCGGACTACAGGCATGAATGTGCCCTCTGGGCCATCCTCATCAAATGCATTAAAAAAGCCAGTTTTACCATCTTTAGTTCTTAAAGATTTAAGCAATGGGTTGGATGTAAGGCGTGCCTTGAAACCGCTCACATCACCATTGACTTCTTGTGGCAAAAACTTGTGGTCTTTTCCATCGTGGTCTTCTGCAGAGCTACCGCATACACATAGGTTATCTCCAACACGACGCTTTTGCTCTCCACCATATGCTGAAGTCATCAAACGGATAAGCGAGTTTTTACCATATGTTTTAACGATGCTTTCAATACTGTCTGGGTCTAAGTTGTCACTAGTCACAGCGCCATTGCGCTTTTTTTGACGACGAGTTTGCTTAACACCTCTAAGAGTTCTATCTAGCGACTCACTAATCTCATCGCCTTCACCTTCTGGGTCAAAAGCTTCGATACCAAATGGTGCTAGTCTTTTAATCTTATCGTTAGCTGCATATGATTCTTTAGGAATGAAGAATCTTCTTGCACCGGTGCTGACAAGAGATCTCTTGAGACCTCTAGCGTATTGTTCACCTGTTTCATTGATACCACTGTATGCAGGAATTGACTTGTGGATAACTTGGTAACTTGTTCCCTTTTCACCTCTAGTTACCAAGGCGAATGGTAGGTCTAGATAGTGGGAATCGGTCTTAGATGATCTGCTCTTATTTACTACTTTGCGTCTTTTATCAGCAGCATTAGCACGTGCTTGTTCATTAACCCACTGCTGCGGGTTATCGTAATCAATAGCTATTTTTCTAAATCTATTACGCATAATTATTACTCGAGCTCAAGTTGTGAATAGTCAATGTCGCTAAACAAATCATTTGGATTAGATTGTGGAGCGGATTCTGGAGCAGGTGTTTCTGGAACGGGTGTTTCTTTAGGGGTGTTTTTAACTTCTGTATTCTTAGGCGGTTCAACGGTGCTATCAACATCTTCACCGGTACTAACATCACCCTGCGTAGGCATAGGAACAAACATTTTTGAAGTTGGGGCGATTCCATAGTCAATATCTGGTGCCGGGGCATCGTGCTCAAGTCTAGTTGTGCCCTCTTCATCAACAGGCATGGCTTTTTCAAGAAGATCCCCAGGAGCCTCAGCCGTAGGAGCGTATTCTTCTGCCTTTTTTTCTTTATACTCTGGCAACTCTTTATTTTGAATATCGAACAAGTCTTCTGGACCCATCTTTTTAGTTTGAGCGTTAGATGGACTCAATTGTTTATTGCGTTGCAAGTTCTTTTGAATTAATGCTTGGTTCATAATCTTTGTAGCAGACGAAATTGCTTCTGCTTTCTTTTGATTCTTACGTGCTTCAAAACGTGAAGCAACCTTAATCGACTCACCTTCATTCAAATCAGGTCGCATGTATTGCAGGTAACGCTCCATTGAAGAACCACGCTGTCTAGCTAGGTTAGCATGGTTTTTGCAAGTATACATAATGCTAGACCCAGAACGCGTAACATAGACACTGGCTTTAGGATTAGCAGTACCTAGGCTATTTGAACCGCCAGGTCTTTTACCATAAAGCTGTTCCATGATGCGTTGTTTCATGGATCGAGATTTGTATTTATTCAAATTTAAGTCAGTATTGCCACATTCATACATATCGTTTGGCGTTCCGTTGTAATTGAACAGCTCTGGGTATGACTCTTTAAAGTCTTCAGGCGTCATACGACGTTTAGCTTCTTCTACGCAGCATAGTGAATCTGGATCAACATAAGCTTTTGCCATTATTCATCTCCTCTACACTTGTATTGTTGGGCAATAAAATCATTAATTTGTTCTTGTCTTCCGGGCGTGCCTCTAGGGTGAGTCACGTTGATATTAGCAAGGCCTTGCTTGTATTCATCGCTTTGCTTAATTTTACCAATTTCTTCATCAGATGCAAGGCCTGGTACATATTCATCACCGACAACACGTCCACCACGCTTACCGCAACCACATTTGATGTGAGCAACACCTTCTTTTGTTGTGTTAGTAGGTGCTTTTGGTTTTGCAAGTTCTGTTTTGGTCTTATCAATCCATCGTGTCAATCCATCACCAGACAAACGCTCGCTATCTTCTGGTGATTCTGTTTGTGTTTTTGGCGAGAAGAAACGCAAGCCTACGCTCTTAAGATTGCCTTGTTCGTCCTTCTTAATTCCAAGATCGTTGACTCGTGGCAAAGCGTACGGAATTGGCTTACCAATATCGTCATCTTCTTCATCTTCATCAGGAGTAGAAGTTTGGAACTCGTAATCTTCAAGAGGAACAAAGCTAGAAGGCTTCTTAGGTGTGGTCTTCTTGTTCTTCTTTCTTTGCTTATTAGTTAATACAGGCTTTTCTGCATCAATCTGATCAGACAAGTCTTGTACGTAAGATTCTGGTACTTCACCCTCATTGTGACACATTTTGCATTCAGTTGTCTTTTTATTATCGTTGCCAACAATTGACCAGATTTCGTGTTCTCTACCCTTGCAACGAGTTCCACCCTTACATCCAGCACAGTGCAAAAATTGGTTAGATTCATCACTGCTGCATTTGCCATCGCAGCTCTTACAGTGTACGGCTCCAGGCTTGTATTCAAAATTAGGGTAAACGTTCTTTTTTGACTCACCATGACAATTTGGGCATTCTACCATGTTGACGTGAATAGGTGCGTCTGAAGTGGAGTCTCCGTGAGTTTTAACTTCTTGGAATCCTGAAGCACCTTCCGGTCCTAAAACTTCATCCAAGCCATTCATGCGCAAACCTTCGCCCATGTCTTGTTCGTCACCATAGTAAACACTATCGTCTTCGTCCGGGTCCATACCTGGATCATATTTAGGCTCTTCTGTTTGCTCATCTAAGCCTTTGACACCAAAAGACTCCCAGTCAAACCCGTGGTCTCCCTCTTGTAATTTACCATAGTCATTTTCATCTTCTACGGCAGCATTAAAAACCATTCTTTTGCGAGAAGTTGTTCCAATTGCTGGAGTCTCTGCTTCACCGTGTACAAGTGTTTGAATGGTTGGTTCGTTGATGTGAGGAAGATCATCCTGTAGCATTTTTTCTAATGCTTCGTTCACGTCGCCAAAGCTGGTCTCTTCAAATGATCTAGTATTTGTTC
>Ga0164297_10001247_pt1 | contig 27552 bp, 27 predicted proteins | sample GEODES058metaG_FD_113539 | JGI IMG/M metagenome (GOLD analysis project Ga0164297, IMG submission 113539) | Dystrophic lake water microbial communities from Trout Bog Lake, Wisconsin, USA - GEODES058 metaG | ecosystem: Environmental > Aquatic > Freshwater > Lake | place: USA: Trout Bog Lake... | reverse complement strand
TACCTGGTGGTAAAACCTAGAGTATGTTAGCACCAAATAGCTAAGTAATTAAATTTTATTAAGCAGAACCGTAGCATAAGCTATCAACCCTTCTTCCCTTCCAACAAAACCCATTGTTTCTGTAGTGGTTGCTTTGATAGAAATATCCTTGATGGTAATGCTTAAAATATCGGCAATGGCTTTTTGCATTTCGGGTATATAAGGTTTAATCTTTGGTGCTTGGAGGCAAAGGGTAGTATCTATGTTTATTACCCGATACCCTTCTTTGGTAATTAAATCAAAAGTTCTTTTTAGTAAAATCTTGCTGTCTATATTTTTAAACTCGCTCGAAGTATCTGGAAAATGCACCCCAATATCACCCAAACAAAGTGCACCTAACAATGCATCGCAGATAGCATGGAGCAATACATCGGCGTCGCTATGCCCCAATGCCCCTTTGGAATGAGGTATCTTAATACCTCCAATCCACAAATCCCTACCCTCTACCAATTGATGAAAATCTACTCCTGAACCTATTCGCATAATATTGTTATTTTGATACTAACAGAAAAGGAATCCCACTGACAGTAAGATTCCTTTTCTAAAATTAGATTTATTATTCAATTAATTCGGCTCAGCTGTAGGGGTTGTTGTTCCACCAGCACTACCATCCAAGTCAAATGCTAGCCCAAAGCGTATTGTGTTGGATAATGGATCTTTAGTGATGCCATTTCCAGAAGGAACCAAATAAGAAAGGTTTATAGTTATCACGTTGTACTTCAAGCCTACCCCAAATGTAAAATATTTTACACCTCCTTGACTGGCATCTTCATAATGATACCCACCTCTTAAAAAGAGTTGGTCTGCATACACGTATTCTATACCAGCAGAAGCCTGCAATAATTGAGTTTGATTTCCTCCACTGAAAGATTTAAACCAGCTGCTGACAACGCTTTGTGTTTTATATGCAGTTTCGGCAGCAGAATCCGCAGCAGTTAGTAAATTTGCATTAAGTGCCACGGGTGGGGTTGGAACTAATAATTTATTAATATCCAATGAATATGAAATGCGACTACTTTCGTTTGGAACAGAGGTGTAAGAGACACCTAAACCCAGATTAGCAGGAATGTAATCTTTATTAAGTGCATCATCAGTATAGCCAATTTTGCCCCCCAAATTGGTTAATGCAATACCCCAACTCATTCCCTCTCCATTTTCGTTAGGGGCATTTTTAAATAAAGAAATATCACCTGCTACAGTTGTACCCGTTTTGTAAACAGTGCCACCAATTGAACCATTTGCAAGACTACTACTTACATAACGGAGCGAAACACCCAAGCCTAAATTGTCACCAAGTTTACGGGTATAACCAAAATCAAATGCATATTCTTTTGGATTAAAAACTTGCAACTCAACAGCATTTTCATCTGTAAATTGAATACTGCCTAAGCTAAAATAACGGATTGATCCAGAAATTGAATTCAATTCATCAATTTTATGATAGCCAGATGCACAAAGCAAATACACATCATTTAGTCCTAAGTCTTGCAGCCAAGGCGTATAAGTCAACCCAATTGAATTGTCCTGTTTAGTGAAAGGAAGCTTGGCCAGGTTCCAAAAGTTTGAATTTACATCTGGGGTAGTTGCTATCCCAACATCGCCCATGCCACCAGACCTTGCATCGGGGGAGATTCTTAAAAAAGGGATGGCAGTAGTTACAGGATTAATCTGTGCATTGGCACAAAAAACAAAACCTGCTGCCAACAACAATAACGACACACGCTTAACTGATGATTTTTTCATCTAATTGATTAAATTTAAAGTTTGCAAATTAAAGAAAGAAAACTACAACTAAGTAAAAACAGGCTTTTAAAAATTGTAATTAAGCGTAGATGTTATGCCAATAATGTGTATGTTATAAGAAGAATTCCTGTAGCGTTTCCCTACATTAGATTGCAATAATACAATAAATGTTGCTTGTGGATGTTAATTTTTATTTTTTGCGATTGATTTTCGGCTCTCATTAACAAAATTGAATTAAATAAAAATGCCACAGAGGCACTGAAAATAAAGAGTAAAAAATCTACTTGTTCTTCTTTTTCAGTGCCTCTGTGGCAATTATTCTTTCAAATATTATTTTCCTATAACCAATACCTGAAATGTTCCAGGTATTGCTTGTGGTCTTTTACTTCCCGGTTGAGCTTGCAATTCGGCAGTGGGAGAATATAATAAATGTGTTTTCTCATCCAAAGCTATTGTTCTTGCCCCCCTTTTTGTTACGGCGTTTTCTACAACTAAAAACTTGTCGGCACTCTCTTCGTGTATCACGGTGATAGTTCCATCGGAGCCATTTGTGGTGTAGATATTCTTGGTTGCAGGGTCAAATGCATCGCCATCGCAGCCGCCGCCTATTGGCAAGTTGGCTACTACAGCACCAGTTTCGGCGTTAACTACTATCAACAATTTATTGTCGCCACAAGCAGCAAACAATCTTTTTGTCTTTGTATCAATTGCCAATCCTGTTGGAGCCTCGCCCGGTGCAATTGACCAATGAGCCAACACAGTCAAGGTCTTGGTATCGATGGCTACTATTTCACTTTTATCTTCCAAGTTCACAAATATCTTGCCTGCACCATTGCTCACAGCCGTTTCTGGCGCACCGCCCACAGCTACTGTGGCAACTACTTTGTCTGTTTCTGGGTCAATAAAAGAAAGGTCTTTGCTTTTACCATTGCAGATAACCACTCTTTTTATTGATTCATCATAAAATATAAAATCTGGCTTTTCACCGGTTGCAATAGAACCCGTTACTTCCAATGTTTTTAAATTGAAAACGGTAGAACTGTTCGTTTTGCCATTGGTTGTGTATCCTTTATTTAGCGCAGGAACAAAGGTGATTCCGTGAATCCCAGTAGTGTTTGGGATGACGCCGATTGAATCCCCGGTCGTTTTGTCAATCACGTTCACTTGTGTAGCGTGCGAAACAAAAAGCCTGTTGCTGTTGGGCTGCACAGCTAGGTAATCCCATCCGCCGGCACCTGCAATTTTTAAAGATTTAATTACTTTAAAACCACTTTGGGCATTAGAAGCAAGTGCAATTGCACTGAATAATCCAATTGACAATAACTTTTTCATTTAATTATTTTTTATTTGGGGTGCAATATATAGATGTCGATTGATTCTTCGACTTTACAAAGAAACTTATTGATCTGAAAAAATATTTTCATTCCTACACAAACCTTTATTTTTCCCACTGATTACACCACGTACAGAAGCACAAAGAACGCAAAGGGTTAAGCCACATTCCATACAATCCATGTGTATATTTATGCAAACCATTGTGTTTCTTGAGGTAAAACCTCATGAGTAGTAACAAACCAACTTACTTTTACGGCGTATGCACATTGTAGTAAACACTATTTATCCAAAAGGGTACTATCCAGATAACACCTCTTTTACAGAGCAGCTTTTTGGGTATTTGGCTAAGAAACATCCAGAACACCATTTTTACTTTTTAATTCACAAAGGAAACAATCATAGTTATTCAACTGACGCCAACACAACGATTATTCCAATAAGTAATGCTGTTACAAATATTGTTTCGCTAAAGATTTGGGGCATTGTACAGTTACCTTTACTATTGAAGAAGCTAAAAGCAACTGTTCTGGTGCAGCCTTATGGATTTTGTAGCTTAACTACGAATGTGCCACAGATGCTTATGGTTTCAGATTTATTATGGATGGACAAACCGCAATATCTGCCAAGGACAATAAGGTTATATCATCATTTATTTGGTAAACAGGGCATTAAGAAAGCAACTCAGATAATTACCTTTTCTGATTTTATCAAACAATCATTAATCAATCAATATCCTATTGCAACAGAAAAGGTTTCCTTTGTTTATGGAACAACATCTCCTTTCTATCAACCCATCACTTTCGAACAAAAGCAACAGACGAAAGATGGTTATGCCGATGGAAGGGAATATTTTTTATTTACTGGGGGAAATAATCCAAAGAATAATTTAGTTGGATTGTTAAAGGCTTTCTCCTTGTTTAAGAAGTGGCAGAAAAGCAATATGAAACTGTTGGTGGCAGGACAGATAACACCACAAAAAGGTGATGTACTAGAGAAATTGAGTAGTTATAAGTATAAGGATGATGTGGTAATATTGAAAGGTATCAATGAGCAACAATTAGTATTGATAACCGCAGCAGCATACTCTTTTATTTTTCCTTCGCTGTCTGAAGGATTTGCTGTGCCGGTGCTTTCTGCTTTGCAATGTGGTGTTCCTGTGATAGCTACCAACTTAAATACAACAACTGAAATAGGAGGGGATGGATGTTTATATGCTTCGGCAAATGATGCGGAGGGAATAGCAAACCAGATGAAATTAATATATAGGGATGAACATTTTAGGGCTTCGCTAATTGAAAAAGGATTGCGGCAAGCAGCAATTCATAATTGGGGAAAGACAGGAGAGTTATTTTGGGATGCACTCTTGAAGGCAGTCTCCCTAACTTCTTAATGAATACATTCTACTATTTGGTGATAATAACCGTTGTACCGATGGGTATCATCTGGTAAAGTTCTTCAATGTATTCGTTCTTGGTACAGACGCAGCCGTTCGTCCAGTTTTGATAAGTATCCACCACAAAATCTTGTTTGGGCCAGGTGCCATGTATGCCTATTCCATCACCAATCTTAGCATTCTGTGGGATTAAGCCTTTTGCTTTGCGCTCATTGAACTTGGCAATATCACTTTGCGTAGGATAATCCAAGCCAAAGTATTTATCCCATTTAGGATGTGGCTTCTTTATAACAATATGATAAGTACCTTCTGGCGTGCGCCTGTCGCCTTGTATCAATTTATCACCTTGGTCATCGTTGCCGAACACGCAAGGGTAGGTAGCCTTCCAATTATTATTGGCATCATACACTTTCATTTCGTATTGACTTTTACTGACAACTAGATAAAGACCATCATCGTTTCCCTTTTTCTTAAAAGAAGTAATGTTAAACGAAACCAACATCAGCATTAAATAGAAAACATATTTGCGCATACTTTGAAATTATTTTTCGGTGATTGATAAAACAAAAATAATACTTGAATCACTCAACGCAATATTAGTACTAAATGGCAAAATTTGATATTAAACCTTTATCCCAAATGACTATCCATTGAATGTTAAATTATCTGAACGCTTGGCTATTACTTGCTTATTCAAATTAATTATTATGAGAAAAATACTGCTTGTTGTTGTTATTTTAACTGTTTCATTACCTTTTCTTGGGTTCTCTCAATCAAAAGCCTTGCTACAAAAAGATGAGTTGGAACAAAACTTCCTTAATCCCCCAACTTTTGCAAAACCTTATGTTTGGTGGCATTGGATGGGGAGCAACTTTTCCAAATATGGCATTACCAAAGACTTGGAGGCAATGAAGGCTGCAGGCATTGGTGGGGCTACCATTTTCAACCTTTCCTCTGCCGTTCAAGAATCTAATGCTCCTACAGCAAAATTGCCTTGGCCAGAACAAACTTATCGTAGTTCTGCCTATTGGGAGGCTGTACGCTTTGCGGCATCGGAAGCGGAACGATTAGGGTTGGAAATAGGTTTACATAACTCGGTTGGTTATTCTACCACAGGCGGCCCTTGGATTACTCCAGAACAAGGAATGCAAAAGGTAGTGTGGACGAGCGTTGACGTGGTGGGCGGCAAAACTGTTGCCATTGATTTCCCTAAACCATCTTTAGCCAAAGTAGAAAGCTTGGATAAAAGTACCGACAAGAGAGCAACCTTCTATAAAGAAATAGCCATCATTGCAGTGCCAATGGCAGATAGTTTTGGGTTGAAGGATGAGGTAAACTTAACTTCTTTGGCAGATAAAGATGGCAACTTGAAATGGGATGCCCCTTCGGGTAATTGGAAAGTGTATCGCATAGGGTATAGCCCTACAATGGTGCCCCCACACCCAATCCCTGACGAATTAATTGGTAAAGCCCTTGAGGTTGATAAAATGAGTACCGAATTGAATGAATACCACTGGCATGTGGTGATAGATTCCATCAAGCAACACCTTGGCGATTATGTAGGCAAGAGCTTCAAGCATTTATTGATTGATAGTTATGAGTCGGGTTATCAAAACTGGACGGCTCACTTTAGGGAAGAGTTTATCAAGCACAAAGGATATGACCCAGTGCCTTGGTTGGTTTCTTTTGGTAAACCTGTTACTAATGCAAAAGACAATAAACAACGTAAAATCGTTAACTCAGAAGAGGAGACAAAGCGTTTTGAATGGGATTATACCGATGCTATCAATCGTTTATATAATGACAATGGATGGCAAGTTGGTAAAAAGATTTGCAATGAAAACAACCTTAAACTTAATTGGGAACCATATTCTGGGCCGTTTGATATTGTGGAAGGTGCAGGGATTCCTGATTTGCCAATGGGTGAGTTTTGGACAGGAGGCAAGGGTGGAATTTATGTCCCTATCCCTGCTGCTGCCCGTGCTGCTGGAAAAACAATTGTTGGTGCAGAATCTTTCACGGGTTGGCCGAATAATAGCAAGTTCACCGAAGATCCTGCCTTCCTAAAACCCTCTACTGATGGCACTTATGCTTCGGGTGTAAACAGGCTTGTGCTGCATCATTGGGTACATCAACCTTTTGATGACAAGTACCAGCCGGGCATGGGAATGGGTTGGTGGGGTACGCACTTTAGCAGGCACCAGACTTGGTTCGAACCCGGCAAAGCGTTCTTTAGTTACCTAGCCCGCACGCAGGTTTTATTGCAATACGGAGAGCAGGTTGCAGATTATTTGTGCATTGACAAGCAAGATGGCTTTAGCGATATGATTGCTACGAATGACTTCCTTGTGAGGGATATAAAGGTTGAGAATCATCAAATCATATTGCCGTCAGGAAGAAAATATACCTTTATTGTTTTCCCAAATGGAGGTACAATGTTACCTGCCGTTGCAGAGAAAGTGAAGCAATTGGTGGCTAATGGAGCATACATTGTTTCGCCAAAACCAAAGGAATCGCCAAGTTTGCAGGACTACCCCAATGCGGATATTAAACTGCAAGCAATTGGTGAAGAAGTTTGGGGAAATGGAACAGAACATAACTATGGCAAAGGTTGGGTGACAACAACCATTAAGAATGCCATTGCAAAATGTGACATTACTCCAGACTGTATCATTGAAAAAGCTGATACGGCAAAATACATCAAGTATGTGCATCGCCAGAAAGGTAATAACCACGTTTTCTTTATTGCAAACACAGATAATCAACCAGAGCAAGTCACGCTTTCTTTTAGGGTGAAGGGATTGCAACCAGAGATTTGGCAAGCTGAAGATGCACACACCGAACCTGCAAGTGTGTGGAAGGAAGAAGGGGGAAGAACGTATGTTCAATTGTTTTTGAAAGGTATCCAATCGGTTTTTGTGGTGTTTAGGAAGCGAGTAACGCAAACAAAGCATACTACATCCTTTGCTTTCAAAGCTGCTGCTGCCGATTGCAAACTTGCTTTCATCAATAATAAACCTTCTTTTATTGCGTATAAAGATGCAGTGGCAACTGTGAGTCTTTCTGATGGTAGCGAGCATAAGATTGAAATAAAACCTTCTTCTCCAAAAGAAATAGCTGGCAGTTGGCACGTGGCTTTTAATCCTAAAATGAACAAACAATTTTCCTTAGACTTTCCTGAGTTGGTTGATTTTAGTAAGAGTGATATGCCCGATGTCAAATATTTTGCAGGTACTGCCCGTTACACCAAAACAATAAATATTACTGACAACCAATTAGCCGCAGGCAAACGAGTAATGCTCGATTTGGGAACGGTAAATAACATTGTGCAGCTTTCCATCAACCAAAAAGACCTTGGCGTGCTATGGTATCCTCCTTATAAAACCGATATTACAAATGCCCTTAAAGTTGGCGAAAACACATTGGATATTGCCGTTACAAACAATTGGGCAAACCGATTGATAGGCGATGAGCAAGAGCCAGAAGATTTTATTTTAGGGGCAAACCGAACGCTAAAGGGTGTAGATGTAGGAAGCCCTTTGAAAGAATATCCCGATTGGTTTATCAAGAACCAGCCACGGCCTTCGCAGGGAAGGAAAGCATTTACAAACTGGTATTATTACAAAAAGGATAGTCCATTGCAGCCCGCAGGATTGGTTGGGCCAGTTAAGTTGCACTTTGGGGAGGCAGTAGGTTTGTAGATAACAATGCTAGTTGTCGTTTTTATTGCAAGAAAACCCCGATATTGTTTTGACATCATTATCAGAAATAAAGGTATTGGTCTCAAATAAAAAAGGCCTCATCTCTGAGGCCTTTACATTTCTTTAAGCGGCAAGTTTTTCTTTTTTACGCTTTATCTGATTGATAATTGATTCGAAAGCAGCATCAAATGATTCTTCGAAAGATTTAGATGACGTTTTCACAAAAAACTCATGTCTAGGCACATGCACTTTAATTTCTACAATCTTGTCTTTAATATTATGGACAATATTATCCAACTTTAAAAACACATCAACTTTTGTAATCCTGTCGTGAAAGGTGTTAAACTTAAGTACCTTTCTTGAAACCAACTCCACCAATTTCTCATCTGCATCGAAGTGCACTGTCTGAATGTTAACGTTCATGGTAACTCATTTTTAAAATGTGAAAAATAAAAAATGTCAGGTAATTATCATTGCATAGGCAACAGTAGTTTTATCAAGCACAATTTACGAATATTTATTAGAAAAAAGTATTTTTTTTGTTAAACTATGCTTTTGGGTGTGCTTTTTTAAAAACATCTTTCAATTTCTCGATGCTATTGTGCGTGTACACCTGTGTAGAGGCCAGGCTTGCGTGCCCCAATAGTTCCTTAACCGAATTTAGGTCGGCACCATTGTTCATTAAATGCGTGGCAAAACTATGCCGGAGAATGTGTGGACTCCGTTTTTTAATAGTGGTAACAATTGATAAATAATTATGTACAAATTCATAGACACTTCTTTGTTGCAGTCGTTTTCCATTCTCATTTATGAACAGATTTGATACGCCTTCTTTGACTTTAGACTTTTTGGATACATACTCCCTTAGGGTTTCAGCGAGTTCATTTGATATGGGTATGATGCGCTCCTTGTTACCCTTGCCTAATACCTTCACCTGCGACTTTGAATAATCGACATCGCCTTCTTTTATATTGACTAATTCACTTAACCGGATACCAGTTGCATAAAATAGCTGCAACACCAATCGTTCTGTCTTGCCTTTCCAATCGTCGGAAAACTCTACGTGTTTAAAAAGCGTTTCTAGATTGCTCTCTAAGACAAACTCCGGTAAACGTTTACTTATTTTAGGAGAAGAAACGGTTACCATTGGGCTGACTGTAATAACGCCTAGCTTCATTTGATATTTAAAAAAAGATTTTAATGCAGAAGCTTTTCTATTGATTGACTTAGCTGTGATATCGTCGTTTTTTAGAGATGCAAGCCAGGTACGGATGAAAGTAGCAAGAATGGTTGGTATGGAGGGTGTATCGAATTGCTTTATTAAATAAGCAAAGAATTGCTCAAGATCGTTTTGGTATGCCTCAATAGTATGCACAGAATATCTTTTTTCAAATTGTAAATAATCCAAAAAAGATTGTATTTCCGGGTAATATTGCTTAGTATCAGACATAAAAAAGTAGCCTAAGGTACAAGACCAAGGCTACTTAAATATATTTGGGAATAAATAGTGAGTAACTACTTTACTTATCCACTAAGCTTCGTTAGCTAGTTTTTGCTTGTAAATTGCTTTCAATACTTGACCACGACGTACTACGCTTGGTTTAGTAAATGTTTGACGCTCTCTTAATTGTATCAAAGTTTTACTTTTTTCAAACTTTTTCTTGTACTTCTTAAGTGCTTTGTCAATGTTCTCGCAATCTTTTGAATCGATTATTAGCATAATTGTGTCCTCTTTTTTTAATAAATGGAGTGCAAAAATAGGAGAAATGTTCTAATTGCCAAATATGATATTTTTTATCTCAATTTTCAATGATAAATTGCACGCATGTTTACAGGAATTATTGAATGTATTGGCCTTATTGAAGGTATTGAAACAAAGGGAACCAATGCTACTTTTTGGGTATCATCCCCTCTGTCCGCTGAATTAAAGATAGACCAAAGCCTAAGTCATAATGGCGTTTGCCTTACAGTGGAAGAAATAAAGGGAAATCTGCATAGGGTAACTGCCATTGAAGAAACATTGCGAAAAACAAATTTGGGCAATTGGAAAACTGGCACCCAAATAAATTTGGAAAGATGTATGCTGATGAATGGCCGATTGGATGGTCACATTGTGCAGGGCCATGTAGATGCTACGGCAGTATGTAAAAGAAAACTAACGCTCGAGGGCAGTTGGGAGTATACTTTTGAGTTTGACAACCAGTTTGCTCATTTAGTTATTGAAAAAGGGTCCATTTCTGTAAATGGCATCAGTCTTACTTGTTTCAACGTTACACAAAGTACTTTTACAGTTGCTATTATCCCTTATACTTTCGAGCATACCAATATGCAACAACTGCAAGAAGGGGATATCATAAACCTCGAGTTTGATATTATTGGTAAATATGTACAAAGAATGGTACAGATAAACAAGCCTATTTTTTACTAAACTCCGCTATTGAAAAGTACGTTGTATCAAAAACAAGTGAAATTTCTCGTTTGGAATTTATTTTATCTTCTCTAAAAGAAAAGTTGAAATCATTCTTAGCAATGGCTTTATCATAATCTGTTGATACTTTCATTTCCTCATCTGCTGGAATCAGTATTTTGCTAGTATCAACATTATCCAACCAAGCCAAGCCTTCTTTAAAGCCTAATCTAAACAAAGGCACTCCATTAAATTGTTGTGGAAAATCTTTTACAATAATAGTATCATTATTGTGTTCTTCTTTTTTAAAGTAGGCATAGTAATCCTTTGCAATAGTGCTTGCCATTGCATAATCCCTTGTATTGATGTATGAATAAAAAATATTGTACGCAAACAAGACTATTATGGTGGCGTAAAGCACCCTAGTGGATAGCGATAGTTTGAACAACGTGTAAATAATCAATAAACACAGAAAAACAGATGGAAGGTAGAGGTAACGCTCAGACTCTCTGGAGTGGGTGCTGATGCCTAAGGTAAGCGTTGGAATCAGTGACGCCAAGAATGATAAAGTCAGAACAAGCATTAGTGTATCCCCCACTTTTTTTGTTAGTATCAACCTCAAAACAAAGAATAAGACAATAAACAATACTACTGTAAATATTACAAAGTATATTGACGAATGGCTGGGTGGCACAAAACTTCTTACAAACAAACAAATGCCATTGTACACTAACTGTTTTGCATTAAAGCCAAACAATTTATTATCGCCATAGCTTCCTCCATATTGGCCTAAAATTATTTTCCTAATAATTAAATTTATTATGAAAGTCCCTGAATAAATTACAGGGTATATCCTTTCTATTTTCCATGGCTTCCCTTTGCTTTTTACAGTGGCCCAGGATAATAAACAAATAAAAACTGGTGCTACCCAATTAGATTCGTACGTAAAAAGCCCAATCTGAAAGAATACAAGCGAACAAATAAAGTAAAATACCCCCTGCTCCCTTTTCATATAAGTAATCGCTGAAGGCAAAAAGAATAAGGTTGCAAGAGAAGCCGTCTCTCCCAAAATCCATAATATAGCTTCCGAATGAAAGGCATAAATGGAGAAAAAAGCAGCGGAAAGTACACTTACCAATATGTTGTTACTTTCTTTTAAAGTGCCAAATTGTTTACACAAATTATAAGAAAAAATAAAGAACAGAACCGAGCAAAGGACATGAATCAAATACTGCACATAATGGTATCCAACGGAATTGGCCGCAAAGAATTTATACTCTATCGTAATAAGGATTTCATGCATTACTCGAAAGGAATGCTGCTGAAAGAAGAAATTTTGGCTACTTAATGGTATATGAACCAAATCGTCATTTAGAAAGTAAAGAGCACAAGGATTGTAGAGGAAATAGGTAATCCCCAAAAAAGAAATGAAAAATAGGCTCAGCAACAAATAATGTTTCTTCATTTGCTAAAAGTATTGCTTTTCGCTAACACTTTCCTACAAATCCATAAGCTTAAATAAATTGTTATCACTGCAATCAGCATCCCACCCGCAATATCACGAGGAAAATGTTCTGCAAGATATATCCTAGAATAGGAAACCAAAAGCGCATAAATCAATCCTAACGGAACTATCCATTTTGATTTTATGGCAAGGCAGGCAATAAAAAAAACAGCAAATGCGGCAGAAGTATGCCCCGATGGAAAACTATGCACTTTGTACAATTCCACACCTTCCACAGTATGCACTTGATTGATGTTTGTGATTGCCTTGGTGGGACGAGGTTCGTCTGGAAAAGTATTTTTTATCCCCTGAACAAACACTGTTGAGATAATAAAACAAGCCAACAACAACCAAAAAAAGTCTCTCCTCCACACCAATATCAATACCAACGCAACAACCCACGGTACCACTTCACCTCCTTTTGTTATGAATGCAAAAAACGAGTCGGCGGCAAGCCCTAAATCTGTATTGAATAATAAAAAGAAGGATTCTTTGTTGAAAATAAAGGATAATGCAAACAATACAAAAGCAACTATCGAGGTGATAATAGTTGCTGTACTTAAATTGCTGTGATTTAATTGTTGCATAGCCGATACGTATTTGTTTATTACAAAAGAATTAAAGTTTGCAAGTATTAGGGATTATTTTAGGTAAGAAAGGTTTATTAAGGGGTTGAATTAAATTGGGATCCTGCTTATTAATCTCCGTGTATCCCTATTTTCCTCCTATGAAAAGTCATTTTACTTATGAGTAAAATGGCTTAGGCACCTACAACTTTTCTAGTTCTTTCCACACGTCAGATGCAATGGCAGCAACGGTTTGATTGCCATTTATGGTTACTATCTTCTCTTCATCCTTCAATTTATCAAAGGCTTCCAAGAACTTTCCCCTTACTTGTTTTAGGTTATCTAGGGTTTCATACAATTCAATCGTGCCTCTTGTACTGTTCAGTCGCTGCATAGAAACCTCTGGGTCAACGTCAATAAAAATATTTATATCAGGCCTTAGCGTAGCAGCACTCATGGAGTTGGCAGCTATCACCCAATCAATATCCACGTGCACACCGTGGTATGCATACGACGAAAAATAATATCTGTCGGTGATGATGGTATAACCCTCCTCCTTCTTTTTCAGGATGCCATTTATCTCATTATGCAAATGATCCAACCTATCTGCAACATTTAGCGCAGCAATTGTTTTATGATCGGCAGTCATCCGCCCTTTAAATATATTACGAATCAACGATCCAATCGGACTATCCGTAGGTTCGAAAGTGGTGTACACTTTATGTCCGGCTGCAATTAGTTTTTCAGTCAATAATTTTACCTGAGTGCTTTTGCCACTCCCATCAATTCCCTCAAATGCTATAAATAGTTGTTTCATAATAGTTATGAGTTATGAGTTGTGAGTTATTTCTCACAGCTCACAACTATCTTTTAAAAGGTATCATCCCCAACATAGGGGCAATTATTATTGGCAACATAAGGCTTCGATACCTAACAATTGCACCTGTGAAAGTAACCGTATATCCATCCAATAACAAGATGCTCAATCCAAAATAAAAACAAAACACGTAAAAAGGAGGCATCAATCTTTTGTTTTTAGTCAGCCATAAAAATACGATTGTAATGGTTGTATTCAATAAAATTTCTGCAAACGCCATGGCATAAGCAGGATTTTTTATCTCAAAAAGATGGGGTCTTAAAAAGGCAACATCTATTGCTGTGGGCAGATACTTTGCCACGCTTTCGGTACTTGGGGAGAGTGGCGGTACTGCTATTGTAGAATTTCCATTGAGCAACAAAAACTCTTGATGCTTATTAACCATGTAATAAAGTGCGTTGTAATGGTCGCCTAAAAGTGCAACAATCATCAATAGCAAAAGACAGCCAGAATATACAGCCAGAAAGTAAAACTGATGCCGCTGATGGTTCTTTTCTGCCAACCACCAGCCAATAAAAGCAGGCAACAAGGCAAGGGCAAGATAATTTCTGATGAAAAAGACAAAAGAAAGGCAAATAAACAGGGCAACCCAATGCTTGGCTTTTACCTCCTTTTTTATGATTCGATAGAATGAATAAAACACAATACCAAGTGCCGAAAACAATAGCCCGTCCTTGTGTATGCCACTTCCCCAGAACAAAAAAGAAGGCATCAAGAAAATAGAAATCAGCAACAAATATTGATGGGTGCGACTATGAATTTGCACCAATTTATAGAAAGCAACTAGTCCAAAGAGGTATAAAAAGTTGAAAAAGATGGTGTTTGAATAATAATTATTTCGTGTAAACACATTGCAGACAGCAAATAATTTGATGATGATATTATCCTTTAAATCATTCCAATAAGAGTTTTTGCCTACAAACAATCCACCTCTTTCGGCATAATTACTTGCAAAAAGTGTTTTAATAAACGTGAGAGGATGATGTAATAAAAGTTGTGTTTCGGGTAGGCTTTCTCTATAAAAACGCCAAGTATCAGCTTTATCAATCAAGGCAGGGGTTTTAAAATAAAGTCCATAAACAACGCCAACCCCTACTTTGATACAAAACAACCCAATCAGCAGCCACCAAGCAATCCCCGACTTTTTAAAGAACGGTATCCAGTAGATGATGAAACAAAACAAAATAAGGTACAATAAAAAGGGCAAAATGTCAATTGTCATAAGGGAGCAATGTAAATAATAAAAGTATTTAATGGCTTTTATCCTACAATAATTCTTTTCAATATTGAAGAAACTTCTGTGGCTTTGTCCATTATCATCAAATGTTCGCTACCGGTTAAAGTGAAGTCAGTCTTGACAAACATATAGGGCAGCAACTTGTCAGCCGTTCCATGGATGTGTATGATGTTTGGCGGAATAGTTTCATTATCCCAGTTCATAATTGCTTCAATAGCCCACTTGGTGAAATGAATATCTGTATCAGCGATTATTTTCCTCAATACTATCTTTTCTTCTTTTCCTTTTGCACCCAAAAACCACAAAGTAACAATGCTGCAATGGTTGTAAAAGAAGCTTGGCACCCATTTGTAAACCGGAAAGTATTTACCAAGCCCTAGCCAAAAAGGAAACTCACTTGCTGTTTTATTACTCGAAACAATAACTGCTTTTATGTTCACATCCGCTTTTGCCATCTCGGTCACGAGCATCCCACCAAAAGAAAGACCTACAATAATTGGATTAGTCTCAGGAATACTTGCTCGCAGTCTCATAGCATAATCAGCCATTGTTTCTTTATGCAGCGGAACAATCCAATCCACAAACACAGGGTTACAAAAAGATAAATCAAGAAATGAAAATGATCGCTTGTCCGCCCCTAATCCTGAAATAAAATAGACGTTCTTCATTCTTATTTTCTTTGTGCTTCTTTCTGCCTAGAGTCTTAGTGGCAATCACCCTACCCCACTATCACCAAATAATAATTCTTCTTGCCCTTTTGCACTAATACATATTTATCCTGCAATAAATCTTCGGCAACCAATGCTGTCTTCTCCCCTCCTACTTTCACTTTGTTTATTGCCAATCCTCCTGCTTGCAACATCTTTTTTGCTTCGCCTTTGCTTGGGAATATCTGTGAATCGGCTAAGAAACTTATGAAATCATATCCCGTTGTTACCTGCTCTTTGGTTATTGAAACCGTAGGTACGCCTTCCAACACTTGCAACAACTGCTCTTCGTTCAAGGATTGTAAGATGGCAGCGGTATCATTATTAAATAATATTTCACTTGCTTTTACTGCAAAATCATAGTCGTCTCTACTATGAACAAATACTGTTAGTTCTTCCGCCAATTTCTTTTGTAAACTCCTTTGGTGAGGTGCTGCATCGTGTTCTGCAATCAACGCTTCGATGGTTTCTTTGGATAGGAGCGTAAATAGTTTTATCCATTTCTTGGCATCATCATCACTTGCATTCAACCAAAATTGATAAAATTGATAAGGACTTGTTTTCTTCGCATCCAACCAAATATTTCCTTTTTCTGTCTTGCCAAACTTGCCCCCATCTGCTTTGGTCACCAACGGACAAGTAAAAGCAAATGCTTCCCCACCTGCCTTTCTTCTAATCAATTCCGTACCAGTGGTGATGTTGCCCCATTGGTCACTGCCACCCATTTGCAGCTTGCAATTTTTGTTTTTATATAGCCAATAGAAATCGTATCCCTGAATCAATTGATAAGTAAATTCCGTAAAACTGATGCCACTTTCGCCTTCAATCCTTTTCTTCACGCTGTCCTTACCCATCATATAATTTACGGTAATATGCTTGCCCACATCACGAATAAAACTAAGAAAATCTATTTCCTTAAACCAATCGTAGTTGTTTACCATCTCGGCGGAATTGGGTTTGGTAGCATCAAAATCGAGGAATCGTTCCAATTGTTTTTTTACCCCTTCCTGATTACGCAGTAGAATATCTTCACTCAATAAATTCCTTTCTTCACTTTTTCCACTTGGGTCGCCCACCATTCCCGTTGCTCCACCCACCAGAGCGAATGGTTTATGACCCGCTTTTTGCAGGTGAACCAACAACAAAATCGGCACTAGGCTACCAATGTGCAGACTGTCCGATGTAGGGTCGAAACCAATATAGGCACTCGTCATTTCCTTGTTCAGTTGTTCCTCCGTTCCCGGCATTATATCTTGCAGCATCCCTCGCCAACGCAGTTCTTCAATCAATGTCATCGTTCTATTATTTGCCACAAATGTAATTACTTAGCCTTTGCAGTTATTATTTAGAAATTGAAAGTTCATATTTCATCTTCCTCCAACTTATAACTATGCTTATTGTGTGCTCCAAAAGCACGGGTTGGGCATTCCTTTCTAATCTATAATTGTTTTGGAGAACCTTTTTTGATAAAATAACTCAAACAGCTTATAAATAAAAAAGGTGCTTCTCTATCAATAGAGAAACACCTTTTTATGATGATTGTAACATTTAAAACTTAATAACCGCAGACACCGATACCCCACTGCCCCTAGCTATGTTTGATCCAAAAACATCGGCATACAACCCTCCCCAAATAGATACGTTTTCGTTGATGACCCTGCCCACATTAAAAGCTGCACGGATATAATCGAAGTTTTTTGTGAAGTTATAATTTTGAAGGACATCGTTAGTGGTAGTACTCAAGGAGTTAATGCCACTAAGGGTGCCACTAATTTTCCAAGAATCATCTAGCGGCACACCGCCAGTAATGTTTGCAAAAAGCTGGGTAGGCCCATCAGAATCAAAATATTGCCTTACACCAAATTCCATATCATAATAAGGATTCCTAAAACCACCTGTTGCACTGCCAGAAAACCCCAACTTGAGTTCGCCCCCAGCAGATTGGTAACCCAAAACAGGATAGGGGGACGGTCTGTTTGCATATAAAGGTAAAATCAACGAACCAGTTAGGCATACGTGGTTGAGGGCATCGAAGTCTGTAAAAAAATAACTCAACCCAACCTTCGCATCTCCTAATCCAGCAGCTAAATAGCTTCCCTTGCCTCCAGAATTGTTATCAATCTGCACTTCAATTGGCAAAGTGAATAAAAAGTCTAACTTTCTACTCAACCCATATCCGCCAGAAAATCCAATATAGTGCGACATGAAACTGCCGTTTGAATAAGAATTATAATTGCCATTTTGATTCCAATACCCTCTTGAAAGGTAAAAATTATAACCAGGAGTCAACATCCAACGACCAAATCCAATGGGGAAACCTGCCCAAGAAATCTGAACGAAGGCAACGGTAGCGATAAGCAAAAGCGTAATTTTTTTCATTTTTTATGTTTAATAGTACGGTGTCTAGAATGGAAGCCTCAATGTTTCTTTTATCCAATTATTTTCAAAAATATAGAATGATGCGTCAATTCCTGTTTCATTATCTGCACAACTGTAGATTTCTCTTTTGCTGCTCAATACTTGGTTATAAAAATTGTAGGCACATTGTGGCGGGCTTGTACTGCTTTTTAGAGAAATGCCAACCAAAATTGGGCATTTAATCATGGGCGCAAAGCTTAACGGATCGAAGTAATCCCAAGTTTTAAAGAATTCATCAAGTCCCATTCTGTTGGTATTGCAATAACCTTTCAATTGACCAATTGGCCAAGGCACAGGATTCTTTACTTCGCCAATGGCAAACATAGTTCGCATATCCATAAGGGTCGGTCTATCCAAAATAACACCTTTTACCCTATTGTCAAAAGCAGCGACTATTGCTGCCAAGCTTGCACCTTGCCCAATTCCAGTAACAATAATCCGGGAAGCATCCAAGTTGAGGTCGGTGTTTTTGCAAATAAAATCAATGCCCCTAATGCAATCCATATACTCTGCTCGGTAAATATATTTATCACGGCTATATAAATCTTTTGTCAAAAAGCTACCATAATCAAGCTTTCCCATGTCGGCACTATTACCAAATCCCCTCGCGTCCAATGTAAACACTGCCATATCAGTCCTTGATTCAGGCGAGGCAGTGGTAGCATAATCGGGAAGCGTGTATAAAACTGGATTTTTCTTATGCCTTTTAGGAACACTCAACCACCCGCGGATGGCTACATTACCTGTAGATTGAAATTCTATGGAATAAATATCATTGGTAATAGTAGAAATATCCCCCCTGCGAGTAACCTTGTACGAAGGATTAATATTTGTGAGTTCATTGCGGGCGTTGTCCCAAAAAGTAGTAAAGTCCAATGGACGCACACCAGTTGGTTTTATTTTGTCGGGTTCAACAGCAAACACATAATAGATTGTTTGGCTGTAATGATTGGTAGTTATATAAAAATAAATCGTGTAGAAACCAGTAGGCAATTTGGCAACATCAATGGAAATTTCTTTGTCGTAGATACTAATGGGCTTTATGAAAACAGGATCGTCTTCATTGTAAACAGAAATGCCAAGGTCATTAACCACATTTACTTTTATATCCCCCTTTTGATTGTCATTGATGTTGTTCTTGAGTTTGATGATGTAGGCAACCTTGCTATCCCGTGGACCATAAATACCATTCTCACGGTAGCTTTTTACTTTATAACTGATTGAAGTAGGATCTTGTGCAAAGGTAAAAAGTGTGGCAGCCAATAGAATGCAGCACAAAACAGCACGTAGGGGCGTGCTAAAATGAAATCTGCCAGTATGTAACATCGGCTGTTGCATTCAAAAAATAGATACGGTTATACTGTATAACGAAGTGAAAGGGATAAAATTATGATTGTGGATAAGTTTAGGGCAATATTTCTACTAACATACGGGGATATAGTTTCCATTTTAACCTTCTTTCAACGATTTCTCCTTTAGATATTTTGAGTAATTAATGCCATATCGTAGCTCTGTATAAGTATATCCACTCCCTAGATGTTCCAATAAAACGGTCGCACTATCCGATTGGGTAGTGTCTATTGCTTTTAATATATCCACCACTTTATCTTCACCTATCAGTTTAAAAACATCCACTTTATTCAGTTTTACCATCTGTGCCAGATGTCCTTCTATGGTGCTTACGGCAAAGTTTCTTTGCTTGGCAATCTCTGCAATACTAAATCCTTCATTATATAACTGAAGCGATTTTGCTTGTGTGCTGCCTTCGTCTTCCCCTGTACTTCTTTCCCGTTTTGGATTCTTTTCCTGCATCAGAGAAGACAATCCATTCTCTTTGGAGTATTCTTGGATGATTTCCAGAAACTGTTGTCCATACTTTCTAACTTTAACTTCCCCAAACCCACTAATCTTCTTCAACTCATCCAAAGTTTGTGGCAAGTATTTTACCATATCATCCAAGGTAGTGGACCCCAACACATAATAAATAGGCACATCCTCTTCTGCAACAAACTTATCACGAAGCTCTCTTAGTTCTTTGTACAATTGTGGATGCGGGCTTTTTGAATTCTTATAACTCCCAGCCGAAGATTTAGAACCCGAATAAGCATTCACATTCAGTATCGGCACTTTCAATGCTGCCTTATGTTGCTGATAAACTTGCATATCAAAACCATTATTACAAGTAGCTATCAATTGTTCTTTGGTGTAGAGTTCAGAATAGGTAGCAACCAAATCATTATAATATTCCTTTGCATAATTCCTGCTATCCGTTACTGCGGGAGAGTTTGGAATCATTTCCAACAAATGTTGCAGGTGTCCCAAAAAGTATCCCGCCGCTTTTATCACCCTTTCTTTCACAGCAATTTCATCATAAGCCTGAAACAATTGCTGCAATTGCGTTTCAAACTTACTGGCCACCTGTTGCAATCCTTTTATTCTGGTGGCAATATCATTTGCCCAAACGGTTGCTTCTTCATTGAATGAACTTTTGTGTTCTTTCAACAACGTCAATACACCCTCCATCGAAGCAACTGCTTTATCAAAATTAAATAATTGTATGATTGTCTTCTCCACAAACAATTGCTTGCCCAAGAGGAAGTTACTTTTCAGGGCTTCTGCATTTGTTTTGCTTCTATCAAACGCCAATATCCTTTCATCAGTAAACAAACTTTGGCTGGTGATATGGCTTTGCAACACCAATCCTTCCAACGAAGTACACCTACTGAGTGCCACATAAACCTGCCCCGGTGCAAAGGCACTTCCTGCATCTACCACTGCTTTTTCAAACGTCAAACCCTGACTTTTATGGATGGTTATTGCCCACGCCAACCGCAACGGAAACTGCGTGAATGAGCCAATCACTTCCTCCTCTATTTTCTGCGTGGTTTGGTCAAGCGTATAGCGGATGTTCTCCCATTTTTCCCTAACTACTGCTATCGGTTCGGGCGTATCGGTGCATTGAACATAGACGGCTGTGTCATCAATCTTAGAAATCGTTCCAATCTTCCCATTAAAATATCTTCTTACTTTTTCTTTGTCGTTTTTAATAAACATCACCTGTGCGCCCACTTTCAATTGCAAATCAACTTCGGCAGGATAGGCTTTGTCGCTAAACTCCCCTTCTATGATTGCCTTATAATTTGTAGCGGCGGCAATAATATTTTGCAATCCAGTCTGGTTAATCGTAAACGCTTTGTTGTTGTGCGTGGTCAGTGTGATATACCCTTCATTGTCCCTAGTGGAAAAAGATGGATTATACCTGCTGCGCAATATCTCCATCGCTTCATTGTCCATCTGATGATTGCGCACTTTATTCAATACATCAATAAATTGTGGGTCACTCTGGCGATAAATCTTTTCCAATTCTATGTAAATGGGCGGTTGTTGTTCGGCTACTTTACTACTAAAGAAATACGGACTATCATAAAACTGCTTCAACAATTCCCATTCTTCGGTAGGGATTACAGGTGGAAGCTGGTGCATATCTCCAATCAATAATACCTGTGCGCCACCAAACGGTTCATGGTATCTGCTTCTAAAATGGCGCATCACAGTATCAATGGCATCCAACGTATCACAGCGTACCATACTTATTTCATCAATTATCAGTAGTTCAACACCCCTGATTGTTTCCCTTTTTTCTCTGTTCAGTTTTATTCTTCCCAACAAATGATGCTTGTCCATCATCTTGTCATTCTGTTGGTGAACGTCCATCAAATCGAATGAACTCCTTACTGGGCCTGGGATATAAGGGGTAAAAGGCAATTGAAAAAACGAATGGATGGTAGTGCCGCCCGCATTAATTGCAGCAACGCCAGTAGGGGCAACGATGGCGCATTGCTTGCCACTATGATCTTTTATGTAACGCAGAAAAGTGGTCTTGCCAGTACCCGCCTTTCCCGTCAAGAAAATATTTTCGTTTGTAAATTGAACGTAGTCAGCCGCAAGTTGAAACAAAGTATTGTGCTCGGTAGCCATAATGCGGTAAAATTAGCTTTTAAATAGTTTTTTTCGAGTTCGTAATTATAAATCAATCAACTTTATTACGCAAGTGTCCCATTTCTTGACAATTAGATTTTTCAGTAACTCATTCCCCTACTTTCCCCAACTTATGACAACAAACATTTTGATAAAATCGATACAAGAACTAAAGGAAGCCTGCCTAAGAGAAAAAGGGGACTACGTACACTTTAAGATGATGCTTGCAGGCGGATTGGCTTGTAGTAGTAAAAGACTAATGTATTTTGAAGAAGACAAAACCTTTAATGTGATAAATGAAATTGACGAAAGCTATCAAGACGATTTAACTGAAATCCAATTAGGCACTGAAACACTAATTGTAAAAGCAATTGAAAGAGGGGCATTTTACAGTAGCTAATATTCTATCTGCACAATTATTCTTTATTTCTCCCTATATGCAATAGCGTATCCGAACTAAGATCGAGTTCTTGATCTTTCCATTCAATAAAATACTTTTCGTTTGATACGTTATTAAAATTATTCTTATCTAACAATGGTGTAAAAGCAGGCGCACTTAGATAGCCACTCAAATCAGCAATTTTGATGGTGCCATCTTCAAAAACACATTCCAATTGATACCCATTCAAAGGTGTAATTGCAGCTAATGTTCTCATGTATTAATTATTTGAGTGATTACCCATTGTCAATAATGTTATCCAAACGATCCTGGCTGAGACCTTTGTCTTTCATTTCGGTTCTTGTCTGTTTTAGGAAGTTGGAATATTCATTTGTCTGCGCCACTAAAAGTTCTTCTGCTATGGTTTGGTTAATTTTGTTACCGACGGCTTTCCTTTTAGCTATGGAAGCTTGCTGCCAAGCCTTCGCCAGTTTATCATCTACTTCCAATACAATCCTTTCCACAACTATTTATTTTTTTCAAATATACTGTTATTAAATTGAGAGAGGGGATTATAATGTTACCCTATTTCTGGACGAGACCATTCGTTTCATCTGCACCGTGGTACAAACTATCGGTAGCAACCAACCATGCAAGTTGGGGTGTGTGGCATTTAATAGGGATACTACTTTAAATCTTAGGACATACTAAGATTCGTGAGGACACGAACCTTAGCGGAGTTTAAACTTTCTGGTAATTGTGTTGGCAAGTTCTTGGAGCACTTGTGTACTTATAAATGATTTGTTACCTATAATAATGTCACGGGCAACAAGCTGTTTTTCACGCTCCGAGTTCGAATAACCATACACAAGAATGTTGGTATCCAAAAATATCTCATCGTTCATTTACTTCGTTTCTTTCAAACTTAAAGCCTTTCGTGTCTATTGATATAGCATTGAAAGAAACCTTTTTTTTATCAGCAAGTAATTTATCAAGATATGCACGTTCCTCTTCAAAGGTCATATCCTTTATTTCTCCGCTAAACTCTTCTCGTATGGCACGCATTGCTTGTACCATGCCGTTACTTGTGTTGTTTGAAGTTTGTGTTGTCATAAATTTATTATTTCTTTTGGTGTCCTTATTTCAATCATATTGTAACCTAATTGATAATTAATTCCATTATAGCCCCTTATCTTATCAAGGTTTACAATGTGCTTAAAGTTCCAACTAACTAAAACATCTGCCTTTGCTATCGTCGCCATTGCTATATGTTGACAATCTGCACGACTTGTTTTCCCTACAACCTTAGCCAGAATATATTTATCGGCAAGCTCAGCCGCCTCAATTGATAATCTTAAATGTTCAATATGTTTTTCTGGTAAATTTGATAGAAAGTCACTAACCTCTTGTGGTGCCCTTAAAAGCTCGGCTTCTAAAAGATTGGAAATTATAACAATAAACTTTCCATTTAACACTTCCTCAAAGAAAGGATTTGTATCAGCGGAGAATTCTTTATCAAATTGACCGCCAACTACAGAGGTGTCTATATAGATGCGCTTTATCATTGACGTAAAAGTAACCATTTTAAGAATGAAGACACACAATAAATTACTTTACATAATTATTGCCTTAATACAAAGTGCAATTACGTAGTTTATATTAATGGCCAAGGTTCGTGTCTCACGAACATTTTATAGTCGCTTTAATCGGTTCGTGAGACACGAACCGCTGCAAAGGGAGCAGAGACTTTGTAAAATAAATCAAATTGAGGCTAACAAATTCTGCTTGCTTTTCTGTTTTTTATAATTCACTAATTGAACGAGCATATTTTTCCAATAACTATTTATTTCAAGTGTAGCTATTGTGTCTAAATCTATTTCTTCCTGCCTGATTTGCGTTTCGTATTTCAAGAACTCATTTATAAAGTTATGGTCTTCCATTTTAGGTTCATTCAATGATCTAGTCACCTTTGAGTTCATCATTTGTTTTCCTAAATCAAAGTGCCTTTCATAAATATGCATTGAACCCACATTGTGGTAATATCTACCTAACTCTACATTTAATTGGTTTGCAAGCAACTCTTGTAGCATTGTAAAAAGGTAGATGTCATACGGCAATCCCCATATCAGATCATTACTTCTCATGGTAACAATGGCATCCAGCTTTTCTTTCCTTATCAAGAATTGAACAGTACAAACGCAGGCAATATCTTTTGCTAAATAATCAATACCACTATCAGAGTCGTAAACATCTAAAACTGCACGCCTTGAGAATTTATCTTTCTTTAGTAAAGTAATTAGCCTGTCCCATTGGCTTTCACCATATCCATCCGCTTTAAATATTTTATGACCATAGCAACTTTGAGTAATAAGTTTCCCATCTGATGAAAAGTTTTTCCATTGCCTCGCATAATACGTAATAAAGTCAACTCCATTTGAACCTGATACATGCCAAGCAAATTCCCCAATTGCCAAGGGTAATTTCCATTTCCTAGCAGGATTATAGGTGTTTCTATTTAAGGGATTTGTCAGACATAAGTTTACATTACACATTTCGAGCGTATTCTGCTCCCGAGTTGTAATATGCTCACCTTCTGTAAATAGTTTGTCCAGAATATATAGTTGCATTTCATCAACCGAATCAAATTCATATTTATAATCTTTCATAAAACTACTTTTTAAGTTGATTGATTAAAACTGATTGCTTGCTTAGACTATCTTGAACATTCTTTAGTTTTAGTTCATAAGTCTTTAATTGTTCTTGTAAGAACTTATTATTTTCATTTAATGTAGAAACAGTCTGCTCATATACTTTTATTGCAGCCTCTGTTTTTTTATCAGTAAATGCGAATATGTTAAACATAAAACTTGTTATTAATCCAATAACAGCAATAACAATAGCATACTCGCGCACATTAGCCCAAATTTCTTTTATGATTTCAATTTTGACTCCACCCAAGTTTAAAAACTTCTCATCAAGATGCGTAATATTTTTCTGCAATCTTGCTACATAATCATCTTTTGTTACAACTAGTTTTTGATTTTCGATGGAGGGAGACAATCCTTTAATTTCAGAGAATGTACACCTGAGTGCAGCTTCTCCTTTATTGATATAAAGTTCTGTTTTTCCAAAATTAATTAAAAGCGTAGAAATATATCCTTCATAATCTGGGTCTATAATTCCAATATTAGTTGCCATTATACCTAGCTTAGTAAGGCTCGTTTTTACATGTGCAAAGCCAATTATATTAGAAGGTACTTTTATCTTTTCTTTAAAAACCACGTAAACCATTCCTTGAGGTTTCAATTTAAATGATTCGGAAAGTTTATTGTCCATATCAATAAACTGGTCAATTGTCAGGTTATAACTACCGTCACCTGATTCATTTTTCACAACATCCTCAATAATACCTAACGCTTTTATTTCTTCGTGATTTAAGAACATTCTTTTTAGTTTAATTGTGCTTACGCAATGAACGTAAAAAACGATTTGAAATTTTACTTTTATCTTTTACTATTCAAATATATTGATTCTACTCAATAATGAATTTATAATTCAAATGAAGCCGAAATAAGCAACTTGCAAATAGAGGTCGCAAATCGTCATTTCACTATCCCTTTCATAACCTATGTCAATGTAGCGGCGAAAGGAAAGGCAGCCCCTATGTGATTCGGTATAGCCTAATAGTTAATCTACATACAGTTGAAGCAGATATTTATACACCCGTAATGGAAATGATTTCTGTTGAAAATCTAGTATAACAATGGGTTCTTAACCATTCCTTTTCCCAAATATTTCATCCAGATGATATTCTAAAAATTCTTTCTTGGGTAAATATCTCTCAGGCAATGTTATTTTCTTTTTGTCTAACCCCTCAAAATGTTTTGAGTAATAGGCTTCTTTACTTTTCTTCTTTAAGTCGTTCGATAAAACTATTTCAAAGCTTGAAGTAATTCCTATCAAACCTTTATCAAATGCCCTATCATATAGGGCAGACAAACAAATACCATTCTCTGGGTTTAATCTTTCATTTTCATTCTTCGACCACGGCACTATATGGCTAGCCAAAAGAAGTTCAGGTATATCTATCCCTGTTATAGCACATTTACTGGAATAATTTCCAACAACAATCTGTCTAAAAACACTTTGGTTAACCCTTGTTTTTACCTCTCTTATCTTTTCCTCACCTTTAAAGTTGGTTAGGTCTAGCAGGATGTCTTTATACTTTGTTTCAATAGTCTGATTTTCTTTGATGGCTAATATCCTTTCACTTTCAAAAATTAAACCCTCTTTGTTTTGGATAAACTCATCCCATATCGGTTGACATTGTTTTGCCCCTCCCGCCATTCCTTTTACACCTCTCTCTTTATGGTATGGGTCAATGGCTGCAAAGTTTACTAACCTTAGTGCAATTGAGTTAGAGGTTCTTCCTATTGTATTTGCTAGATGTATTATATCAGGATTACGGCTGTGCATCTTTCCAAAAGGAATCTTTAGGTATAGATTGAATGCTAGCATCAGTTCTTCTTTAGACCATAAATTCTTACTAGCCATAACTTTTAGATAAGGGTTAAAAGTAAAAGAATTGTAGAATTATCCTAGTTAAAATATCTAATTGCTTCTTTTCCTACACTTTTTACCCATTTTTACGGGGATGGCATCGTTCAAAGCTATCTACCCTCTCCCATAATACTGCATACTATAGGACACAGTAGCAGATGGTGGGTAAGTATCTCTATAAAAAACAATCCCCCAAAAACTTTTAATAAAAAATAAACATTCATTATTAAATATTTCCCCCGTATTTTTACATCCTACGAAACGCTAATTACTTCGGGTGAGTTAGTTAGCTATTTCTCCAATTACAATAAAGTCTCTGCAATTTCGCACTAATTACCCGCAACACAGGATCGCAACAGTATGGTTTGAATGAAAGGAATGATTGATTACATTCCTGTCCCAAAGATTTCAAACTAATTTTCGGCAGTCATTTCACTCACTACTACTCGCTACTCATTACGCATTTTTCTTGCATTTTCATGTAAAAGTCAATATAGCGTATGTTCAATCGAGTAAAACGTATGTAAAAGTCAATAAAGTGTATGTTCAATCGAGTAAAACGTATGTAAAAGTCAATAAAACGTATGTTCAATCGAGTAAAACGTATGTAAAAGTCAATATAGCGTATGTTCAATCGAGTAAAACGTATGTAAAAGTCAATATAGCGTATGTAAAAGTCAATAAAGTGTATGTTCAATCGAGTAAAAG
>Ga0164297_10001246_pt1 | contig 27556 bp, 23 predicted proteins | sample GEODES058metaG_FD_113539 | JGI IMG/M metagenome (GOLD analysis project Ga0164297, IMG submission 113539) | Dystrophic lake water microbial communities from Trout Bog Lake, Wisconsin, USA - GEODES058 metaG | ecosystem: Environmental > Aquatic > Freshwater > Lake | place: USA: Trout Bog Lake... | reverse complement strand
GGCGCGTTCAATGCCCATGCCGAATCCCGCGTGTGGCACACCGCCGTACCGCCGCAAATCCAGGTACCACTTGAAGGCGTCCAGCGGCAGGCCGTGCTGTTCAATGCGCGACTTCAGCAAATCGTAACTCGCAATGCGCTGGCTGCCGCCGATAATTTCACCGTAGCCCTCCGGCGCCAACACATCCACACACAGCGCAAACTTCGCGTCCACCGGGTCCGGCTCCATGTAGAACGCCTTCACCGCCGCAGGATAGCGATGCACCATGACCGGCCGATCGAACTGCGAAGAAATATACGTTTCATCCGGCGATCCGAAATCATTGCCGTACTCAAATTTATTTTCAATCAGGCCCTTGGCGAACGCCTCGTCCAACATCCGCACCGCTTCGTCATAGCTGATCTTCGGGAACGGCGCGGTCACGCTTTCCAGCTTCGTTACATCGCGGCCAATCACTTTCAGGTCTGCGCGGTGCCGCTGCAGCACGCGCGAAACAATATGCGCGATGAAATTTTCCGCCAGCTCCATCAGCCCGTCCAGGTCGCAGAAGGCAACCTCCGGCTCAATCATCCAGAACTCGGTCAGGTGCCGCCGCGTTTTCGATTTCTCCGCGCGGAAGGTCGGGCCAAAGCTGTACACCTTGCCCAGCGCCATCGCCGTGCTCTCTATATATAGTTGGCCGCTTTGCGTCAGGTAGGCTTCTTCGCCAAAATAATCCACGGGGAAAAGTGTGCTGGTGCCTTCGCAGGCCGCCGGAGTCAGTATCGGCGGATCGGTTCGTACAAATCCCGCCTCGTCAAAGAATTCCGCCGCCGCGCGCATAATCGTCGCACGCACCCGCAGAATCGCAGACTGCCTGGGCGTGCGCACCCACAAATGCCGGTGCTCCATCAGAAAATCAACGCCGTGTTCCTTAAGAGAAATCGGATATGGTTCCTCATCCGGCACGCGCTGCACCACTTCAATATTTTCCACGTCGAGTTCGTATCCCGAAGGCGCGCGCGCATCGGCACGCACTTTGCCGCTCACCACCAGGCTCGACTCATGCGTCAGCGACTTGATGGTCTCAAAAACTTCCGGCGTCACCGCGGCCTTCGGCACAATGCCCTGAATGGTTCCCGTGCCGTCGCGAAAAATCGGGAACAGCAGCTTGCCGCTTTCGCGCAGGTTGTACAGCCAGCCCTGCAGCGTCACGCTGCCGCCTTCATGTTCGCCAATGCGTGCAATCGTTGTCAGCGGCGGTTTTTGCGTTGTCGTCTCGCTCATCGTTCTTCCTGTGTTGCTGATTCAAGACTAGCAGCGTTCCGCTATGCCGATAAACTCCGCCGCTACAAAGGAATATTTCCATGCTTCTTCGGCGGGTTCTTGTCGCGCTTGCCGGCCAGCATGTCCAGTGCGGCATTCAAACGGCGGCGTGTTTCGCGCGGCAGAATCACCGCATCCACATAGCCGCGTTCTGCCGCCACAAACGGGTTAGCAAACCGCTCGCGGAACTCTTCCACTTTTTCTTTGCGCGCCTCGGCCAGAATCGCCAGCTTGTCTTCTTCGCTGAAGGGCTTGCCCTGCGGCCACACCGACTCGGCCATCTTCACTGCGCGTTCCAGTTCGCGTTTGAACACAATGTTCACCGCGCCCTCCGGGCCCATCACCGCAATCTCCGCCGTCGGCCACGCCAGGTTCACATCCGTGCGAATCTGTTTCGAACTCATCACGCAATACGCGCCGCCATAGGCCTTGCGCGTAATCACCGTCATCTTCGGCACCGTCGCTTCGGCATATGCGTAGAGCAGCTTTGCGCCGTGCCGAATAATGCCGCCATACTCCTGCTGCGTGCCCGGCAAAAATCCCGGCACATCTTCAAACGTAATCAGCGGAATATTAAACGCATCGCAGAAGCGAACAAAACGCGCGCCCTTCACACTGGCGTCGATGTCCAGCACACCGGCCAGCACCGCCGGCTGGTTCGCCACAATGCCCACCGGCCGGCCCGCCATCCGTGCAAAACCAACAACAATGTTCCGCGCAAAATGTTCATGCACTTCCAGGAACTCGCCATCATCTACAATCCGCGTGATGACTTCTTTCATGTCATACGGTTGATTGCTTTCCTCCGGCACCAGCGTGTCCAACGCAACATCGGCGCGGTCGGCCGGGTCGCTGCATTCTTTGCGCGGCGGATCATCCAGATTGTTTGACGGCATGTAGCTCAGCAACTCGCGCACCATCGCCAGACACTCGCGGTCGTCCTGCGCCATAAAGTGCGCCACGCCGCTCACTTCATTGTGCGTCTCCGCGCCGCCAAGTTTTTCTTTGCTCACTTCTTCGTGCGTCACCGTCTTGATGACATCCGGCCCGGTCACAAACATGTAGCTCGTCTTCGCCGTCATCAGCGTGAAGTCGGTAATCGCCGGCGAATACACGGCGCCGCCTGCGCACGGCCCAAGAATTGCGGAGATCTGCGGCACCACGCCCGACGCCAGCGTGTTGCGCAGAAAAATGTCCGCATACCCGGCGAGCGAAACCACGCCCTCCTGAATCCGCGCGCCGCCGGAATCATTCAGCCCGATGATGGGCGCGCCGACACGCATCGCCATCTCCATCAGCTTGATGATTTTTGCCGCGTTCGATTCCGAAAGCGATCCGCCGAAGACCGTGAAGTCCTGCGCGAACACAAACACCACGCGGCCGTTGATGCGCCCGTAGCCGGTGATGAATCCATCGCCCGGCACACGCTGCTCCTCCATGCCGAAGTCGGTGCAGCGGTGCGTTACAAATTTGTCGGTTTCTTCAAAGCTGTCGTCGTCCAGCAAAAACAACACGCGCTCGCGTGCCGTCATGCGACCTTCGCTGCGTTGCCGATTGCGGCGCTCTACACCGCCGCCGTCTTCTGCGGCTGCGTGCCGCGCTGCCAGATGTTGCAGCCGTTGTGCGTGTTGTGTCTTTCCCGGGTCTGCCATAGGCTGCGATTTTACCAGCGCCGCAGCCCTCTGGTGGCTTCTCTTGCTACGCCGCCATCGGCCGCGACGCTGCCGCCTGTTTCACGCCGCCCACGCGCCCCACGCGGAAACGTTCCACCATTTCCTTCAGGCTCACCACCTGCTTGAACAACTGCTCGCATGAGTGTGCCGACTGCTGCGCCCCATCGGCAGATTCCGCCGCCAGTTTGCTGATCTGCCCCATGCTCGCATTCACCTGTTCGGTGGTGGATGATTGCTGCGTCGCCGCGCACGCAATCTGCGCCACCATGTTGCCCACTTTTTCTGATTCCTGAATGATGCGCTGGATGGAGTCGCCCGCCTTGCCCGTCACCTCCACACCCTGCTCCACCGCCGTCATGCCGAAGCGCATCTGCTGCACCGCCTCTGCCGTCATCCTCTGCACATTCTTTATGACGGAGGCAATTTCGTTCGTCGCCGTTGAGGTCCGCTCCGCCAGCCGCCGCACTTCGCCCGCTACTACGGCGAATCCGCGCCCCTGCTCGCCGGCACGCGCCGCCTCAATCGCCGCGTTCAGCGCCAGCAGGTTCGTCTGCGTCGCAATCTCATCAATCACGCCGACAATCCTGCCAATCTCGTCCGACTTCGCGCCCAGGTGTTCAATGTTCGCCGCCGACTCGCGCACTGACTCTGAAATCCCGCGCATCCGTTCCAGCACATCATCCACAATCACACCGCCGTTGCGTGCACTCTCCGCCGCACTGGTCGTCGATATCACCGCGTTGTTCGAGTGCTCCGACACCATCCGCACCGTAGCCGCCATCTCCATCATCGCCGCGGCAATCTGCTGCACCTGGTGCTTCTGGTTCTCCGCGCTGCTGGCGGAGTGTGACGCCGTCAGCGATATCTCGCGGCTCGATTCAGAAACATTTTCCGCCGTCGCCGCAATCCCCAGAATCATCTCCCGCAAATTGTTTTTCATTTTGTTGATGCTGCGTGCCGTCCGCCCCAGATCATCGTCGCACTCCACCGCCACATCATCACCTGCCAGGTTGTTCGAGGTGATGCCCTCAATGTTCGTCAGCATCTGCTGCACCGCATGCAATATGGACCGCGAGATGAACACCGCCACCGCCATGCTCACGGCAACACCCAGCAGCGTCAACAGCAGCAACCGCAGCCGAGCATGCGCGTTCTGCGCCACCTGCTGCTGCATTGCGTCCTTGTGCATCTGCGCCAGCACATTCGCCAGCGTGCTGGAGTCCTTCATGATTTCGCCGCGCGTCTCCACCGCGCCCGGCGCATCGTAAAGGCCCGTCGCTGCTTCCAACGCCGCCGCAGTTTTTCCGTCGCTGCCCTGCAGAATCCCCATCACCTGCGTGTTCAACATCGCATCGGCGGCCACGTCCTGCTGCAGCTTGTCGAATTGCGCTTTGGCCTCCGTGCTCACCAGCAGCGGCTGCAGCAAATCCATCTGCGTCGACACTTCCTCGCTGCCCGGCCCGCTGGAGCTCATACCGGCTACTTCACTATTGTTTGATGTCATCAACAGGCTGCGCATCCCGTTTTCCATTGCCATGGTCGCCGCCTGCACATTGCACACCTGCTGCTCGGCGCGCATCACTGCATTCAACGCCTGCATCTGCGTCTCATTCACCATGGCCGACCGGCAGCCCAACAGGCCCAGCAGCGCCATGATGACCAACAGGCAACCAAACCCAATTCCGATTTCCAGCTTCAGCCCCAACCGTCTCAACTTCATACTTATGCCCATCTGTCCGGTCGGCTCATCGCAGTACCACTCCGCAAATTTTTGTCCGGATATGGCCGTCCACTGTTCCTATCGGGCCGCATCGCCGCCTGCATTAGCCCCGACCCGCACCCGTTCCCGCGTTTTGCCGCAACCACACACGCGCATTCGGGAATCCCGCCAACATGTTTCGGGAATTCATCTATATAGAGTGATGACTGTCACTAACAAAGCATCTCTCGGCGGGTTACCCTGAACCTTCAGCACGGCTGCCCATTGGCTCGCTCGACGGAAATACGCACCATTCGCGCCCTCTAGGTAATTTGTCCGTGTGAAAAGTATGGTTTGCGCTTTTCGCGCAACACTGGTTTCATAGATGTATTGGAGAAATCTGCGCCGCGATGATGTTTATCAATAGCCCATTTACAAGAGTCGTAATCCTTCTGCTGGGGGCTATTGGATTTGGTCTTGGACCTTTGGCGCTCGCCTGGCTCTGGTCCTGGGCCTATGCACCCAAAAAACCTGGTGCTTCAAAGAACGCAACGTACGAGTGCGGCCTGGAATCCAAAGGCGATCCCCGGATACAGTTCCGCGTCGAGTACTACCTCTACGCCATCGTCTTTCTCATCTTCGATGTGGAAACAGTTTTTCTGCTGCCCTTCGCGGCAGCTTTCACGGGCCTCAGCGCAGCCGCCTGCATCGCCATGCTGGTCTTCGTCCTGCTGCTGGTGGAAGGCTTAATCTGGGCTTACGGCAAGGGGATTCTGCGCTGGGTGTAACACCCCGCATCAACATTCGTACTTCAACAGTCAGGCACGTCAAAAACCGCAGGGCTTCAAATCTGCAAGGCATCGAAACTTATGGATCAGGACCTGAAAATCCAGCTCGGCAAACAGGGTGTGTTCACCACCACGCTGGAAGAGGTTTACAACTGGGGCCGTAAAAGTTCCGTCTGGCCGCTGACCTTCGGCCTGGCCTGCTGTGCCATTGAGATGATTGCCACCACCATGGCACGGTATGACCTCGCCCGTTTCGGCGCTGAAGTCTTCCGCCCCTCGCCGCGTCAGGCCGACCTCATCATCGTCTCCGGCACCGTCACCAAGAAGATGGCCCCCCAGATTGTCCGCCTCTACAACCAGATGCCCGAGCCGAAATATGTCATCGCCATGGGTGCCTGCGCCATCTCCGGCGGCCCTTTCCGCGACGGCTACAACGTACTCAAAGGTATTGACCGCTACATTCCTGTGGATGTCCACATCCCGGGCTGCCCGCCGCGCCCTGAAGCCCTCATCTACGGCTTCATGGAGCTGCAGCGTCGCATCCAGCAGCAGGAACTCACCGGCGTTCGTGCCCCCTCCTTCACCGTGCCCAGCGAGCCCAGCGAATTTCACATTCCCGCCTTCGGCCAGCACGGTCTGGAACCGGCCATGAATGCCAGCATCGCTCCGCGCCCGCAACTGGTGCAGATTACCCCCGCACCGGCGGAGAAGGCGACCTCATGAGCGCGCTCGACATCAACGCCATCCTGCAGGCCATGCAAACCGCCGTTCCCGGCGCGCAGATTACGCTTCTGGAAAATCCCAGCCCCTCGGCCCAGCACTCGCTGCTGCTCCCGGCTGAACATGCCATCGCCCTCGCCAGGTTCCTGCGGGATGAGCCGACCCTGCGCTTCGATTTCTGTTCCAACGCCACCGGCGTCGACTGGCCCGACACGGAAATCACCGAGAAGATCAAAACGAAGACCCTCGTCGACGGCGTGGAAAAAGAAGTGGAAGAGACGCGCAAGACCCTGCGCCCCGGCTATCTGGAAGCCGTCTACCACCTCTTCTCCATGGAACTCAAACATGGCCCGCTGGTCATCCGCATGCGTACTGCAGACCGTGCCGCCAATGTTTCCCTGCCCTCGATGACCGCCGTCTGGCGCAGCACCGACTTTCAGGAACGCGAAATTTTTGACCTCTTCGGCATCGTCTTCACAGGCCATCATGACCTCCGCCGCCTGCTGATGTGGGAAGAATTTACCGACCATCCCATGCGCAAAGACTATGCCCCACCGGCAGAAGATGACGGCACCGAACGTCCCGTCGTTGAAGTCGCCGCTGCAGAAGGGAGTGTGGCCGAATGAGCCTTGCCAACCCCATTCCCATGCCGCTCGATAATGCCGGGGAACCGGAACTGCTCGAAGTTTCCATGGGCCCACACCACCCTTCCACTCACGGCGTTTTCCGTATGGATGTGGTGCTCGACGGCGAACAGGTCGTCCACCTGAAGCCGGTCTTCGGCTATCTGCATCGCAATCACGAGAAGCTAGGCGAGAAGATGAGCTATCTCGGCTCCATGCCCTTCACTGACCGGCTCGACTACATCTGCTCCATGACCAACAACTGGGCCTATGCCATCAGCGTGGAAAAGCTCGCCGGCATTGAAGTTCCCGAGCGTGCCGAATATCTCCGCGTCATCATGGCCGAGCTTACCCGCCTGCAAAATCATGCCGGCCTCATCGGCTTCCTTCTGCAGGACCTCGGCGCCAGCGGTACGCCGCTGATGTACGCCTTCCGCGAGCGCGAAAAAGTTCTCGACCTCTTTGAAGCCATCTCCGGCGCCCGCATGATGTGCAACTACATGCGCTTCGGCGGTTGCCGTGTCGATGCCACACCCGAGTGGCTTGCTGCCGTCCGCAAAGTGCTCGACGGCTTCCCCAAATTCCTGGCCGAGTTTGAAACCCTTCTCACCGGCAATGAAATTCTCATGGCCCGCACCCAGGGCGTTGGCGTTCTTCCCAAAGAACTCGCCATCAGCGCCGGCATCACCGGCCCCATGCTGCGCGCCAGCGGCGTCAATTACGACATCCGCAAAGTGGATGGCTACGGCGTCTACCCGCGTTTCGACTTCCGCGTTCCGCTCGGCGACCACGGCGATGTGTACGACCGCCTGATGATTCGCCTGCTGGAGATGCACGAATCACTGAAGATTCTCGATGCGGCCCTGCGCGATATTCCCGCCGGCCCCATTCAGGACCCCAAGACCAAGGTCCGCAACTTCAAACCCAAGCCCGGCGAGGCGTACGGCCGCATTGAAGCGCCCAAGGGCGAACTCGGCTTCTATCTCATCAGCGACGGCACGCCCAATCCCTACCGCTATCGTGTCCGTCCGCCCAGCCTCATCAACCTCACGGTTCTTGAAGATATGTGTCTGGGCCGCCGTCTGGCCGATGCCGTCGCCATTCTTGGCAGCGTGGATATTGTTCTTGGCGAGGTGGACCGCTAATGCTCGGCTTTGGAATCCTGCAGGGTCTCGGTGAAACCGCGCGTAACTTCTTCGGCAGCTTTGTGTCGAAGGAGCGCCTCACCACCATTCAATATCCTGAGCAGCGCGCCGAACGCATTGAGGCCGCGCGCAACTTCCCCTTCCTCGTCTACGACGGCGATCAATGGTTCGATGGCCTGCGTTGCGTCTCCTGTCTCATCTGCGAAAAGGAGTGCCCGCCCAAGTGCATCCACATCACCAAGAGCGTGGACAAGAAGCCCGATGCCGTCGGCAAGATGCAGTTCTACCCGCAGGCATTTGATATTGATATTTCCGTCTGCATGAGCTGCCAGATCTGTGTCGAGGTCTGCCCCTTTGACGCCATCAAGATGAACAACGAATTTGAAATGGCCGTGCAGGAGCGCTTCAACTCGCTCGTCCTGCACCGCGAGCAGTTGGCCAAGCCAAACGAATACTTCCACGAAATTCATCCCACCGACGCCGCAGAAGTGGATGGCCGCTTGGCCGCCGAGCGTGAAGCCGCCGCTGCCAAGGCCGCTGCCGCTGCTGCCGCCGCTGCTGCAAAAGCAGCCGCTGCCCCCGTCGTTGCTGCTCCCGCTCCAACTCCTGAAACCAGCGGAGGCACAGGCGCATGACACCGGTTCAGACTGCCGACCAGATTTTCGTTCTGCTGGACCAGTGGCTGGTCTCGCACTCCCCTTTGATTCTTCAGCCGCTGGTCGCCGCAGCTCTTCCTGTCGTCGCCATTCTCGGTCTCTTCCCCGGACTCTTCGCGCTCACCACGGTGCTGGAACGCAAAGGCCTCGGCCGCATCCAGAACCGCATCGGCCCCAACCGCACCGGCCCGCTCGGCATATTGCAGCCGCTGGCCGACGGCGTCAAATCGCTCACCAAAGAAGACATCGTCCCCTACGCCGCGGATAAAATCGTCAACTTCATCGCGCCGGTCTTCCTGGTCATCGTCGTCTTCCTCACCTTCGCCGTGCTGCCCATCGGCCGCAACATGGTGCTCGCCAATCTTGATTCCGGCGTGCTCTACTTCTTCGCCATCGGCGCCGCCACAGAACTCTCCGTCTTCATGGCCGGCTGGTCCAGCCGCAACAAGTACGCCCTGCTCGGCGCCATGCGTGCCGTCGCCCAGATGATCAGCTATGAAGTTCCCCTGCTGCTCTCGGCCACCTGCGCGGTGATGACCGCCGGTTCGCTTTCCACCGTCGCCATCGTCGCCCAGCAAGGCGGATTCACCGGCATCTTCCCCCACTGGTACGTCTTCACGCCCTGGGGATTCGCGGCCTTCCTGCTGTTCATGATTGCCGCCCTCGCCGAATCCAACCGCTCGCCCTTCGATATGCCGGAAGGTGAATCGGAAATCATCGCCGGCTACTTCATCGAATACTCGGGATTCAAATTCGCCCTCTTCTTCCTCGGCGAATATCTCGGCATGTTCGCCATCAGCGGCATGGGCATCACGCTGTTCCTCGGCGGCTGGGGCGCACCGTTTTCATTTCTCGACTTTGTTCCCAGCTACCTTTGGTTCTTCATCAAACTTTTCGTCCTCATCTCGGTCTTCATTTGGATCCGCGGCACGCTGCCCCGCCTGCGCACCGACCAGTTGATGGACTTCGCGTGGAAATTCATGCTGCCCATGGCCCTCATCGTGCTCGTCGATGCCGGTCTCTGGCGCTGGCTCGCTCCCGGAGCCGCCCGCTGGGCCATCACCACGCTCATCGTTCTTGTTCCCTACATCGTGCTGGGCCGCGCCGTTGGCTCCGGAAAAATTGAGAAACGGAGCTATCGTTATGCCTCGTAATCTCCCAGCCAGATTGGAGCGCCTGTCATGAACTTTGCCCTGCCGGCATTTTTCGCCGCGCTCTCCATCGCCGGTGCCGTCGCTGCGCTTTCCCTGCGCAACCTGGTGCACTGCGCCCTCGCTCTGGTCCTCGCCTTTGCCGGACTCGGCGGCCTCTACGTCGCTCTGGGCGCGCAATTCGCCGGCCTCGCGCAAATCCTTGTCTACTCCGGCGCCGTCGCCATCCTCATTGTCTTCGCCGTGCTTCTGGTCCGCGAACGCGATGAAGAGCAGCGCCATCCGATTCGCTGGAGCAACTCGCTCAGCGGCATCGCCGTCGCCGTGCTCGTCTTCATCGCCATCGCCCGCATCCTCACTTCAGATTCAAGCCTGCACCGCGCCGCACCGGCTGCGCCTTCGGCCACCATCCGCGACATCGGCACCATGATGATGGGCGCGGACATTCTGCCTCTTGAAATCATCGGCCTGCTGTTGACCGCAGCCATGCTCGGCGCCGTCATTCTCGCGCTGCGCGAAAGAAACGCGGTGAAGTCATGACCCTCGATTCACTCCTTCTGGTTTCCGCCGCGCTCTTCGCCATCGGCCTCGCCGGTGCCCTGCTGCGCCGCAACGCAATTCTCGTGCTGGTCGGCATTGAACTCATGCTCAACGCCGCCAATCTCAACTTCATTGCCTTCTGGCGCTTCTCCGCGCATCCAGAGGCTTTCACCGGCGTTCTTTTCCTGCTCTTCTCCATCGCCGTCGCCGCTGCGGAAGCCGCCGTTGGACTCGCGCTCATCATCGCCATCCACCGCCATTACAAAACCGCCAACGTCGACCGCATCGACAGGATGAAAGGATGAGGGGCTGAACGAATCATGAACGCTAGCTGGATCGTCACTCATCTCTGGTTGATTCCCGTTCTGCCCGCGCTGGCCGCCGGCATCGCTGCTCTGCTGCCGCAGTCCCGCCGCATTGCCGCTGCATCGCTCGCCATCGGTGCCATGTTCGGATCGCTGCTGCTTGCGCTCTGCGCCTTCACCAACGTCCTCATGCATCTCGGCGGAGAAGAGTCCGCCCGCGCCGTGGTCAATTTCAACTGGCTGCAATTCGGCGGCAGCTGGCTCCGCCTCGGCTGGATGCTCGATCCGCTCACCGCCGTCATGCTGGTGATGGTCACCTTCGTCGGCCTCTGCATCTTCATCTTCAGCATCGGCTACATGGCGCACGACGCCAACTTCACCCGCTTCTTCTGCTTCCTCTCGCTGTTTGCCGCCGCCATGCTCGGCGTGCTCATCTCCAACAGCCTGCTGCTGCTCTTCATCTGCTGGGAACTGGTCGGACTCACCTCCTACCTGCTCATCGGCTTCTGGTATCAAAAGCCATCCGCCGCAGCCGCCGCGAAAAAAGCCTTCATCACCACCCGCATCGGCGACCTCGGTCTTTTCGCCGGTATGCTCTGGCTTTCCTACAGTGCCGGCACGCTGCTCTTTTATGACAATGGCTCCGGTACGATGGAACACACAGCACTCGCCGTTCTCGCATCGCACATCACCGCCATCGGCATCTCCGCGGCCACGGCCATCGCACTGCTCATCTTCTGCGGGGCCGCCGGCAAATCCGGCCAGTTCCCGCTGCATGTTTGGCTGCCCGACGCGATGGAAGGCCCCACGCCGGTCTCCGCACTCATTCACGCCGCCACCATGGTTGCCGCCGGTGTCTTCCTTGTCGCCCGCGTCTATCCGCTGATGTCCTTCGGCATCCTCGCCGGCGGCTCCACGACGGCACTCACCGTCGTCACCTGGGTCGGCGCCTTCACTGCGCTCTTTGCCGCCTGCATCGCCGTCGCGCAGCAGGACATCAAACGCATCCTCGCCTACTCCACCGTCTCGCAACTCGGCTACATGATGCTCGGCATCGGCGTGGGCGGAGTTGCCGTCGGCATGTTCCACCTCATCACCCACGCCTTCTTCAAAGCGCTGCTCTTCCTCGGCGCAGGTTCGGTCATTCACGGCTGCCATGACGAGCAGGACATCCGCAGCATGGGCGGCCTGCGGAAATACATGCCCGTCACCTTCGCCGTCTACGGCATCGGCATGTTGGCGCTCTGCGGATTCCCGCTCTTCTTCTCCGGTTTCTGGAGCAAGGACGCGATCCTGCACTCCGCCAGCCTGTGGAGCGTTTCGCGCATTCCTTTCTACATGGGCAGCTTTGCCGCTCTGCTCACTGCCTTCTACATGACGCGCCAGGTCGCTCAGGTTTTCTTCGGCAAGTATCGTGGCGATTCCCACCACGCCCCGCATGAAAGCCCGGCCGTCATGACCGTGCCGCTCATCCTGCTCGCCGCATTCGCGATTCTTCTCGGCGGCATCGGCACCCCGCTCTGGCCCTGGTTCACATCGTTTCTGCATGGCGAAGTCACAACCTTTGACGCCGCAGGATTCTACGAACCCGGCCTCGTTCCCGTCATGCTGACCTCCAGCTGCATCGTCTTCCTTGGCCTCGGCCTCGGCTGGTGGCTCTACGGCAGCAAGCCGCGCCAAACCGCCGCCGAACCCGACACCCTCGAAGTCGCCACACCGTGGCTCTTCCGCGTTCTGGGCGACCGCCTCTACTTTGACGAGCTCTACGCCGCCACCGTATTCCGCCTCAATGCCGGCCTCGCCATCGCGGCAGACTGGCTCGATCGCAGCTTCTGGAACGGCATCGTGCAGACCGTCATCGCCAGCGTCATCGCACTTTCTGAAATCAACACCACGGTCGAATCCAGCGGCATCAACGCCGGCTTCGACGGCGGATGCAGCAGCGTCTCCTTCAGCGGACGCCTTCTCTCGCATCTGCAGAATGGCCAGGTACAGCGCTCGCTGCGCGCCATCGGCATTGCTTTGGTGATTCTGCTGCTGGCATGGTTTGCATTTTCCTGGAGCGTGAAAGCATGAACGCGCTGCCGCTACTCTCCGTCCTCACTGCGCTGCCGATTGTCGGCGCTGCCGCCGTGCTCGTCATCGGTGCCGGTTGCCATCTCCGCGCCCGCTGGACCGCCTTCAGCTTCAGCCTGCTCTCGCTCGCGCTGTCCCTGTTCCTCTGGTGTAACTTCTGCAGCGCCACCGGCACCATGCAGTTTGTCGAACGCGCACCGTGGCTGCTATCGCTCGGCATCGAGTATCACCTCGGCATCGACGGCATCGGCCTGCTGATGGTTCTGCTCTCGGCCATCCTCGTTCCCATGGCCGTGCTCGCGTCTTCGCATGTCAAAGAACGCGCCTCGCTCTACTTTGCCCTGATGCTCCTGCTGCAGTCGGGACTCTTCGGCGCTTTCACCGCGCTGAACTTCTTCCACTGGTTCCTCTTCTGGGAGCTCAGCCTCATTCCCGCTTTCTTCCTCATCCGGCTTTGGGGAGGCCCCCGCCGCGCCGCCGCATCCACCATGTTCTTCGTCTACACCATGGTCGGCTCGGTCACGCTGCTGCTCTCCTTCCTCGCGCTGTATATCGCCACCGGCACTTTTGATTTTCTCGCTCTCGCGCAGATGGCCCAGCAGCACCAGTTGCTGCCCGCCGTCGCTGCACACTTCACCGGCGCCAACTACGGCGGCATCAGCGGCGCGCGCCTTCTGCTTCTGCTCTTCTGGGGGGCCTTCCTCGGCTTCGCCGTCAAAGTCCCCATCATGCCCTTCCACACCTGGCTGCCGGAGGCATACGCAGAAGCGCCCAGCGGCGTCACCATGCTGCTCACCGGTGCCATGTCCAAGATGGGTGTCTACGGCTTCCTCCGCATCCTGCTCCCCATCTTCGGTGAACAGATGCAGTGGATGCGTTCCCCGCTGATGACCTTCGCCGTCGCCACCATCGTGCTCGCGCCCTTCGCCGCTCTGGTGCAGAAGGACCTCAAGCGCGCCTTTGCGTACTCCTCCATCAACCACCTCGGCTACTGCCTGCTCGCAGTCTTCGCCATCGCCGCACCCTTCGGTGCCGCGGCCGATAAGTCCTCCGCACTCGCCGGCGCTCTGCTGCAGATGTTCAACCACGGCCTCACCGCCGCCGCACTCTTCTGGTTTGTCGCGTTGATGGAACAGCGCACCGGCGGCCTGCGCGGCGTCAACGATTTCGGTGGCCTGCGCAAACCCGCTCCCGTCTTCTGCGGTCTCATGGGCATCGCGCTCTTCTCTTCGCTCGGTCTGCCCGGCCTCAACGGCTTCGTCGGCGAGTTCCTGCTCTTCAAGGGCTTCTTCCCGCTCGCGCCCATTGCATCTTCCATTTCGCTCATCGCTCTGCTCACCACCGCCATGCTGCTGCTCACCATCCTGCAGCGCGTCTTCACGGGGCCGGTCAGCGAGCGTTGGAGCAGCTTCCCCGATCTCACCGTCGCAGAGCGCATTTCGCTCGCCCCGGTCATCGCGCTCATGTTCGTGCTTGGAGTCTGGCCGCAATTGTTTCTCGGCCCGCTGGCCGCAACCATTTCGGAATATGTTTCCAAGCTGATGTAGTCGATTTTGTTTTTTGCTGCAGAAGTAGTTTTTGATTTCAACATCGCCGTTCGCAGTACACGTAATTTTGCAGTTCCGGTTCTTATAGGAAGTAGCCATGCTGGCCTGGACCATCTACATCTCGTTTGGCGGCGCTCTGCTCTGCGCCCTCGCTGGCAAACGCGCCGCGTTCGCGCGCTGGCTTGCGCTGCTGGCCGCGCTCGCCACCTGCGTCGTCACCCTCGTCTCTCTGCCACACCTGCAGGCCGGCACCTGGGCCACCGTCGTGCGCGTCCCATGGCTGCCCTCGCTCGGTATTGAGTATCACCTCGCCGCCGACGGCATCTCCGTCGTTCTGCTGCTGCTCACCGGCATCGCCGCCGTCGCCGGCATTCTTTTCTCGTGGAACATTGACCACCGCACCAATGAGTTCTTCGCCTTCTACCTCGCCCTCATCGGCGGCGTCTACGGCGTCTTTCTCTCGGCAGACCTGTTCCTCTTCTTCGTCTTCTACGAAATCGCCATCGTCCCCAAGTACTTCCTCATCGCCATCTGGGGATCCACCCGCCGCGAATATGGCGCCATGAAGCTCGCACTGTATTCCTTCATCGGGTCCGCCATGGTGCTGGTCGGCCTCATCGCCGCCTACGCTGTTTCCGGCGCACACTCCACAGACATGGTCACGCTGGCGCAGGCGCATTATCCTGCCGGCTTTGCCTTCTTCGTCTTCCCGCTCGTCTTTACAGGATTCGCCGTTCTCGCCGGCATGTGGCCCTTCCACAGCTGGGCGCCCACCGGCCACGTCGCCGCACCCACCGCCGCATCCATGCTGCTCGCCGGCGTCGTCATGAAGCTCGGCGCTTACGGCTGCCTCCGCGTCGCGATGATGATGCTCCCCGACGGCCTCGCTCCCTGGGCACACTCCGTTCTCTGGCTCACTTCCTGGCGTGACGTTTTCGCTCTGCTCGCCACCATCGGCATCGTTTACGGAGCCACACTCGCCCTCGTCCAGCGCGACTTCAAATTCGTCATCGGCTATTCCAGCGTCAGCCACATGGGATTCGTTCTGCTCGGCCTGATGTCGCTCACCACCGTTGGCATCAACGGCGCGGTGCTGCAGATGTTCTCCCACGGCGTCATCGCCGGCCTGCTCTTCGCCGTCGTTGGCCGCATGGTCTACGCCCGCACCCACACCCGCGACCTCGACGCGCTCGCCCCCATGCAACTCGCGCGTGCGATTCCCTTCGCCGCCGTCACCTTCGTTCTCGCCGGCATGGCCTCCATCGGCCTCCCCGGCTTCAGCGGTTTCCCCGCAGAACTTCAGGTCCTGCTCGGCGCCTGGCATGCAGACCCGGTCATGACCCTCTGCGCCGGCCTCGGCATCATCATCGGCGTCGCCTACACCTGGCGCGCCATGCAGCGCAGCTTCTTCGGCGAACCCGCCGCCGCCGGTGCCGCACCCGCTTCCCTGCCACCGATTACATTTCCAGAACGTGCCGGCGCCGTGCTGCTGCTCGCCTGCACTCTCGCCGTCGGCCTCTATCCCCGACTGCTGATGCAGTGGATTACGCCCGCCGTGGCTTCGCCGCTCTTTGACGGCCTCAGAAAGGTGGCCGGACAGTGAACAACTTTTCTGCGATGAATGTTTCCGCGATGAACCTCTCTGCTATCGACTGGTCCGCTCTCTTCCACGCCACGCTTCCAGAGACCGCTCTCGAAGTCACCGCGCTGCTTGTCCTCATTGTCGACATCGCCTTCCTGCGCCGTACATCGCACTGGCTGCGTTTCCGCGCTGCGGGGATTCTCTCCTTCCTCGGCATCCTCTTCGCCGCCGTTTGCATCCTCAGCACCCAGCCCATCACCGTCATGGCAGACGGCATGGTCGCCATCTCGCCCGCCGGCAAAGTGGTGGAGCTTGGCCTGCTGGCCATCACCGCGCTCTGCCTCTTCTTCACCTTCGATGAAGACTTCACCGACCACGTCGGCGAGTTTGTCGCTCTCATGCTCTTCGCCACCATCGGCGGCATGCTCATGGCGACCACGCTGCACCTGCTCGTCATCTTCCTCTCACTGGAACTGCTCTCGCTCTCGCTCTACATCCTCACCGCATTCAACAAACGCAGCATCCAGTCGTCAGAAGCCGCACTGAAATATTTCCTCTTCGGCGGCATGTCCGCCGCCATGCTGCTCTTCGGCTTCAGCCTCTTCTACGGCATCGCCGACAGCTGCAACGTCTTCCAGATTCGCGCCGTCATCGACAATGCGCCCGCGCAGGACCTGCATCTCTTTATCTTGGCCACGCTGATGGTTGTCCTCGGCTTCGGCTTCAAAGTGGCCGCAGCGCCGCTGCACTGGTGGGCGCCGGACGTCTATCAGGGTGCGCCCGCTCCTGCCGCCATGTTCATCGGCTCGGCCTCCAAGCTCGCCAGCTTCTATCTCTTCTGGAACCTGCTGCCAGCAAACCTCGCCCTGCCTTTGCTCGTCATTCTCGCTGCCGTCTCCATGCTCTGGGGCAATCTCGCAGCGCTCGCGCAGACCAACGTCCGCCGCCTGCTCGGCTACTCTGCCATCGCACACTCCGGCTACATCCTGTTGGCGTTCCTCGGCAACGGGGACGCAACCCGTTCCCTGCTGCCCGCGCTGATCTTCTACGTCCTCACCTACTCCATCGCGGTCATCGGGGCCTTCGCCATCGCTTCCATCGTCGAACGCGAAACCGGCAGCAGCGACCTCGCCAACTTCGCCGGCCTCAGCAAGCGTTCCCCGCTCACCGCATTCTGCCTGCTCATCTTCGTTCTATCGATGGCCGGCATTCCGCCGCTCGCCGGCTTCTTCGCCAAGTTCAATCTCTTCGCGCTCTTCTGGCAGCAGCAGCCCGGCCTCTGGTGGCTGGTCGCTCTCGCCATCGCCATGAGCGCCGTCTCGCTCTTCTACTACCTGCAGGTCCTCAAGCACGCCTACGTCGTCGAGCCGGCAGAAACCGCCGCCGCACCCGCAGCGCAATCCGCATCCATGCTCACGCGCTTCGTGTTGCTGCTCTGCGCCCTGGTCGTCATCGTGCTCGGCTGCAACCCGCAACCGCTGCTCGGCCTGCTCAATCATGCCCTGAACGGAATGTTCTAAATTTCCACCCGCACAGATTTTCTTTCACAAATTTTCTATAGCATTGACTCATGCCCATCAAGCGCAAACTCCGGCACCCGATTGCGCCGCTGCTCCGCGCGTTGATCGAAGTCTTCTTCATCATTTTTCTTTTCTACGCCAACCTGCTCATGGGCGAATTCACTCGCCACTCTGCGCCCGGCAAGACACTCGCCGTCGGCCTGCATGACATCCTCACCCCGACCAACTTCACCATCGCCATCGTCTCCGCCATGTTCGGCTACCTGGTCGTCGAGTCGCTGCGCCGCTACTTCCGCTAAACGCAGCTCTCCCCGCACGGAGATTTCCCCGCGCAGTTTTCTGAACTTAAATTCTTTGCTGAAAATGGTCGGGACGACTGGATTCGAACCAGCGGCCTCACCCACCCCAAGGGTGCGCGCTACCAGGCTGCGCCACGTCCCGACTTACGGAGGATTTTGCCAGGCCATTTGCACGGCCCAGCACGGGGTTATTTCTAATCAAGTGTACACGAGCGCGCCCTCGTGCTGCTTACTGCGTCGGCGGCACAAATTCCTTCGGCATATCGCCGCCGGAGCCAAAGAAAAACTCGTTCATCTGCTCCACCAGAAACTCCTGCGCCTGCGGTGTCCACGGCTGCAGCCGATACTCGTTCAGCAGCATCTTCTGCCGCTCCACCCACTCGCCCCACGCCTGCTTGGAAACATTCTTAAAGACCTTCTGGCCGAGTTCGTTGTCAAAGGGCGGCTCATCCAGCCCTTCCATCTGTGACTTGTATCGCGTGCAAAAAACCATGTGCGCCATGTGGGTTGCTCCTTCGTGTCCTGCCTCTATTGTAATTTCTCATCCGCCAACTTGCTCGCGCAGCATCACCGCCGCTTCTTTTTTCCATGCTTCTTCGCGGCGGGCTTTTTTCCGTCCTTCTCTTTTTTCTTCCCCTTGCCTTTCTTGTGCTTGCCCACGTGCGTCGGCGCCAGCATCTCCTCGTCGCTCGGCACAATGGCAAACTGCAGCCGCTTCTGCATCCGGTCAATGCGGTCCAGCAGCACATGCACCTTCTGCCCAATCCGGTAACACCGCCCTGTCCGCTCGCCGCAAATCTGCCGCGCATTTTCGCGCCAGGTAAAGTGGTCGCCGGGCAGCGTCGCAATCGGCACCAGCCCCTCGATAAACATGTCGTGCAATTCCACAAACAGGCCGTACTTCGTCACCGACAAAATAATCGCGTCGAAGTCCTCGCCCACGCGGTCCTGCATGAAGATCATCTTCTTCCACTCAATCAGCTCGCGCTCCGCATCATCGGCCCGCCGTTCCGCCTCGCTCGACTCCGCCGCAATCTGCGCCAGCTCGCTTTCCGGAATCACTTCCTGCATCTGCCGCACATTTGTTTCTAGCGGCAAAAATTCCGCATCTGCGCCTTCGCCCAGCAGCGCCTTCACAATCCGGTGCACAATCAAATCGGGATACCGTCGTATCGGCGAAGTAAAGTGCGTGTAGCTCGCGGCCGCCAGCGCAAAATGCCCTTCGTTCTTCTCGCTGTACTTCGCCTGCTTCAACGACCGCAGCATCAGGTGCGACAAAATCCGCTCCTCCGGCGATCCCGAAATTTTCTCCGCCAGCTTCTGGTACATCTGCGGAGTCACCTTCACCTCGCCCACCACTTCATGCGTTCGCGGATTCCGTCCCCGCCCGTGCGATTCGCGCCGGTCGCTGCGCATCTGCATCCGCTTCACCGGGATGTGGCCCACGCCCAGCGAAAATCCAAACACGGCCGCCGCATCTTCAAAGTCCGCAATCTTCGCCGGGTCCGGCTGCTCGTGGATGCGATACAAACTCGGCACACCCTGCCGCTCTATCCACGTGGCCACGCACTCATTGGCCGCCAGCATGAATTCTTCAATCAACCGGTTCGACCAGCCGCGCTGGCTGCGCACAATGCCCTGCATCATTCCCAGTTCGTCAAACTCAATTACCGGCTCGGGCAAATCGAAATCTATCGAACCGCGCCGCTGCCGTTTTCCATTCAGCAATTTTGCCAGCGCCAGCATCCGTTCAAACTCCGGCGTCAGCTCGGCATATTTCTCTAGCATCGCCGCATCGCCATCCAGCACCGCCTGCACCTCGGTGTACGTCATGCGTTGCGCTGAAGAAATAATTCCCTCGGAAATTTCCGCGCGCACCACTTCGCCTTCGCCGTCAATTTCCATCACACAGCTCAGCACCAGCCGCTCTTCGCGTGGCCGCAGGCTGCAGATGCCGCTTGAAAGTTCCGGCGGCAACATCGGCACCGCGCGGTCTGGAAAATATACCGACGTCCCCCGCACTCGAGCTTCCAAGTCCAACGCCATACCCGGCTGCACGTAATGCGCCACATCGGCAATATGCACCTGCAACTCGTGATTGCCATTCGCAAGCGGCCGCACCATCACCGCATCGTCAAAGTCCCGCGCCGTCTCGCCGTCAATCGTCACAATCGGCAGACCGCGAAAATCTTTCCGCCGCTGCACTTTCTCCGGCTCCAGCTTCGCCACCGTCTGCTGCGATGAAGCCACCGCTTCCTCCAACACCGCCGGCGGAAATACATGCGGCAGGTGGTGCTTGCGGATAACAATTTCCACGTCCACGCCAAAGGCATCCGGCAGTCCCAGCACTTCCACCACGCGCCCGCGCGCCGGTTGCGACATCGTCGGAAACGAAAGTATCTCCACCTCCACCGCCATGCCGTCCAACGCCATCGCGCCCGCAGAGCCTTTCGTCACGCGCTGCATTTCCTTCGGCAGTTGCGCCAATGCTTCCTCACCCAGCACACGGTGCGGACTTGCCGCCGGGGCCGTCGGCCACTCGCCCTCATTCTCAATCGCAATCGGCTGCGTCATGCGTTCATCCAACGGCGTCACATAATTTCCCTTGGTCGCCAGAAAATGCACCGCCGTCCGCTGCGCAAACTGCCGCTTCACGCCGCTCGCATGGAAGATGCCCACCATCGTCGCATTGCGCCGCGTCAACACCCGCGCTATGCGTCCGGACCTCCGACCATCGCGTCCCGCCGGCGCCATCTCCACCAGCACCTCGTCGCCCTGCATTGCGCCGTTCATGGCATTGGGTGGAATAAAAATATCGCCATCAATTTTCTTCTCGCCGCTCACCCGCACAAATCCGTAGCCGTCGCGGTGAAGGTCCAGCCGGCCCGCAATTAAATCTTCTGATGCCGTCATCCTCGGCCGGCTTCCGCCAACAGGTCTCCTGCCGACCTTTCGATCCGCACTCTGCGGCAATGCCCAACTCTCCGCATCCGGCTTCACTAGTTCGCCCCGCGCCACCAACCGCGCCAGTTGTTCCAGCAGCAGCCTCCGCTCGCGTCCGCCGCCCAGCCCAAGCTCGCGCACCAGTTGTTTGTATCCCGCGCGCTGCTGTGCGCTCCGCCCCACCCGCTGCAATAACTCGCGGTCCGGCACCCCGGTCGGGCTTCCTGAATTATGGCTACGACGCACTTGATGTCTTTTCTTCATTAGAGTTATCTTATTGTTCCCGGCAGGTTTTGTGCTCCCCTGCACCGTTCGCGCTATGTCAATTCGGAACATAAACCCTTCCGAATCGAAATCTATGTAATATCTGTGTAGCGCCATTTGGCCGGAGAAGCGGTACTATCGTATGTGTAAGGAGCTTGCGCGGTCGTCGACGCTGCACGCATCCCCTATGAATACCCGAAAGGATTGCATCTATGTGGAAGCCAACTCAGCCCGGTAGCACTCCAGTTTCATCGGAGCCCATCCGTCCCGCAGCAACTCCAGTCCCCTATGAACCAGCTCCGGCGCGCGTCAGCGCTGCCGTGCCGCAACCCGCTGGCGAACAAGCCACCATCGGCAAGTCGCTCATCGTCAAAGGTGAAATCAGCGGCGCCGAATCTCTCTTCGTTGACGGCAAAGTGGAAGGCGCCATCAACCTGCCCGGCAACCGCGTCACCGTCGGCCGCAACGGCCAGGTCGCGGCCAGCGTCTCGGCCCGCGAAGTCGTCGTCCTCGGCAAGATTAAGGGCAACGTCCAGGCCACCGACCGCGTTGACATCCGCGCCGAAGGTTCCCTCACCGGCGACGTCATCGCCGCTCGCATCAGCATTGAAGACGGTGCCTTCTTCAAAGGCGGCATCGACATTCGCAAAGGCGGCGTCACCAAGGACGAAAAGTCTGAAGCCAAACCCTCCATCTCCCTCAGCAACGGTTCGGCTGCAAATGCCGCGCCGGAAATTCAGATTCCGCTTTCACAGGCATAACGCACAGGCTTTCGATCCAGATTCTGCACCGTTAGACTTAATCCGGATTCAAGCTTCCACGGCCCCGCACTCAAACGCGGGGCCAAACTTTCTTAATTCCGCCCCACATTTGTCTTTGAATTTACTTCAATCTCTATTTTGATTTTGCCTTTGCCTCGATCCCGCTGAATCCTTTGACCTGAATCGGTGTCCATCCGTGTAATCCGTGGTCGGCTTTTACCGCCGCATAAATTGCGCCATCATCTGCTCCGGCAACTTTGACCCGCTCAACTTCAGCACGCACACGCAGCACGCTCCCCACACCGCCATGCCCAGCCCCAACTGCATCAGGTCGCCGCTCTTGCCCGTTCCCATCACCGACCAATGCAGCAACGCTGTCACTGCCGCAAACGCCACTCCCGCCGCCAACACCGCGCGCCCAATTTCGCCGAACTCCAGTCCGCCCGCATCGCGTCCCCACATCCGCACCCAGCCGCGCCGGTGCAGCAGTAACGCCAGCGCAATCGTGTGTACCAAAATCGCCGCGTTCGACGCCCACGCCGCGCCGCTCAGCCCGAACCACTGGAACAACGCAAAATAAATCGGCAACGACAACACGGTGACAATCGTTCCCGCCACCATCGGCGTCATCGTTTCCCCCGCTGCATAAAACGCCCGCGCATAAATCGCCTGTGCCGACCACAACGCCAGCGACAACGCGAAGATGCCGAAATATACCGCCGTCGCCCGCGCATCGCCCGTTGTAAACGCACGCCGACGCAATACCAAATCAATCGCCGGCACCGCCAGCGAAGTCAGCAACGCAGTCAGCAGCAGCGACGCCGCAATCACCTTCGACACCGCGCGATTCACATTCGCCGCAAACTCTTTAAATTTTCCCTGCGAATACAGCGACGCAAAAAACGGCATCGACGCCGCGCCCGCCGTCTGCCCCAGGATCGCAATCGGCGCCGTAATCAACCGCTTCGCATATCCAATCAGTGAAATTGCGCCCACCGAATGCCGCACCACAAAACTCAGGATGTACGTGTCCATCGTCACGATGGTCACGCCCAGCATCAGCGGCACAGAGAGCCGCACCCACTCGCGCAGCCCCGGATGCTTCAAATCCAACACCGGCCGGTAGCGGATCCCCGCGCGCGTCACGCCAATCGCATTCAGCAGAAACGGCCCGGCAATCGCGCCGCCCAACGCACCCAGCGCCAATGACTGGATGCCCATCGCGCGGCCCAGCAACACGCCGCCCGCAATGATGCCCAAGTTGTAAATCAGCGGCGTCACCGCCTGGTAGGAAAATTGTTTCCGCACCAGCAGCACGCTCGCCAGCACGCCGCCGGCAAAAAAGAACAACTGCGCCGGCAGCAATATCCGCGTCATCTGCGTGCACAGCACCGACTGCACCGACCCCGGCGCAAAATAAATCCGCGTGTACCACGGCGCCAGAAACTCCGCCGCCACAATCGCCGTGCCCATCACCACCAGCATCATGTTCAGGATGATGCTGAGTGCGCGCTCGCCTTCCTCGTGCTCGCCGCGTTCATGGTAGCGGCTCAGGATCGTCACAAACGCAATCGACGCCGCGCCGCCCACCAGAAAATAATTGATCCACTCCGGCAGATAAAACGCCACGTTGTACGCATCGGTATTTACGCCCGCGCCGAATATGGCCGCGATGTACATATCGCGCACCAGCCCGATGATCCGCGACAGCACCGTCGAAGTCATCAGCAGCAGCGTCGCAGAAAACGCCGTGTGCTCATGCGACGGCCGCAGCCAGTTCAGCCGCCCGCCCTTTGCCGTCGTCGAAATTTCCTTCGCCTCATTCGCCATGCAAACACGATTCTACCCGCACACACCCGCGCACGGCTGCACAGCGGTATCCGCATCATCAGCATCTGTTTTTGATTTATTTTTTCTTCGCGCGATAGACCTGAAACCGAACCGAATATCCCGCGCCCACAAAATAATCCGGCGCCGCGGCAGACATCCCTCGGCCGTAACGAACATCAATCTGCTGGTGCGGTGTCGGATGATAGCCCAGCCCGAAGTCCGCAATGTTCTGCGTTCCTCCGCGCTGCGCGATGATGCCCGCATATTCAAACCAGCCGTCAATCGTCTTCGTCAGCTGCCGGTCCATGTACAGCGTCACCACGCCGGTCGCATTGTGCCGCGCCGCCACCGTCGGCCAGCTCACCGCCAGCATTCCATTTGCCGTCCAGTTTTTGCTCATCACGCGCGACCACGGTATCTGCACGCCGCCGTCATACCCGTGGCTTGTAATCGCGCTCGACCCGCTCGGCAAACTCACAAACGGCGCCACCGAATAATCCACGCCATGCCATTGCTTGAACTGCTGCTTCATGCCCACCGTCACGTCGCCCGCACCGCTCGCCGTTCCCATCGCCGTCACCGCGTTCTTGTAGTAACTCGGCACAATAAGATTCAGCTCGGTTTTTTTGTAGACGCCCCATCGCACCATCGTCTCGGTCATGTCGTAGGTGCGCGTGCCAGTATTGCCGGTCTCCGTCACGCCGTTCTCAAACTGCAAACTGCCGCACGGCACCGCCACGCTGCTGTTCGTCACCTGCGGACGCACCGTCGCAATCGTCTGCGCCTCGTCCGCGCCGCACGTCTGTGCCACACCGTAGCCGCTCGTCGCAGCCATCAAAAAGATTGTCGAACCCAGACAGAAATCTTTACAGAACTTCCAAGTCATGCAGACGTACTTTCTTGACGCGGCACGCATCGTTCCTTACCGCATCCCAACGCATTACGGCATGTACAAACTCGTCCATCATACGTCATGTTTCACCGCCAATAAATCGCCTGTACCGCTCTCACATCATTTTCCCGTGGCGGCTTGCTGTCGGCTCAACAACCACTGAAGCCCGTCTTCAATCAGGTTCTTCTGCTCATCGCTCGTAAATATCTTGTCGCCGTGTCCCATATTTAGATACAGCATTTTGTATTTCGTGTTCGTCCACACCACCGGCACGTCGGTCGGCGGAATCACGTCTTTAATCCCAATCGGAAAATTCGATTTGTCCAGCGAGATCAGCACCTTCACATTCGGGTCCAGCCGCGGGCTCGGCGTCCACGAATACCACTCGTTCGACGGCGCTTCAAAACTCTGCGGCAGCCGCTTCGTCACCGGAGAAGTCGTGTCCTCCACCACCAGCTTCGCCGGTAGCGGCGGCCAGTTGTTCAGCCCAAACGCGCCGCCACCCAGAAAACTGCGGAACCAGGTCCACTTCGAACTGCGGTCGTTATACGCCGAGACATGAAATCCCAGCCACGCACCGCCGCCCTCCATATATTTTTCAAAGGCATCGCGTTGCGCCTGCGAATGCACTTCATCATCCAGCCACACCATCACCTTTACATCTTTCAGAAACTCATCATTCAACTGGTTCCAGTCCGTCGTCGCCACCAGCGTGTATTTGTCCTTGTTCGCATTGGCGGTAAAAAACTGCAGCGCCTGTTGCGCAAACAGCAGATGGTCGTACTCAATCCCCACCGAATAAAAAATCACCACCTTCGGGTGCGCGGCCGGCGGCGGCGCCAGCGACCCCTGCCCCATCGCCATTCCCCACGCCATCACCACCATCAGAAAAACTGCAATCTTCGTTTTCATCCCCGCCGTCGCTCTCCCGCGCCTGCGTTTCCTGCGCTAATGATTTTCTTTCGCTCCGTCGCCAACCTTACTCAATTGCAACTCCCCTCGGCAAGCATTTCTTTTCTTGAATTTCTTCGTGGTGCAATCATTCTCCAATCCTGTATTTTTGACTGGCATTCATTCTGCATCGGAGCCCCCCATGGCATTCCACCGTTTCGTCGGCCTTCTCTCGCTCTCCGCCCTCTTCGCCGCCTCTGCCGCCGCTCAGGTCGGCACGATTGACTCGCCCCACGGTGTCGTCGTCAACGCAAAGACCAACAAGGTCTACGCCGTCAGCCCGGAGAGCGGCACCCTCAGCGTCATCAACGGCGTTACCAATGCCGTCAAAGTCGTCAAGGTCGGCCCCGACGCAAAATCCGTCGCCGTCAATCCCGTCACCAATAAGATTTATGTCGTCAATCGCGGCGGCACCGGATCCATCTCCGTGGTCGACGGCCACACAGACTCCGTCACCGCCACCATCGACGTCCCCCGCGCCAGCCTGCTCTCCATCAATCCCGTCACCAACAAGCTCTACGTCTCCAGCAGCTTCAGCCGCGGCAACGCCGTCGTCATCGACGGGGCCACCAACACGCCCACCACGTTCCACGCCGGCGCTGAAGGCAATGCCATCACCATTGACACCGCACACAATAAAATTTTTCTCGTTGGATACGAAAACCACAGCGTCACCGTCGTCAACGGTAACGACAACACCATCTCCACCATTCCCACCGACATTCATCTCTGGGAAGTGGCCATCAACCAAAAGACCGGCAAGCTCTATCTCCCGCTCTCCGGCAGCAACGCCGTCACCGTCATTGACCTCGCCACTTCACGCAAGACCACCGTCGATGTCGGCAAAGTTCCCGTCGCAGTCGCCGTCAATCCCATCACCAACCGCGTCTACGTTCTTAACTATGACTCGAACGACGTCACTGTTCTCTCCGGGGAAACCAACGCTGTCCTCGCCACCATCCCCGTCGGCGCCTGGCCGCAAGCCCTCGCCATCAATCCGCGCACCAATATGATTTACGTGGCCAACACGCATGGCAACAGCGTCACCGCCATCAACGGCCGCACCAATACCGTCGCCGCCACCATCGCTGCCGGCAACGCACCCTGGTCCATCGCTGTAAACGCCGTCAGCAACAAGGTCTATCTCGCCAACCGCCTCAGCGACGATGTCACCATCATCGACGGCCGCACCAACAAACTCATCCACTGATTTACTGTGGAGAATTATTTATGATGCGGCTTTTTCTCCGGCTTCGCTTCGCCGCCCATATACGCACGGGGACCAACAACAAAGCCAAAAACGCTGCAATGATTAAGAACTGAACCATGTCTTCTCCCTCCTTGCAGGTGGAAAAGCCATGCTGCATTACGTTCTCTACAGCTATAGTGCCACTGCGTTTTTCTTGATGTATTCATCCATCAGATTTTGTTGCGGCCCAATATAGCGGAAGCGCTCCGCCCACTCAAATCCATACGCGCGGCCAATCTCGCGGTCCGACGGCGTCCCCCGCAAATACATTGAGTTCGCATCCAGCACAATGTTCTCGATATATCCGGCGTTCGCGCTCTCATCGTCATCGCCCAATATCGGCAGACGCAGTTTCTTCTCCGCCAGTTGCTTCCGCAGCCGCGCCCCGTTGTCTCCGCCCGGCCCCTGCGTCGCAATCGCGCGTATCGACGCCACCTTCTCCTTGATGCTTCCGCTGATGTCCACCACACGGTTCGCAATCTGCGGTCCGCGCGCGTAATAATATTTTTCCTTCACACCGTGCGCTGTCAGTCCCGCCTCCAGTTGCTCCGGATAATCTTTCCCCATTGCCGCCATCCAACTCGCAGACTCCACCACCGCCGCCGTCACATAATGGTCGGGGTTCTCTTCGTACAAACTCCAGTGGTCGTAGCTGAATATCGTGTCAATCTTCAGCAACCGGATCAGCAAGATCAACTGCCCGCGAAAATCCTGCACCGACATTTCATCCAGCCGATGGTTCCGGTACGCCATGTTGTACGCCTTCTTCAACCCCAGCGCCTTCGCCACCGCATCGTTGTCCTGTTCGTTATGCAGTGCGCCTTCCTGCCGCGTCCCCGGTCCGGTCATTTCATCATTCGTCGTGCGAATCAAATATCCCGTGTATCCCTCTTTGATCAGCTTCGCTACCGTGCCCCCGGCAAACAACGGCACATCATCTCCATGCGGTTGGATGGCCGCCAGCACCTTGCCTGTGTGCGGCTTGCCCACGGCCTGATGCTCCAGCACCATCTCGCCCATGCGGGTCCACTTCGTCT
>Ga0164297_10001244_pt1 | contig 27570 bp, 20 predicted proteins | sample GEODES058metaG_FD_113539 | JGI IMG/M metagenome (GOLD analysis project Ga0164297, IMG submission 113539) | Dystrophic lake water microbial communities from Trout Bog Lake, Wisconsin, USA - GEODES058 metaG | ecosystem: Environmental > Aquatic > Freshwater > Lake | place: USA: Trout Bog Lake... | reverse complement strand
GCGATCCAGCCCATCCGCCAGCGCGTCGATCTCGGCGATGGTGGTATAAGCGCCGAAGCTGGCGCGTGCCGTGCTATCCAAGCCCAAGCGGCGCATCAGCGGTTCGGCGCAGTGATGACCTGCGCGGACGGCGATGCCCTGACGATCCAGCAAGGTCGCCACATCGTGTGCATGGGCCTTGTCCACCGTGAAGGACACCACCCCACCGCGTTCCTGTGCGCGACCGATCACGCTCACCCCTGGGATAGCGCCAAGACGAGCAAGCGCATGCTCGGTCAGCGTTGCTTCATGGGCGCCGAGGGCGGGGTAACCAATGGCCTGGACGTAGTCGATCGCAGCCTTCAGGCCGATGCCTTCCAGGATCGCGGGCGTCCCCGCCTCAAACTTATGTGGCACCTGCGCCCAGGTAGAGGTTTCGTAGGTAACCGACGCGATCATGTCTCCGCCGCCCATGAACGGCGGCATGCGATCGAGCAATGCGCGCTTGCCATACAGCACGCCGATACCGGTGGGTCCGTAGAGCTTATGCCCGGTCCACGCGTAGAAGTCGCAGTCCAGCGCCTGAACGTCGATCTGGCGATGGACGATCGCCTGCGACCCGTCCAGCATCACCTTCGCGCCATGCGCATGCGCCAGCGCGACGATCCGTTCCGCCGGGGTGACCGTACCCAGGACGTTGGACATATGGGTGATGGACACCAAGCCCACCTTGCCGTCGGCCAACAATGCCTCATACGCGGCCATATCCAGTTCACCGGCATCGGTAATAGGCGCCACGCGCAGTTCTATCCCATGCGCGTCCCGCAGCATCTGCCACGGCACGATGTTGGAATGGTGCTCCATGCCCGAGATAATCACGGCTTGGCCCGGTCGCATCACACCACGGCCATAACTGTGCGCAACCAAGTTGATTGCCTCGGTGCTGTTGCGGGTGAACACGATCTCCGCCCGGTCGGCCGCATTCATCAGGCTAGCGGCGGCATCACGCGCGGCTTCATAGGCTTCGGTCGTTCGTTCGCTCATCCAATGGAGGCCGCGATGGATGTTCGCGTATTGCGTTTCCATCGCGCCAACCATCGCATCGATCACCGCACGCGGCTTCTGGGCTGAGGCGGCGCTGTCAAGAAACACCAGCTTCTTGCCGCGGATCAGCTGCGACAGGATCGGAAAATCGGCGCGGATAGCCTCGACGTCGAGGGGCGGTGCAATGGTTACAGAGGTCATGTGATCAGGCTTTCCCAGCGCGCTTCGATCAGAGCGTCCAGATGGGCACGCAGTATCGGCTCGCTGACGAAATCCAGCAATTCCGACAGGAAGGCGCGCACCAGCATCGTCCGCGCCATGGCTTCCGGCACGCCGCGGCTGCGCAGGTAAAAAAGCTGGTCAGCGTCCAACTCACCCACTGTCGCGCCATGGCTGCATTTGACGTCATCAGCGAAAATTTCCAGCTCCGGCTTGCAATCGATCTCGGCTTCGGCAGACAGCAGCAGCGCCTGGTTCATCTGATAGCCGTCGGTTTTCTGCGCACCGCGCGCGACTTCGATGCGCCCCTGAAACACGCCGCGGGCGCGCCCTGATAGAATATTTTTAATCGTCTGGCGCGAGCTACCATTGGCCGCACGATGGCCAACGACCGAGGTCAGATCCGCATGCTGCGCGCCGGAGAGGATATTCGCGCCGTTCAGATGGGCGATGGCATGCAGCCCCGTGAGATCGACATGCATCTCCGACCGGGCGAGGCGGCCACCCAGGTTCAGGGTGAAACTATCATAGGTCGCGGCTGTGCCCACGTCGGCATAGACGGTGGAGACGTGAAACGCCGTTTCAGCCTCTTGCTGGACACGCAGATGCGTCAGATGCGCGCCATCCGCGAGGTGGATTTCCATGACGCTGTTGGTCAACGCCGCGGCATCACCCGCCGTGGTTTCCAGCACGGCCAAGCGCGCGCCGGCACCCAGGCGAATGATGTGGCGCGGATGAAAGTCGCCGTTACTGGCGGCGATATGGACGATCTGCAGCAAACCGGCATCGACACCGTCGGCAATCTCGATCGCCACGCCATCCTCGGCGAGCATGGTGTTCAACGCCACCATCGGTTCTTGATCCGGGCGTGTCAGCGTGCCGAAATCCGGCCGTTCGGCAAAGCGGGCGATACCGGCCGGCAATGCGGAAAGATCGGTGCGCAGCAGACCATCGACGAAGATGGCGCGGGGCGTGTCAGGCAGGCGCAGGCGTCGCAGGATCGTTTCCGCCTCATGCACCGGACCATCGGCGCGGAAGACGGTTTCCGCGACCGGGCGCAGACTGGTGTATTTCCACGCTTCGATCCGCCGGCGGGCCTGACCAGGGATACCGGCGAGACGAAACGCCTCGGCCGCATCGGCGCGTAGGCGAGAATCGCCAGGCAGGCGGCCGATCAGGCTTTCGTAGCGTTGTAGAAAGCCGCTCACGCCGCCTCCTGCACCAAGGCTGCGTAGCCGCTTTTTTCCAGTTCCAGCGCCAGTTCGGGGCCACCGCTGCGGATGATGCGGCCATGCGCCAAGACATGCACGCGGGTGGGCACCAACAGGTCCAGCAGGCGCTGGTGATGGGTGATCACAAGGGCGGAAAAGCCGGGGCCGCGCAGCCCGTTCACGCCGTCGGCGACAATACGCAGCGCGTCGATATCCAGGCCGGAATCGGTTTCATCCAGGATCGCCAGCTTGGGGCGCAGCATGGTCATCTGCAGCACTTCGTTGCGCTTCTTCTCACCACCCGAGAAGCCGACATTCACATTGCGCTTCAGCAGGTCTTCCTTCATCGCCAGCGTCTTCGCCGCGGCGCGGGCCAGCTTCAGAAACTGCGCCGCATCCAGTTCATCCTCACCGCGGGCTCTGCGGATAGCGTTCAACGCGGTGCGCAGGAAATTGGCGTTGTTCACCCCAGGCAATTCGATCGGCGCCTGGAAGGCGAGGAAAATGCCGGCCACTGCCCGTTCCTCGGGTTCCATGGCCAACAGGTCGGCGCCGTTGAACGTCACGCTGCCACCGGTCACGGCATAGTCTTCCCGCCCCGAGAGCACATAGCCCAGGGTGGACTTGCCCGAGCCGTTCGGACCCATGATGGCGTGCACCTCACCGTCCGGAACGGTCAGATCGATGCCCTTTAGGATTGGCTTGTCGTCGATTGAAGCGGTCAGGCCGCGAATATCCAACATCTGTTTTATCCCACCGAACCCTCAAGCGACACGGCCAGCAGCTTTTGCGCCTCAACCGCGAACTCCATGGGCAATTCCTTCAGAACATCCTTGCAGAAACCATTGACGATCAGGCCAACGGCATCTTCTTCAGACAGGCCGCGGCTGCGGCAGTAGAACAATTGATCCTCGGCGATTTTCGAGGTCGTCGCCTCATGCTCCACCTTGGCCGACCGGTTACGGCTTTCGATGTAGGGCACGGTATGCGCGCCACATTTATCGCCGATCAGCAGGCTGTCGCACTGGGTAAAGTTCCGCGCATTCGCCGCCGAGGGTAGCATCCGCACCAAGCCGCGGTAGGTATTATTGGAATGGCCCGCGCTGATGCCCTTGGAGACGATCGTGCTGGTCGAGCCTTTGCCGACATGGATCATCTTGGTGCCGGTATCGGCCTGCTGATAATTGGTGGTGACCGCGACGGAATAGAATTCGCCGACGCTATCCTCCCCCAACAACACGCAGGACGGATATTTCCAGGTGATCGCCGATCCGGTTTCTACCTGCGTCCACGAGATTTTGGAACGCGCACCCCGGCAAGCGCCCCGCTTGGTGACGAAGTTGTAAATGCCGCCCTTGCCCTCGGCATCTCCCGGATACCAGTTCTGCACGGTGGAGTATTTGATCTGTGCGTCATCCATCGCCACAAGCTCGACCACGGCAGCATGCAACTGGTTCTCATCACGCTGCGGCGCGGTGCAGCCTTCCAGATAGCTGACATAGCTGCCGGCCTCGGCAACGATCAGTGTGCGTTCGAACTGGCCGGTATTACGAGCATTGATGCGAAAATAGGTCGACAACTCCATCGGGCACCGCACGCCCTTGGGGATGAAGACGAAGCTGCCATCGGAAAATACCGCACTGTTCAGCGCAGCGAAGTAATTGTCGGCTACCGGCACGACGGTGCCAAGATATTGCTGCACCAGTTCCGGGTGTTCCTTCACCGCCTCACTGATCGGGCAGAAGATAACGCCGGCTTCTTTCAACTTGGTCTGGAACGTCGTCGCCACCGACACGCTGTCGAAAACCGCGTCGACGGCGATCTGACGCTCCTCTGTTTCGGTCGGTTCCACGCCGGCCAGAATGGCGCGCTCCTTCAGCGGGATGCCGAGTTTTTCGTACATCGCCAGCAGTTCAGGATCGACCTCATCCAGGCTTTTGGGGCCTGGCTTCTTCTTCGGCGCGGCGTAGTAGTGCAGGTCTTGATAGTCGATCGGCGGATGCGCCACCCGCGCCCATTGCGGCTCTTCCATCTTCTGCCAAGCAGCGAACGCCTTCAGCCGCCAGTCCAGCATCCACGCCGGTTCATCCTTCCGGGCCGAGATCAGGCGGACGGTGTCCGCCGTCAGGCCCTTGGGGGCAAAATCCATCTCAATCGCCGTCTCGAAGCCCCATTTATAGCCGGACTGCGTGACAGACTGGACGGTATCGAGCGTTTCCGAGGTCGCGGGCATGGAGATCCTATTCTGCGGCAGCGTGCGGTTGGGCCAGCGCGGGCATGCGCACGGGCGGGACGGACACCTGCATATCAGCCAGGGTAATCGCCGCCACGGCGCGCTGCACGGCTTCGTTAACCGGGTTCCAACGCCCGCGCATCGGGCAAAGGCCCTGTGATTCGCAGTCCGAGGTCAGACCGTCCACACAGGCGGTCAGGGCTATCGGACCATCAATGGCGGTGATGACTTCCGCGACCCCGATCTGCGCCAGCGGCCGGTTTAGCCGGTAGCCGCCCTTCGCACCACGTTGAGAGGACACGAGTTCACCACCGGCTAGTATTTTCAATACCTTCGCTACGGTCGGCTCCGGGATCCCGGTCGTAAGCGCGATACCGGAGGCGGTTTGCACCCCTTCCTGGTGGGACAGGCGGACCAGCACCACAACGGCGTAATCAGCGAGTTTTGAGAGCCGGAGCATGCGGCCAGGGATCCTGGATTGGGCGTTGAAGCACTAACAGGACCGATTGGGTCCTGATTGGAGGAATTGGCCCTTTTGCCCCTTCGCGTCAAGGGGCGTATGTTTGCCGTCCACCAGGCCGGTACCGATCGTGCTGCTGTTGGTTGAGCACCACATTGCCTCTGCAACGACCCTCAGCCCACGTGAGCGAACCCGCACGGTGATACGCCGCCCGTCATCCTAGCTCAATCCTGCAGGTCTATAGACTTTGCGCAGCCCGCGCCAACCGGGACAGTGGATGGTTCTGATCCGCCGGATCATATTTCATCGCCCGTCCATCGTTGTGGTCGACGCGCGCGTAGCTTTCCAGTGCGGTGGCCATGCAATCGAAGGCAAACTCCCGAACCGGCGAGCGCGGCAGACCAAGGTTGTTAATCACTGCCTTCATTGCGGTAATGAACCCAGGCTCCTGGCCATTTTCGCTGACGAATTTATCTCCGTACTTCTGGTGAAGACGTCGATCGTCTGTACCAATACGAAAGTCGTTGAGACCCGCTATAGCCTCGTCACGACGATCAGGTGGAAGGGACATTTCGAGGAGAACCAAACCAGCCGCATATAGGTCACGCTCATATCCGACGTTGTATGTAGCGTCGATCATGATTCGATTGATCCAAAATGGCGGCAACAAGTACGGCAAGGTTCCAGCGCCCAGTTTGGCGCGCGGGTCGTGCTTGTGCAGCTTTTGAAGCCCGCCAAGGTCGATGATGGCACCGCCGCTCATGATATTTTCCGGCTTGATATCGCCATGGATAAAGAGATGTTCCGACATGCCTTGAATTGCGCCGATCAGGCTTTGTGACAAGGACTTCAACTCGGCCTCCGTAAGCGGATGCCAAATTCCTACGGGGTCCTCTTCGTCAATATTGTCAAATTGTAATAAAGGCTCCCCTTGGGCCTTTGGCATCAGGATCTGCGTAATCTCAAACGTATGTGTCGGTCGTTCGGTGAGCGTTTTTTCTGCCCATGTCCGGAAGCTTTTGCCTGCCGACACGGCATGATACGTTGTTTCACCATCCGCTGATGTCTCTCGCACTGCGAAAGCGGTTGGCCTGACGATATTGGGGATATCGTTCATCCAGTTTGCAGCCATTTCCAACGTGCGCGCGAGCTTAGGCCTGGGCTGGTTCGACGCCACCATCGGTGCGTCAAGATTATCATCCCGAGCCGACTCCGGGCCACCAATCACTCTGCTATTGTCACCCCGCAGTGCAAAACTAGGGTCCCTAGCGTCAACCTGCTGCTGTCTTTCGGACATAATCTCCGGCTGCATGCGGTCTTGTTGGTCCAGAGGTTCTGCTATGGCGTCTTGGAGGAGACGATTTTCTTCAATCGAGTCGTTATCGTCACCTATCATTGCGCTGTCACGATTGGGGGACAGCCTCGCGTTATAATCAGCGAAGCTCGCATCAAGGCTGCCATCGGACGATCGGTCCTGATTTCGAACCGTTCGAGCATTATTATCCTGTTTGTCGATTAAATTCAGGATTCCCAGCATGAAGTTTTTACCGAGACTTTTATCGGTGCGGGAGTCATCGTCTTCACTGCTATCGTCCAAGTGTCGACGGTCGTCCAAACGTAAAATATTCACTTCATGTGTTGCGAAATTGCTACTTGCCCTTTCACGGTCTTGATTCGCTAAAAAAATAATCGAGCGCGGCTCCGGGTTCTGTTCAACTTTTGTATCGTCGGAAACGACATTGTTTTTGATACTGCGGTCTTCCAATGACAATTTTGGAAGATGATTTTCTTTTGATTCAGCGAGTGTTTTAACGACGAAGTTATTTTGAACACGGAATGTTCCGACCTGGACACTGCCGTAGGTGCCCTTGCCAAGAATCTCGCTGTCAGCATCGTATTTAAAGCCGAAGGCCTTCCAAGCCTCATTTAAATCGGCACCCTGCACAGCTGGTGGGAGTTCTAATGCTGGGAACGGTGATCTGAGGACTTGCGAGAGTGCGGCAGCGCTGACACCTTGGCCTTGACGCGGACGGGCGTTTTCGAACGCCGTTATCGTCGCCTCGTCAAGCTGGGCGTTTCTCATCAACTGCACAATGGTGTCGTGCGTACGGAGAAGTTTCGCCTGAGAATCACTGTTACGAGTCAGAAAGAAGGATTTGAATGCGCCGGAACTTTGGAATTTTATCTCTTTCGCGTCTTTAGTCGTATGCAGCATGCGAACAATACCAGTTTTTCCGTCAAGATTCGCACGGATTCCCTCTAGAATGCGACGCGCCTCGTGGACGTTTACATTTTTTAATTCGTTTAGACCGGTTGTATCATTGCGCGCTCCGCCTTGTATTCCCGTGCTGAAACCGGTCATCAAGTCTCTCCCATCCTAGACGTCGCCAGAAGCGGCTGCTGCCTATGCCGCGCCCCTTACCATCAGCCAACCGCGAAGTTCTTCGCGCTGTTCGATCCCATCACTGATCCACGCGTCCACTGCGTGTGGCCGCACCGCGGAAAGCGAACGAACACTGCTCAGAACCAGCACGTCATTTGGATCCAGCGTCACAAGCCAATCATCGCGCCATCGTGCGTCTTCATTCCGCTCATGCAGCGCGAGTAGGACAGCACCAAACTCAGCCATACCGGGGTCCAACACGGTGACAGGAACCATCACCATTGCCCTGTCTTCCACCGCGCAGGCGCTTATACTAAGCCCCAGGCCGTCCTCGCTTTCAAAAGCAAATCCATCAAGGTTAGCGGGGTCATCGGGTTCGATACCCTGAATTGCCAGGTAATCGATCAGCCACTGTTGAAATGTCGTCACGATTACACTCGTAACAAATTTATCGGATTACTGTCGGACGCCGTTCGATCATTCGCAGTCTGGCGCACCGTTTGCTCAGCGCTTGTTGCCTGCCAAAGAGATACGACGCTATCGGCCATTTCCAGTGCTTCGGACAGAAACTCTTTAATTGGCTGCTGCTGCAACACCATGGCTGAAAGCCGAGCGGTCATGATCAATGTAGATTCGTTGTCGATGGTAAAGAACCAGTCCTGGGCTCCGCGGCCAGCATGATTGATTAGATGCAAAGTGCGAAGGGCTGACAGACGATCATTCGGGTCCGCCAACCTAAGCGAAAGAAGCGACAGGTCGACGATGACGAATTCGTGATCTCGTTCATCGCGGATTAATTCGATACGATAGCCGCCAACATCGAATTGAAAGCCGGCCCGCGGCGCTGGATTACCCGAGCATCCAGTTAACTCGGACACAATAGCGCCGATCGCGCCAGCGGCTGGATCAGAAACTTGGTCCATGCACAGAGCAACCCAACTATAGATCGTACGAAACGGTAATATATTACCTGAAGTGGGTCAACAGCCCCTCGGCCGAGTAGCCGTGGTCCGATCGCGAAAAGCGAGATAGAAGGAAATGGCTGTACGAAGGCTTAAAGCGTGAGCATGATCTTGCCGATATGGGCGCTGGATTCCATCAGACGATGGGCCTCGGACGCCTGGGCCAACGGGAAGGTCGCATGGATCACCGGCGCGCAACGCCCGGCATCCAGCACCGGCCAGACTTTTTCACGCAGTTCGGCGGCTATCGCAGCTTTCTGGTCGGCGGTGCGCGGGCGCATGGTTGATCCGGTGATGGTCAGTCGGCGCAGCATGATCGGCATGAAGTCGATCTCCGTCACCTTGCTGCCCTCCAGAAAGGCGATGATAACCAAGCGGCCATCGCTGCCCAGGCTGCGGATGTTGCGGGCCATATAGGGTGCGCCGACCATGTCCAGGATGACATTCACCCCCTTGCCGCCGGTCAATGTTTTGACCTCGGCACCGAAATCTTGCGTGCGATAATTGATCGCGGCATCAGCGCCAAGACGCAGGCAAGCAGCGCATTTTTCGGCCGACCCGGCCGTGGCGAAGACCCGGGCACCGAATTCATGCGCCAGCATGATGGCGGTGACGCCGATGCCGCTGGTGCCGCCATGGATCAGGGCGGTTTCGCCCGCCGTCAGGCGGCCCATCTGAAACAGGTTGGCCCAGACGGTGAAAAATGTCTCGGGCAACGCGGCAGCCTGGATAGCGTCATAGCCCTTCGGCCAGGGCAGGCATTGCGTGCCGGCGGCGACGCAGTATTCGGCGTAGCCGCCGCCATTGGTCAAAGCGCAGACCTGATCACCAATCTGCCAAGGGCCAGCGTCCGGCCCGACGGCCACGACGTGCCCGGCCACCTCCAGGCCCAGCAGCTGGCTCGCACCCGGCGGCGGCGGATAAGAGCCTTGGCGTTGCAGCACATCGGGGCGGTTCACCCCCGCCGCGGCGACGCGGATCAGAACCTCATCGGCTTTAGGCTGTGGCACCGGACCCGTGGCCAAGCCCAGGACATCCGGAGCGCCCGGCCCGGTGGCCTGGACATGGGACATGGTCTGCGGGATCGACATCGTTGGATTCCCCTTGGTGTTCAGCAGGCAGAAGACCGCGACCGCGCCAGCGCGCCAGCCAAATCGAGCGCGGCTAACAGACTGGTCGGATCGGCAAGACCCTTGCCGGCTATATCATAGGCGGTGCCATGATCGGGCGATGTCCGCACGATCGGCAAGCCCAGCGTCACGTTGACACCGTGGTCCATGTCCAGCGTCTTCAGCGGGATCAGCGCTTGGTCGTGATACATGCAGATCGCAACGTCATAGCGGCGGCGGGCGGCGGCGGTGAACATCGTATCCGGCGGCCACGGGCCGGTTACGTCGATCCCTTCGGCGCGCAGCGTGTCGATCGCCGGCTGGACGATGGTGCTTTCCTCGGTTCCCAGAGCGCCTTTCTCGCCGGCATGCGGGTTGAGGCCGGCGAGCGCCAAACGGGGATTTGCCAAGCCGAAATCGCGCCGTAACGCGGCCGCCGTGGTGCGGGCGGTGGCAACGATCATCGCCGTGCTGAGCATGGCGATGGAGTCCCGCAAGGATGCATGCACCGTCACCGGCACCACGCGCAACATTGGGCTGGCGAGCATCATGATCTGCTGGCCATGCGCACCTGTCAGGTGCGCGAGGAACTCGGTATGGCCGGGATAGGCGAAGCCTGCCTGGTAAAGTGCCGCCTTGTTGATCGGGTTGGTGACGACCGCCCCTGCCTCGCCGGCCAGAGCAAGGCGCGTGGCTTGCTCGATGGCACCGACAACGGCACTGGCGTTCGCCGCATCGGGCTGTCCGGGGATCGGTTCGGCAGCCAGCGGCACCGGTAGGACCGGCAAAGCATCGGCAAAGATGGCTGCACCCGCCCGCATATCCTGGACAGCCCGGATCGGCGTATCCAAGCCCAGAGCGTGCGACAGGCGCTGCAGCCTATCAGGATCGTCGAGGACGACGAAGGCCGGGCCGCAGGTCCGGCGCTGGTGCCACGCTTTCAGGGTTAACTCGCCGCCGATGCCGGCTGGGTCCCCCATGGTCAGAGCCAACGGAGATCCCGAGTTGGGTGAGGCTGGCTGCTCTCCCCGCTGCTCATGCGGCCGCTCATTGGCTAGCGTTTCGGCGCACGTCCCAGATGGCGTCCCTGGTGGCGTCCCTGGTGGCGTTTGCTGGGGCGCCGGGGAGGCGACCATCAGATGTGCACAGCCCGCTTATCCACCGCCAAGGCGGCTTCCTTCACCGCCTCGCTGAGCGTCGGGTGGGCGTGGCAAATACGCGCCACATCCTCTGCCGACGCGCCGAATTCCAACGCGGTGACCAGTTCGGCGATCAAGTGGCCAGCATCGGGGCCCAGGATATGCGCCCCCAGCAACCGGTCCGTCGCCTTGTCGGCGAGGATCTTCACGAACCCGTCGGTCATGCCCATGGCGCGGGCGCGCCCGTTGGCGGTGAAGGGGAATTTCCCGACATTATAGGCGATGCCCGCAGCTTTCAGTTCATCCTCGGACTTACCGACCGAGGCAACCTCGGGCCATGTGTAAACGATGCCAGGAATAGCGTCATAGTTCACGTGCCCAGCCTGACCGGCCAGCAACTCGGCAACGGCGACGCCTTCTTCCTCGCCCTTATGGGCCAACATCGGGCCGGCGATGACGTCACCGATAGCGAAGATGCCGGCGACATTGGTCTGCCAGTGGGCATCGACCTTGATCCGCTTCCGCTCATCCAGCGCCACGCCGACCGCTTCCAGGCCCAGGCCTTCGGTGTAGGGGCGGCGACCGATGGCGACCAGGACGATATCGGCCTGCAAAGTCTCCCCCGGACCGCCTTTCACCGGCTCGATGGTCAAGGCCACGCCGTCGGCGTTGGTTTGGGCGCCGGTAACCTTGGCGCCGAGGCGGAAGGTAAAGCCCTGTTTCTGCAGCACGCGCTGGAAATTGGTGGCCAATTCGCTGTCCATGCCGGCAGCGATTCGGTCGAGGAACTCCACCACCGTTACTTTCGCGCCCAGACGTTGCCAAACGCTGCCCAGTTCAAGCCCGATCACACCCCCGCCAACCACGATGAGGTGATTCGGCACCTTGTCGAGTTCCAGCGCGCCGGTCGATGTGACGATGTGCTTTTCATCCACGGTCACGCCAGGCAGTGGCACGCTTTCGCTGCCAGTGGCGATGACGATGTGCTTGGCAGCATAGAGCGTGCCATCGACCTCGACTTGGCCGAGCGCGGCGATTCTGCCGGTGCCTTTGAGCCAGGTGACCTTGTTTTTGCGGAATAGAAATTCCACGCCCTTGGTATTGGCGGTGACGACCTCTTGCTTGCGGGCCTGCATCCGCGCCAGGTCCAGTTTGACGCCATCAACCGCGATACCGTGATCGGCCAGGCCATGAACGGTCTTTTCGAATTCTTCCGAAGACTGCAGCAGCGCTTTGGAGGGGATGCAGCCGACGTTCAGGCAGGTTCCACCCAGCGTGTCGCGCTTTTCCACGCAGGCCGTTTTCAGCCCAAGCTGCGCGGCGCGGATGGCGCAGACATAGCCGCCGGGGCCGGAGCCGATCACGATGACGTCGAAGGAATCACTCATCCCGTTAGCCCCATTCCATGCCGTCTGGTGCGAAGACTTATTACGATCCAATGGGACCGCAGCAGGTTGCGCACCGTCGGCGTGTTACTGCAAATCCTGCCGATCACAGATCCAGTAGCAGGCGCCGAGGATCTTCCACGCCTTCCTTGACGCGCACCAGGAACGAAACGGCTTCTTTGCCGTCGACGATGCGGTGGTCGTAGGACAGGGCCAGGTACATCATCGGCCGGATTTCGATCTTTCCGTTCACCGCCATCGGGCGGTCCTGGATCTTGTGCATGCCCAGGATTGCCGACTGCGGTGGGTTCAAGATCGGTGTGGACATCAGGCTGCCGTAGATGCCGCCATTGGTGATGCTGAAGGTGCCGCCGGTCAGTTCATCAAGCTTCAACTGACCATCGCGGGCGCGCTTGCCGAAATCGGCGATGGCGCCTTCGATGCCGGCAAAGCCAAGCTGTTCGCAATCGCGGATCACCGGCACGACCAAGCCAGAGGGTCCGCCGACGGCGATGCCCATGTGGACGAAGTTCTTATAGACGATGTCATCGCCGTCGATCTCGGCATTGACTGCCGGGAATTCCTTCAGCGCGACGCAGCAGGCGCGGACGAACACGCTCATGAAGCCGAGGCGCACACCTTTGTGCTTCTTCTCGAAAGCATCACGGTATTCGGCCCGCAGCGTCATGATTGCTGACATGTCCACCTCATTGAAGGTGGTCAGCATCGCGGCGGTGTTCTGCGCTTCCTTCAACCGGGCCGCGATGGTGCGGCGCAGACGTGTCATTTTCACCCGCTGCTCCCGCGGCTCTTCCTGACGCGGCGCCTTTGGCGCGGCGGGGGCAGCGGGGGTGGAGGCGGCCGGCTGGCTGAGGAAAGCGAGGACATCACCCTTTGTGATGCGGCCATCCTTGCCCGATCCGGTGCCGACGGCATCGGCGGCCAGCTTGTTTTCGGTCATCAGCTTGGCGGCTGCCGGGAACGGGCTATGGCCGGAAGCAGCCGGTGCCGAGGGGGACACGGCCGGTGCGGGCGCGGTTGGGCCGGCGGGGCGAGACACCGGGCCGGGCGCTGCGGGCGGCGGATTCACACCCGTCTGCGGCGCCGCGGCGGTCGCGGCGGAGTCCAGCACGCCCAGGGACGCACCGACAGCCACTTCTGCCCCTTCGCCGGCGACGATCGCGGCTAGTACGCCGGAGGCCGGCGCGTTCACCTCGACGGTGACTTTGTCGGTCTCTAGTTCCACCAACGGCTCATCGGCCATGACGGCCTCACCGGGTTGCTTCATCCATCGTGCGACTGTCGCGGTCGTCACGCTTTCACCCAGAGCGGGTACTAGGATTTCGGTCGCCACTGCGATGTCTCCGTTCGGCGTATGCTGGGCGGCTTAGTATCGCGCCTTGTTGCGGTGCGATATGGCCCAATAAACAAAGGGATGCAAAAAAGTCCGTCAGCCGATCCCCAGAACCGTGCTGACCAGACGGGATTGTTCGGCCATATGGGTTTTCGCCAGACCGGTGGCAGGGCTGGCCGCGGCCGGTCGGCCGACATAGCTTGGGCGGCGTGCCTTGCCGTCCAAACGCCCCAATACAGCTTCGATCCGGCGATCGACGAAATTCCAAGCGCCCATATTCTCCGGCTCTTCCTGGCACCAGACGACGTCGGCGTTGTTATACGGCGCCAGCACGCGGCTAAGGGTCTTATCGGGGAAGGGATAGTACTGTTCCAACCGGACGATGGCGATATCGTCGATCTTGTGGCTCCGCCGTTCCTGCAGGAGATCGTAATAGACCTTACCCGAGCAGATGACGACCCGGCGCACCTGATCTGCCGGAACCAGCGCATCGATTTCAGGGATCACATATTGGAAACGGGAACCCTCGGCAAAGTCCGCCAGCGGCGAGACGGCGAGTTTGTGGCGCAGCAGCGACTTCGGCTCAAACACCACCAAGGGCTTGCGGAAATTACGCTTCAACTGCCGGCGCAACGCATGGAAGTAGTTGGCCGGGGTGGTCATGTTGCACATCCACATATTGCGTTCTGCGCAAAGTTGCAGATAGCGCTCAATCCGGGCGGAGGAGTGTTCCGGCCCCTGGCCTTCATGACCGTGCGGCAGCAGCATCACCAGACCCGACATGCGGAGCCACTTGGTCTCGCCGCTGGCAATGAACTGGTCGATGATCACCTGGGCACCATTGGCGAAGTCGCCGAACTGCGCTTCCCACAGTACCAGGGTGCGCGGATCGGCGACCGAATAGCCATACTCGAAGCCCAACACGCCGACTTCCGACAGCAGCGAGTTGAAGATGTCGATCTTGGCTTGGCCGTCGGCGATATTGTTCAGCGGCGTATATTCGTTCTGGTTGAGTTGGTCGATCAGGACGGCGTGGCGCTGGCTGAAGGTGCCGCGCTGCACATCTTCGCCGGACAACCGAACGCGGTTGCCTTCCAGGAGTAAAGAGCCGAAGGCCAGCGCTTCACCGGTCGCCCAGTCGATATCCTTGCCGGTATCGATCGCTTGGCGCTTGGCATCCAACTGGCGGGCAATCTTGGGGTTGACGTTGAACCCCTCCGGCACTTTGGACAAAGCGGCGCCGACCCGTTTCAAGGTTTCGGTCGGGACGGCGGTTTCCTCTTCGACATGCGGCACATCGTCACGCTCGGGCGGATTGAAGCCGGCCCAATGGCCTTCCAGCCAATCGGCTTTGTTGGGCTTGTAGGATTTGGCGGCGTTATTGGCCTCATCCAGCGTCCGGGTGAATGCATCCAGCATCGCTTGCGACTCTTCGGCGGAAACCGTGCCCTGACTGGCCAGTTTCTCGGCATAGAGCGTGCGGGTGGTCTTCAGCCCACCGATGGCTTTGTACATCAGCGGTTGGGTAAAGGCCGGTTCGTCGGTTTCGTTATGGCCGAGGCGCCGATAGCAGACGATATCCAGCACGATGTCGCTGCCGAAAGTCATGCGATACTCAGCCGCCAGACGGGCGCAGAAGATCACGGCTTCAGGATCGTCGCCATTGACATGCAGGATCGGCGCCTGGATCGATTTGGCAACATCGGTGCAATACAGGCCGGAAAACGCATGGGCCGGGACCGTGGTGAAGCCGATCTGGTTATTGACGACGATATGGATCGTCCCGCCAGTGCGGTAGCCGATCAACTGGCTCATAGCCAGTGTCTCATACACCAAGCCCTGGCCAGCAAAAGCGGCGTCGCCATGCATCAGGATGCCCATGACGGAGCGGCGAGCCTTGGTATCACCGGCATAGTCCTGACGCGCGCGCACCTTGCCGATCACGACCGGGTCCACCGCTTCCAAATGCGAGGGATTGGGCTGCAGCGACAGATGCACGGTATGACCGGCAATCTCCATATCGGTGGACGTGCCGAGATGGTATTTCACGTCGCCGGAGCCCTGCACATCGTCCGGCTTGAAGCTTTCGCCGCCGAATTCGCTGAACACCGCGGTCAATGGTTTTTTGACGACGTTTACCAGCGTGTTCAGTCGGCCGCGATGCGGCATGCCTATGGCAACTTCCTGCACCCCACCGGCGGCGGCGACGGCAATCATGGCGTGCAGCGCGGGGATGGTCACTTCCCCGCCTTCCAGACCGAACCGCTTGGTGGTGACGTAGCGCTTCTGGCAAAACGCCTCAAACCCCTCAGCCTCGGTCAACTGATGCAGCACGGTGCGCTTTTCATCGGCCGAGAGCAGCGTGTGCCAGGGCGCACCCTCAATCCGGCGCTGGATCCAGGACTTCTGATCCGGGTCCTGAATATGCATGAACTCCACGCCGATCGAGCCGCAATAGCTGGCGCGCAGGATGCCGACGATTTCGCGCAACGTGGCGGTTTCCCGCCCTAGCACGTTGTCGATGAAAATCGGCGTGTCCAGGTCGGCGGCGGTGAAGCCGTAGGACGCGGGATCGAGTTCGGCATGCGGCGCCGGCACTTGCAGCCCCAGCGGATCGAGGCGCGCTTCCAGATGGCCTCGCACGCGGTAAGAGCGGATCAGCATCAGCGCGCGGAGCGAGGCGATGGTGGCGGCACGCACTTGCGCGGCGTCTAGCCCGGCGCCGCCTTTGCCCGCGCCTTTAGCCGGCGGTGCAGGTTCTTCGCTGCCGAATGGTTGCCGCGGTGCCCAGGAAGCACCCGAGGCATCTTCCAGTACGGCGCGGGCCTCATCGTTCAGCGCGGCAAATAATTCGGCAAAGCTGGGATCGACCGCAGAGGGGCTGGCGACCCAGCGTGCATAGAGATCGGCCAGGAATGCGGCATTGCCGCCACTGAATGCCGACGCGATGATGTCGATACCGGCCATGACTGTTCCGATCCTCTAACTCTTCCAGCCCGCGTCATAGAGAAGGCGAACCCTGGCGGGAAGCGCAATTCAGCGTTGCAGGGTTGCTTTCGTCGCATGTCCTTCGGTGTTGTAGAAAGTCAAAACACACAAGTGTCTTTGCATGCAAAGGCTACGCCAGAAACAACCGCTCCACTGCCTGTGATCAGCGTCGAACGGCTAACCGATTCCCGCCGGGCCGCCGCAGAGTTGCACGCATGACTGGCCGTTTGCATCACGGCACGCCGAAAGCCAGCCCGTTTCAGCAATGTGCCGCGCACACAGGCTGTAGCGCCCCAAGCCGTAAGGGATCAGCGACGTCGGCAACCGCCGAGCATGAGATAGACGGGCTCAGGCTGGCTCGAACACCGGCAGCGTAAGGGTTTCGGTCACCGCGTCGAAGCCGATCCTCACCGGCATGCCCAGCGTCAGTGTCGCGGCGTCGATGCCGCGCGCTTGCGCATTCATGCGCACACCTTCCGGCAAATCGACCGTCAGAAGCAGCAGCGGCGGTTCACCCTTGTAGCCAGGATGAAACGCATAATGAGATACGGTCCAACTATGCACGCGACCGAGGCCGGACGCCTCGATCCAGGTGGGATTCATCGACCAGCAGGAATCGCACATCGGGCGAGGATAATGTCGCACTTTGCCACAATCGGCGCAGCGTTGCAGCATCAGCCGGCCCGCACGCAGCCCATCCCAATACGGTTGCGTATCCGGTGACGGAGACGGTGTCAGCTTGTCATAGCTCATCACTCATCCCCTCCGCATGATGGCGAGGGAGCCGTCGCCCATATCCCCATATCCCGTCACCAAGCCAAGCTCGGCGTCCGCCACCTGCGCATCGGCTTCGCCGCGCAACTGCCGTGTCAGTTCAACGATGTGGTTCATCCCGGCCATATGCGCCTGCGACAGCAGCCCGCCATGGGTATTCACCGGCAGGCGGCCGGCCAGACCCAAAGCGCCGTTCTCGACGAACGCCCCGCCCTCACCCTTCTTGCAGAAGCCCAAATCCTCGATCTGGCACATCACAATATAGGTAAAGCAGTCGTAGATCTCGGCCACGTCGATGTCGTCTTGGCGTATCCCGGCCATGGCAAAGGCCTTGGGGGCGGCTTTTGCCAAGCCCAGCGTGGTCAGGTCCGGCCGCTGGGTGATCGCGGATGGCGAGTCCGGATGACCCTCGGCGACACCCATCACCATAATCGGCCGCTTCGCCATATCCTTGGCGCGATCTGCGGCGCTGATCACCACAGCCGCACCGCCATCACTCTCCAACGAGCAATCAAGCAGGCGCAGCGGATCCGAAATCATGCGCGAGGCCTGGTGATCCTCGATCGTGATCGGGTTCTTCATCGTCGCATTAGACTGCAAGGAGGCATGATAGCGCGTCGTGACAGCGATTTCGGCCAATTGGCGTGAGGTGGTGCCAAAGCATTCCATATGGCGGCGCGCCATCGGGGCATAAAGCTGCGCCGGAGCAATGGCACCGGAGGGCATTTCAAACTCGCCGATCGTTCGAAACTGCGGCATCTGCTGGACGCGCGTGCCGATGCGCCCGCCGGAATACCCGGTGCGGCCGATCGACAACAGCACATGCTTGCAAATCCCGGCATTGATCGCCGCCACCGCGCATTGGATCGCCGCCACCGCTGACGCACCGCCCATCGGCGTGGTGGCGGAAAAGCGCAGATCGGGAATGCCGAAATTGGTCACAAAATCCTCGGCCACGGCACCCAAGCCATAGGGAATCAGCCCATCGATGTCGGAGGGTTGGAGGCCGGCGTCACGGATTGCGGCCAACGAGGCTTCCAGTTGCATCGACAGTGCCGATCGCTCGGTGCCGCGCAAATACCTCGTTTCCCCTACGCCGGTGACGGCGCCGGCTTCATGCAGTGGGGATTTCGTGCGGAGAATGGCTCCCATGAGACGGTTCCCGTTTTTCTTGGACCATCTCAGGTTGCGTCAGATCGGCGTCTGGGGGAAGCCCCCCAGGCATGCCAGTTCGGTGATTGCCCTCCCTTTGGGCCGCCTTACACAGTACAGATCATACCGTGCACCGGATTCGGCAGCCCATCGCAGGCAGGGCGGCTCAAGCGAAATCGGTGGTCAATTCTGCCCGCACCGCTTCCGGGACGACCGTCATGTGCCGATAGGCGGGATGGTTGAAGCCCAGCACCACCTCGGCATCAGGGGTCGAAAAGGCCGCAATCTGCTCAGCGGTGAAGGGGAAGTGGACGAACTGCACCGATGATGCCTTGCCATCAGCCGAGGTGCGATCCTGATCGGCTTCGGCTTGGCCCAAAATGGTCTCGCCACCGACCCGCAAAAAGGCGGTTTCCTCGACACCGCCGAGGCCATCCAACACGCGCTTGCGGCGGATCGGGTCATCGATCTCGATCATGAAAGTGGCCGTCAGCTCATTACCGTTCGGGATCAGAGGATTATAGGCCTCTAGCTCACCGGGGATCTGTTCGGCGCCGCCCTTTTCGATGTGGATCATCTCCTGGACCTGCAGCCACATCGTCTCAAAGCATTCGAAGTAGAAGGTAATGTAAGGCCCCACCTCAACCCGGCGGTTGCGCTTTTTTACCGATACCTGACGGCGCAATTCAGTCCGTTTGCGCGCGTATTCGCTCGGCGGGATGATATCAGCTTCGGTAATCAGACGCTTGGACATGACGGGACCTCGGTTACGGGTTCAGGCGCCGCTGGCGTAAGCCTGCGCCAGGATCTGGATGGGATGGGACACTAATGTGGGTTTGGCGCCGTCGCCGCCAAGCTTGTCGATACCTTGGGCGATATGAACCCCCGCCAGCGGGCATTCGGACATCACAAAGCCTGCACCATTCTGCGCGGCGGCGCGGGCGACGGGGCGGCCGACCTTCATGGCGATGTCGAAATACTCTTTCTTGAAGCCCCATGACCCGCCGTGACCGGAGCAACGCTCGATCACCTTCACGTCGGCCTGCGGCACCAAGCGGAGCATTTCGGCGGCCTTCTGACCCATATTCTGCGCACGGGCGTGACAGGCCATGTGCAAGCTCAGCGTCCCCGCAACGGGCGTCATACCAGGGGCGAGACCCTCTTTCTTGGCGATATCGACGACATATTCGCTGAGATCGAAGGTCGCCTTGGACAGCAATGCCACATCCGGATCATCGGTGAGCATCAACGGCCATTCGAATTTCAACATCAGCGCACAGGACGGCACCAGGGCGATTATGTCGTAGCCTTGCTCGATCCACGGCTTTAGCGCTGCGGCGACGGTCTTTGCTTGGGCGGCAACGGCGGCGATATCGCCCTGCTCCAGCTTCGGCATGCCGCAGCAGCCAGGATGCTCGACGATCGTTTCCACGCCATTGCGCGCCAGCACCTCACGCGCGGCCACACCAACCTCGGGCGAGTTGTAGTTGCCGAAGCACGTCGCGTAGATCAGCGCTTTGCGGCCGAACGCAGGCGCGTCCCGGTTCAAAACAGGCGTGTTGGCAGCAAGGCTCTGCAAGGTGTTGGACGCGAATTTGGGCAATTCGGCGTCCGGATGCAGTCCCGCGGCACTGCGCAGGATCGGGCCAATCGTCTTGTTTTCCCGGCTGGTCGCCCAATTCGCCGCCATCGACACCAAGCCAGCGAGGGTGCCGTTGCGATCCGTTTCCGCCATCTGCCGGTCGGCACTGGACACCTGTCCCTGGCGGAACTCCATCGCCCGGTAGCGCAGCATAAGATGCGGAAAGTCCAGATTGAACTCATGCGGCGGGACATAGGGGCACTTCGTCAGGAAGCACATGTCACACAGCGTGCAGGCGTCGACGACAGACTTGAACTCCGCCTTGTCAACGCCATCCAACTCCATCGTCGGCGAGGCATCGACCAGATCGAATAGCCGAGGAAAGGAATCACAGAGATTAAAGCAGCGGCGACAGCCGTGGCAGATGTCGAAGACCCGCTCCAGCTCTTTCTCGATCTCATGCGGATCGTAGAAGGCTTCGTCCTGCCACAGGATGGGGTGGCGTGTAGGGGCTTCAAGGCTGCCTTCGCGCATCGGGCAACTCTCTGTTTTTGATGGTCAGGGGGGAAGGACCCCCTCCCGCGGGAGGGGGCCTACGCGGGCTGCCTTAGGCAGCCATCTCATTCAACGCCTTCTGGAAGCGGCCGGCGTGCGAACGCTCCGCCTTCGCGAGCGTTTCGAACCAGTCGGCGATTTCCTCGAAGCCTTCTTCCCGGGCGGTGCGGGCCATGCCGGGATACATATCAGTGTATTCATGGGTCTCACCGGCGATCGCCGCGGTGAGGTTCAGCGACGTTTCGCCGATCGGCAGGCCGGTCGCCGGGTCACCCGAGGCTTCCAGGTATTCCAGGTGGCCGTGGGCGTGGCCGGTTTCACCTTCGGCGGTGGAACGGAACACCGCAGCGATGTCGTTGTGGCCTTCGACGTCAGCCTTCTGGGCGAAGTACAGATAGCGGCGGTTCGCCTGCGATTCACCGGCGAAAGCGGCCTTCAGATTGTCCTCGGTCTTGCTTCCCTTGAGCGCAGCCATGTCGATTCCCTTCTTGTTAGCGGCATACAGCACGAGCACCACCAGGCACGGCACGTGCCCGATCTAAGCGCCACACCTGTATTAGGCTACCGACAGAATGAATTAAAGTTCGCCGTTATATGAATTTTTTCGATCATTACGTCCGGCCAATCCGATCAGTCGTCCGCATGATGGTCCTGGCCGCGAACCGGCGATCGAACCCCGCAGCCGCGTCGCGGCCGGCGGTTACGAGCCGCTTGCCCAACAACCGCGCGCATGACCGAGAAGAGCCGAAATTCCGGCCAGCAACCACTGTGCGAACCCGCCAGCCACGGGTCATTTGATCAGGCCGGCCGGATCTCAGGCCGCCTCGTTCTGCACGACACCCAAAAGGCGCGCTTGCAACGCGTGATCCTGTTCCAAGGATTTGGCCGATCCCTCAAAGGCAACGTGCCCATTCACCAGCACATAGGCGCGATCGACAAGGGACAGAACGGTTTCGGCATGATGCTCGACAATCACCATCGCAACCTTGCCGCGCAACTGCGCCAGAGCATCCATCACCTCTTTCACGATCGCCGGCGCCAAGCCTTCAAAAGGTTCATCCAGCAAGATCAACGAGGCCGGCACCATCAGTGCCCGGGCGATGGCCAGCATCTGCCGCTCCCCGCCTGACAGGCTTTCAGCGCGCGACTTCTGGAGGATCTTCAGCTTGGGAAACAGGGCGTAAACATCGTCCAACGAGGCACCACCGGGTCGCATCGCGAGGCGTAGATTGTCCAGCACGGTCAGGTTCGGGAAAAGCCGCCGGCCTTCCGGTACCAACGAAATACCACGCTGATTGATCTCATAGGGCTTGGCGTTGGTAATCGCCGAACCATCGAGGACGATGGAACCGGAGTAGGCGCGCACGGTACCGGTGATCGCCCGCAGCGTCGTGCTTTTGCCCACGCCGTTACGACCCAACAGCGCCACGGCCTCACCTTCATGGATGGTGAGCGATAGGTCTTCCAAGACCACGCTGCCCGCATAGCCGGCGCGCAGCTTATCGACGCTCAGCAGGACCCTGCGTGCCGCATGGTCCGCCGCCTCCGCATCCGTGGGTGCCGGCGGCGCAATGATGCGTTCGGCGCCCAGATAGGCGGTCACGACATCGGGATTGGCAGCAACCTCTGACGGCTTGCCATCGGCGATCAGGCGGCCTTGATGCAGCACGGTGATACGATCCGACAGCGCCAATACCCGATCGATGTCATGCTCGATCAGCAAAACGGCATGGCTATCGGCCAGCTTGCGAATCAACGCGCCCACCACCTGGCGGTCAGCTTCGCCGAGGCCCGCCAGGGGTTCATCCAGCAGCAGCAATTTCGCATCAGTGGCCAAAGAGATGGCAATCTCCAGCAAACGCTGCTGGCCATGCGCCAGATTGGCGCAGGCTTCGGCGGCGCGATCCTCCAGCCCCACGGCGGCCAGCAGAGACCAAGTGCGGGCGTTCAGATCGTCATAATCATAGGCATCGCGCCAGATTCCCCAGCCGCGACGATCCTGCGCTTGCACCGCAACGCGAACATTTTCAAAAACAGTGAGGTTGCGAAACACCGACAAAATCTGGAACGACCGCGACAGGCCCAAGCGGATGCGCTTGTGCACCGGCAGTTGGGTGATGTCGTGGCCTTCGAAGACGATATTGCCGGCGTTGGGCCGCAGGATGCCCGTAAGCACATTGAAGAATGTCGTCTTACCAGCACCATTGGGGCCGATGAAGCTATGCAGCCGATACGGATAAACGTCCAATCCGATGTCATTGGCAACGACCAAGGAACCGAACCGCTTCGACAAGTTGCGCACCGTTAATATCGGCGTGTCCGGGTCCAGCTTCGCCCGTCCGGCGGCATAAGGCGCGATGGTCGCGGGCCGTGGCGGTATTTGGTTGCGCGTCAGCGTCCAATCCTCGCGCCCACGAAGGCGCAGAACCAATCCTTGCATACCTTCCGGAGACGCCAACGCGAACAGAATGACGATCGGCGCAAAGATCAACCACCAGCTTTCCGTGATCGCCGATAGCCGGTCTTCCAGCATGATGAAAGCGATCGCACCCCACAGCGGGCCGAGGAAATGATGCACCCCACCCAGAACCGCCATCAACAAAGAGTCACCGGCATGCTGCCAAGAGAGATTATCGGCGTAGGCACCCTTGATCATGAACGCCAGCAGACCGCCAGCATACCCGATAAAGCCACCCATCAGCACGAAGGAAACGAATTTCAGCCGGAACGTGTCATAGCCCAAGCTTTGCGCGCGCTGTTCATTATCACGCAGCGCCTGCAAGGAGCGGCCGAAGGGCGAATGGGCAATACGCCACAGCGTGTACATGCCGATCGCCACGGTGACGATGACAAAGCCATGGAACGCCAGGGGGCTGGGAAATAGCGGGCGGGAAACGCCCTGCAAGCCGTTCTCTCCCCCGGTAACGTCGGTCCATTTATAGGCTATTTCGAAGGCAATCTGCGAAAATGCCAAGGTTAACAGCGAGAAATACAAGCCCCGTCGGCGCAGGATGATCAGTGCGATAACCGCCGCCAGCGCCAAGGAGAACAGCACGCTGAAGGCCAGTGCGACGATCTCGTTCCCCGCGCCGCGCGACATCGCGAAGGCGACGGCGTAGCTGGCACAGCCAAAAAACACCGAGGCACCGAACGGAACCAATCCGGTGTAACTGACCAGCAGACAAACACCCGCGCCATAAAGCGTGTAGATGGCAATCTGTGTGATCAGCGTGATCGGCGCGCCCAAAAGGTGCCAGATCCCGGTCAGTACGAGCAGGACGGCGATGACCCATAAAACGGGGTGGCGCAAAACATTTGTCATTCGAAGCGCTCCCACCGCTCACCCAGCAAGCCGCGTGGTCGCAGCAGCAGCATCAGGGCCATGAACAGATACATCACGCCACCCGCGGCTTCCGGGTAGAACTGGATGGTCAGCGCGATCACTACGCCGACCAGCAATCCGGCGATCACCGCGCCGGCGAAGGACCCAAGGCCGCCAATGGCCACGACGACGAAAGCCGGCATGATGGCGTTTGTCGCCATCGCCGGCGTGATCGTCCACAGCGGCGCGGCCAGCACGCCGGCGATGCCGGAAATCGCACAGCCCATGCCGAATACCCAGGTCAGAACCCGCGGCAGGTTGATACCCAACAGACCAACCATTTCCGGATCCCGCGATCCGGCGCGCAGGATGCGACCGAAGGGTGTATGTTCCAGAAACAGCCACAGCGCGATAAGCACCGCCGCCGTCGTCACCAGCACCGCGAACCGATACTTGGTGATCAGGATAGGCCCCCAGATGATAAATCCAGCCAAGAACGGCGGCGGGCTGAAAGGCTGGCCGATGCCACCCCAAATCAACCGCACCGTTGCTTCAATGCACAGAGCCAGAGCAAACGTCACGATAAGGCTGACCAATGGCTCCTTGTCATACAGCCGCCGAATCAGCACGCGTTCGGCCAGCATACCGCAAGCACCAACCAGCACGGGTGCCAATATCACCGCTGGCCAACCGAAATACTGGAACAGCGTCAGCGCAAAATAGGCGCCCAGGGTGAAGAACGAGCCATGGGCAAAATTGACGATGCCCAGAAGGCCAAAAATGATCGAAAGCCCGATTGCAATCAGGACATAGAGACCGCCAAGCACAAGGCCACTGGCGATTTGCGAAAGCAGGATCTCCATCATCCCGGTCGGCCCTCCCTACCCCCGGCCTGCTGCCGGCTGTTTTTTCTGTTTTCTAACACGACACAATGCAAACCCCGCCGCCGGCAGGGCGTTACACCGAAAGCGGCGGAGGCGGATGCACCGCCCCCGTGCGCCGATCAGCCCATCTTGCAGCCGATTTCTTCCTGCGTGCCGAAAGTCTTTTCGATGTCGGCGGGATTTTCCGGCAACGTCGCCTTGACGTCGAAATAATCCCACTTGTCGGTAATTTTGTCTTTCACCTGCACAGCAAGGTTCCGCACCAGCATCTGATGATCGAAGCGTCGATAGCTATAAGCCGTGGTGCCAGACTGCACCTTCCAAGCTTCCAACCCTTCGACGATAGCCATTGCGTCAGTGGACTTCACCATATCCATCGATTCAAACAGCGAACGCGCGGTGATCCAGCCCATCCATGCCTTGTCAGCCGCCGGCTTGCCGTATTTCTTTTCATACGCCGTGGCGAAGGCTTTTTCTTCCGGCGTGTTATCCGGGTTCTTGTAGTACCACATCTTGGTGAACGTACCAGTCGCCGCTTCCGGCCCAACGCCCCAGATGTCGGTATCGCCGATGGCGATCTCCACGAAGGGGATCTTACCCTTCATCCCAAGTTCGTTCCACTGCTTGAGGAAAGTCGACAGGTCGCCGGCCGACAAACCACCGACCACCACATCCGGCTTCGCTTGGCGGATTTTCAAGATGAAGCTGGAGAAGTCAGCCGTATTCAACGGCACTTCGTCGACGCCAACTTCCGTGCCGCCGATCGCCTTCAACTCTTCGCGCGACGCACGCAGAATATCCTGACCGAAGGCATAGGACGCGGTGATATGATACCAGCGCTTGCCGAATTTGGCCGCATAAGGGGCCAGCATCCGCTGCTGCACCGCAACGGGGGTGTTCAAGCGGAAGGTGAAACGGTTGCAGTTCTTACCGGAAATTTCCGTTGCCGCCGCATTGTCGCAGATGAACGGCACTTTCAACTGCGCCGCCGTCGCTTCCTCGGCCAATGCGTTCGAGGACAAAGAACCGCCGAGGATGGCGACGCACTTATTTTCCTGCACCAGCTTCTGCATGTTCTGCGTCGCCGCCTGCGGGCTGGGCTCGTCAAGCCACACCAACTCGGCTGGCTGGCCCATCACGGTGCTGGCACGCTGTTCCATCGCCAGGAAGGTGCCGTTCGCCAGATATTCCGTCTGCGCCGCGATCTGACCCGTTTTGGCCAGCAGTACGCCAATGCGGATCGGTTCCACCGCGCGGGCAATATGCGGCGCCGCCAGCAACGACGCACCACCGAAAAGCGCCGCTCGGCGCGGCAGAACCAGATTTGCAACACGTGACGTCATAACGTTTCTCCCAGGCTTCTATTATAACGGTTTACGAGGCGATTAGCCGGTTTCCCCGGCACCGGCAATCGAGCGTTTAGCATTTCGCCGCGCGGCCTGCGCAGCCATACGAATAGCTGCATTCGCGGCGCCGAACTGCTGATAGCCACCGATGCGCTGAACGATTTCAAAAAAGAAGCGATCCTCGAACGGGTCGGTATAGGCGTGCAGGAAGTCACCATGCTGATCGCGATCGAAAAGCAGGTTATGCGACCGCAGCGCCGCCACCTGTTGGTCTGAAAGACCCCAGCGTGCGGCGATATCGTCATAGTAATTGGCCGGGATCGATAACATACGGGTTCCGCGTGAGGCCAACTGCGCCAGTGTATGATGAATATCGGCGCTGGCCATGGCGATGTGCTGCACCCCGGCACCCGAAAATGTGGTCAGAAAGCGCCCTGTCGTGGTTTCCCGGCTTTCCGAAATATTCAGCGGCAAGCGCACCGCTCCCCCAGGACTGACCATCGCTCGGCTTTGCACCAAGCCCATCGCGTCCGGTATTTCCCATAACTGCTCCGGCTGGAAACCGAATAAGGCACGGTAAAACAGCACGAAATTATCCATCCGGCCAAATGGCAGCGCCTGCGCGATGTGATCGACCGTGGTAATCAGATCCTGCGATGCCGACGGGGGAAATAGGTCGAAATCGACATCATAGATGGTCGCCCCGGCCTCACCAGGCTCAACCAGATAGATCAGTGTGCCATCAGGCGCCCGCAGAGCTGGGATCTGCCGTTCTCCTGGACCGGTCCGCTCCCGCCATTCTGGACAGAGCAGTGCCTCCGCCCGCCGCACTGCGCGCGCGGCATCGTCCACCTGAAACGCCATGGCGCAGACCGACGGGCCGTGAAACTGAAAATGCTCCGACGCGGCACTATCAGGCTCGCTATTCAGGATCAGGTTGATGCCACCTTGGCGGAAAAGATCCACCGACTTGGAGCGATGACGCCCGGCATAATGAAAACCCAGCCCGCGCAAGATTTCGCCCAAGCGCCGACCGGAAGCTTCGTCGACGGCGAATTCCAAAAACTCCACCCCGGAAAAACGCGGCGCTTCGGGCAGCATGCTCGCGCCAGCGCCAGCTTCCGTCAGCAGCAGGGAGCGCAATCCGTCGCGTGCCGTTAGACGCGCTGGGGCGGCACGGAATTCGTCATTGAATACTTCCAAGGACAGCGGGCCACGATAACCGGCATCGATCACGGCACGCACAAAATCATCCACCGGCAACTGGCCCTGGCCGGGGAAGTTGCGGAAATGGCGGCTCCAGGACAGCACATCCATCGACAGTTTCGGCGCGTCCGCAATCTGCACGAAGAAAATCTTATCGGCCGGAACCTCGTTCAGGCCGGCCAAGTCCTCCCCCAGGGCAAGGGTGTGAAAACTATCCAGGATCAGGCCCAGCGCCGGATGGTTCGCGGTCTGAACGATTTTCCAGGCATGGCGCCAGCTTTTG
>Ga0164297_10001243_pt1 | contig 27576 bp, 24 predicted proteins | sample GEODES058metaG_FD_113539 | JGI IMG/M metagenome (GOLD analysis project Ga0164297, IMG submission 113539) | Dystrophic lake water microbial communities from Trout Bog Lake, Wisconsin, USA - GEODES058 metaG | ecosystem: Environmental > Aquatic > Freshwater > Lake | place: USA: Trout Bog Lake... | reverse complement strand
TGTTCTGCCGAGTCTCTTACCGCACGTTTTTCCACTTCTGTAATGCTGGATGGTATACAAATTACCATGCGCCAACTGGGAGGGAACATTGGTTTTTTAGGATACACCATTTTGATCATCTCGCGCAGCATTCCTTCTGCAGCGTTAAAGTCTGCTATAACGCCATCTTTTAACGGACGAATGGTCTTTAAATTCTCGTGTGTTTTTTCATGCATCATCATGGCCTTTTTTCCTACGGCCACAATTTTATTCGACAGGCGATCTATAGCAACAATAGACGGCTCGTCCACAACTACCTGATCATTATGTATGATCAACGTATTTGCAGTGCCAAGGTCTATTGCTATTTCCTGGGTAAGGAATTTAAAAAATCCTAAAAAACTCATTATAAATGTCTTTTATTAATTTACTGCAAAAGTGCAAAAAATCTTGTTGAAATTGGCAAAAGAAAATAGCAAATAATTAATCAGTAAAGGTAGCTTTTATTCTTTTATAACAACAAATTTGCGTTTACTTAATGCAAGATAAGGCAATAGAAATATTGTAATATTATCATGTGTAACGCCCGCCAATTCACCTATTCCCATCCGGGGTATAATTCGAATTGGGTCATGAACTCATTGACTTCGCCTCTCACCTTACCGATGATCTGTTCATCATCAGGAGCCATAAGTATGCGGTCTAACCAATTCACTATCAATGACATGTGTTGCTCTTTCAGGCCGCGTGTGGTGATGGCCGGCACGCCAATGCGGATACCCGACGTGATGAATGGCGACTTGTCGTCAAATGGAACCATATTCTTATTAATGGTAATATCGGCTTTTACCAATGTGTTCTCCGCTTTTTTACCGCTGATGTTTTTGTTGCGCAAGTCTATGAGCATCAGGTGGTTGTCGGTGCCACCTGAAACAATTTCATATCCTTTTGCTGTAAATGCATCTGCCAATGTTTTAGCGTTAGCAATGATCTGTTTGGCATAGCCCATATATTCATCTTGCAGGATCTCGAAGAATGAAACGGCTTTAGCTGCTATCACATGTTCCAACGGTCCGCCCTGTACTCCCGGGAACAATGAAAGATCCAGCAAGGAACTCATCATCCGTGTTTCACCTTTCGGGCCTTTTAATCCGAACGGATTTTCAAAATCATGTTTCATCATAATGATACCCCCTCTTGGCCCCCTCAGGGTCTTGTGTGTAGTAGAGGTCACAAAATGACAATGTTCAAACGGGCTGCTCAACAATCCCTTGGCTATTAGGCCGGCAGGGTGGGCTATATCAGCCATCACCATAGCACCTACGCTGTCTGCAATACTTCTGATGCGGGCATAATCCCAATCCCGGCTATAGGCCGAGGCGCCACAAATGATCAATTTTGGATTATGGGTTTTCGCCATTTGTTCCATCATGTCATAGTCCACCAACCCTGTTTCGCGGATCACACCGTAATGAACTGCCTTATATAATTTTCCGGAAAAATTGACGGGTGAACCGTGCGTAAGGTGCCCGCCCATGCTCAGGTCCAGCCCTAAGATCGTATCGCCGGGTTGCAGTACGGCAAATGCAACTGCCATATTGGCCTGCGCACCGCTGTGTGGCTGAACGTTTGCGTATTCTATACCAAATATCGTTTTTAGTCTGTCTATTGCTAATTGTTCACTGACGTCAACTACCTCGCAACCGCCATAGTAACGCCTGCCCGGATAGCCTTCAGCATATTTATTGGTCATTACATTTCCCATGGCTTTCATTACCTGCATGCTGGTAAAATTTTCAGAGGCAATGAGCTCTAAACCACGCCTTTGGCGTCCCAGTTCTTCATGTATCAGTTCAAATATCGCTGTATCTTTTTGCATTATAGCTGTAAATTGAAATACAAACCTAAGCGAAAATTGTGATTCCTCTATGGGTCATAGCATGTATTTATTTTGGGTGCAATTTTTTACTTCAGACATTCAGTTCGTATTAATATCATTTTGGTTCTTAGTGCGTTATTGGGTGATGTATATGTTTTTATTCAATAAAAATAAAGATAAAAAATTATGTTTATTTGAAACTATTTTGCGGTGTTTTCATAGTATCGTAAGTAAACCAAAGATTTATAATTTTAAATAATAACAATTAGATCGTATTTTGAGATTGCATCGGCTAATTATTTTTCGTGTCGGTTATATTTATTTATTTTGTTTTATATAAAAGAAAATTTTAGAAAAAATCAATTTTATGATTTATTTTTACCCCGTTTACGTGCCGGCGACAACCCGGTAAATCTGTATACCCTAGTTAATAAAAAGCTAAAGAGCGGAAATATGTGTAATAAAACGGGGTTAATAAATTCAGCTTTTTTCATTCTTTGTTGTTTTTTATTGCCTTGGCGAACGATTGCACAGGTGACCGATTATGACGAAGATAGAAGAGGTGCGCTTTATCTGTCCTTAGGTACTGATGTGCCCACAGGTTACGGCTCTTCTACCATTCATATTGATCAAAGTGCTTTGGGTAATAGTTACGACATTGTTAACGCAAAAGCTACGGGAACAACCAGTGGCAGTGCTGCCGGCTTTCCAATGAATATCGATTTTCGCTTGGGGTATTATGTAAATTACAATCAAAACTTTGGTATAGAGATCAATTACGATGCTGCCAAGTATGGTGTAACTGATGGTCAGATGGTGCAGATCAAAGGGACTGTGAACGGTGCAGCCTATAATAAAGTGATCGCTTTCTCACAGCTAAATGGATTTCAATATTCTTATAACGGCATTGGCATACTGGATTTTAATATTCTCAGGCGATTTGGCATTTACCGTAGCCTTGACCATAACTGGGCGTTCGACCTTACGCCAAAGATCGGCATAGGGCCGGTGATGTCTTATGCACAGGCTAATTTGTTCTCGGTTGCCGACAAGCCATCTTCAAAAATGAGTGGATGGAATTATGGCGCAGAGATAGCTGCTAAGGCCACTTTTAGAAAACATTTCTATGGTGAGGTTTCCTATAAGTACAATGAAGTTAACGAGACCGCTGTCAACATTCCTAACGGAACCGCTACGCAACAATTTAATTCCAAAATGGTTGTAGTTACTGTGGGTTGTATCATTTCCACATTTAAGCGCAATCCATTGTTCTCATCGGGCATGAAGCGTAAACGCGTACCGCGCGGACCTCAACCCATGTACCATGGCGAAAAGGGCATCAAATAATTAACCATTTTCCTTATTCAGCTTCAAATTTAAACGTCTACCTTATTGGTGGTGGCTTTGTTCCATTATTCCCGAATTGGTGAGGTAGTTTGCCCAGTCGGTATATTGCCCGTTTTTAAGCACCCTCGGAAATTTATTCATAGCCCCTACTTTACCTTTCGATCGCATATAATTAATGAAAACCTCTGATGGAAGCACCTCTACGAATACCTCGGTAAGTGCCGACGTACGCTCTACTTCATAATCATCATTCAGTTGGCACAGCGTTTCATCTAAAAGCTGTTTTATCATCTGGTTATCTACATGTTTATCGTCGCAACCTATATACCACTGATGAGCAAAGCGGTTTTGATGCTTTAGGCCGGTAACTGCAAATTCACGAATGGTAATGTTCAGTTTTTTTGATACAAGGTCAATAGCTTTATTCATATTGTCTATTGACAAATGCTCACCGCAAAGGCTTAAGAATTGCTTGGTGCGTCCTACAATTTTGATCTCATATTCCTTAGCATTGGTAAAACTGATCACGTCGCCAATGATGTACCGCCAGGCACCCGAACAAGTGCTGATAAGGATCACGTAGTCTACGTCCTGTTTTACTTCATGCACCATCACTGTCTTCAGGTGCTGGTTTGGATTGCCGTCTTCGTCAAAGTTCTCTCTGTTGAACTCGGCAAATTCGTAAAAAACGCCTGAATTAAGCACTAATTTGATGCCGCCGCCCGGCTTGGCCTGAAATCCGAAAGAGCCTTCAGATGCCATATAGGTTTCAATGAACGACACGTTCTTGCTGAACAGCTTTTTAAAACTTTCTCTGTAAGGTTCCAATGAAACGCCACCATGAATATAGACACCGAAGTTGGGCCAAATTTCATGAATGTCGTTGACATGGTAATGATTGATCAGCCGTTCCAATACAATCTGAACCCATGCAGGTACACCGCAAATAATGCCTACGTCCCATTGGCGGGCCTTTTCTACGATTAGGTTGATGCGGTCCTCCCAGTGTGGCCTGCGGGATATTTTTTGTCCGGGCTTATATAACAATGACGATACCCACCGCGGCATATTTTTGGCGCTGATGCCGCTCATATCGCCCTCGTAGTATTCTCCTTTTTCAAACAGCGACGTAGTTCCCCCCAGCATTAAGATACCTTTTTCAAACACAATAGGCGGAATGTCGAAATTCGCCATGCTGTATAATTGTTTGAAGCCGACATTTTTGATCGACTTGATCATATCGTTTGTTACAGGTATGTGTTTACTGGCCGATTCGGACGTACCGGAACTCAGCGCAAAGTATTTCACTTTACCCGGCCACGAAATGTTCTCCTCGCCCAGTTGGCTCCGATACCACCATTCATTATACATTTCATTGTATGTATGTATCGGTACCCGCGCTTTAAAAGCGGCTACAAAGTCTATCTCCTTGCCCAATATCTCGCTGTATCCGTATTGTTTGCCGAATGCAGTGTACTGGCCACGCTCTAATAATTGTCTTAATGTGTGTTTTTGGTAGGTTTCGGGTAATGCTAAATTTACTTTTAACTTTTTCCTCAACTTCAGGGAACGCGCAATCAAATTGCCAAGCAATGCCATTGTTTTGCTACAATTGTCTTTTAGTTAATTTTTGTTTTCAGTTTGGGGTGCTAAAGTTATATAATTATCACCTTATGAAAACGCTAATTTTAAAAGATAATATTTTAGTATACGTGTTGGCCGCCATTAATGCTCAGATTGGCGCCCGTGATAAAACATGCATGGTCAGATGCCAGGAACGATACCAAATAAGCAACTTCCTCTGTACCACCAAGGCGACCCATTGGTATTTGTGCAATGATCTGGTTTCTGATCTCTTCTTTTACAGCCATTACCATATCGGTGCCTATATAGCCCGGACTAATGGTATTTACCGTAATGCCCTTATTGGCTACTTCCATGGCCAGCGTTTTGGTAAAGCCATGCATGCCGGCCTTTGCAGCCGAATAATTTGCCTGACCGAATTGTCCTCTTTGGCCATTGACCGATGATATATTGATGATCCTTCCAAATCCTTTATCTATCATAGGGTTGATGACGTGCCGGGTGCAATTGAACACACTGTCTAAATTGGTGGACATGACAGCACGCCAGTTTTCATAGGTCATTTTACGAAAAGCGCCATCTCGGGTGATACCTGCATTATTGACCAGCACATCTACAGTACCTTTCTCTTTGGTAATGCGGTCTATCATTGCGCCGCACGAATCAAAGTCAGCCACATCGCCATAATATATCCCGATGTCATAACCCTCGTCATGCAACTGTTGCTGCCACTTCACAGCCTTAGCCTCCGTATGATAATTGGCCACCACTGTATAGCCGTCGTGATACAATTTTTTGCACATCGCAGTACCTAATCCTCCGGTAGCGCCGGTTACCAAAACCAATTTTTTTGCAGATTCCATGTGTTCGTTTTTTTATTGTGAATAATTAAGAGAGACGCTTGAAAACGCGTATGCATTTTCTGTTAAAGCAAATATAGTAGGTGCGGGGATAAACTGCGTACTAAAAACCGAATTAAATAAAAATATTTTATAACGGAGCCACTTTACAAAATTTTTAAGTACATACCATACATACATACCTTACATTTGCCAAGAAATAATTGCATTATGCATCATAAGTTGTGGATTATTGTTCCGGTCATCATGACTGGTCTGTGGGCTTGCTCCGGGGCAGGTACAAAAGCATCGGATCAGCAATCAGCGGCGCAGGCGCCAAAACCCATTGTGAAAAGTTCACTTGATAGTAACGCTACTTTTCAGTTGGTGCATGTATTGGATCATTATTATGCACTCAAAAATGCGTTGGTCGCTACCGATTCGGGCAAGGTAAGCAGTACTGCCGGTCTGTTGGTTGAAGCGGTTCATACTTTTTCTGCAACGCTGGCGGCCGATTCGGTAAGCGGTAATTCTTTGAAAATTTACCTCGATACCATGATAAATGAGGGTAATGCCATAGCAGGTATCACCGATAAAAATTGCGAGCGTCAAAGGGTATTTTTCAGTCCGCTCTCCAGGTCTTTTGTTGCAATACTAAAGCGGGTGGCTATAAAAAATGCAGGTATCTATGTGCAGCATTGCCCAATGGCACTCAATGAAGTTGGCGCAGATTGGCTGAGCGATGAAGAAGATATTAAAAATCCTTATTTTGGCAAGAAGATGCTGGAGTGCGGAGAAGTGACCGATTCCTTAAAGTGACGTTTTAAAAGATCCTCCGGCTAATTTTTTATGAAATTGTACATACGGTTTTTACTTGCTCTTTTGTTTACCCTACCGGTTATGGCAGTGGCACAGCAAGTAAGTTTAAGCGGCTATGTTCGCGACTCGGCCAATGGTGAATCTTTGATCGGTGTTACCATTTACCTGAAGGAAACACAGCAGGCCATTCAAACCAATAACTATGGCTTTTATTCTATAAGCGCCAAGCCCGGCAGATATACACTCATCGTCTCCTATGTGGGATATGCAACCATCAATACAACGATCGATCTTAATTCAAATACAACGACCAACTTTGAATTGAGGAACTCGACCGAGATGAAAGAAGTTGAAGTGACTGCTGCCCGTAAAGACGAAAATGTGAGAAATGCAGAAATGGGCACGGTGAGGCTGTCTATGGCGCAAATAAAAACGCTACCGGTGGTTTTCGGCGAGGTAGATGTGCTGAAAACGCTGCAACTGTTGCCTGGTGTACAGTCGGCAGGCGACGGGCTGTCCGGCTTTTATGTACGTGGTGGCGGTCCCGATCAAAATCTCGTACTGCTTGACGATGCACCGATATACAATACAGGCCATCTTTTCGGCTTCTTTTCCATATTTAATTCCGATGCAGTAAAAGACGTTACCCTTATTAAAGGAGATGCTCCGGCCAATTATGGCGGTCGGTTGTCTTCCGTGGTCGATGTGACCATGAAGGAAGGTAATATGAAGGAATTTCATTGCGAGGGCGGCATCGGGCTGATCGCTTCCCGATTCTCTATAGAAGGGCCGATAAAAAAGAATAAAGGTTCATTTATATTATCAGGAAGGCGTACTTATATTGACGCAGTGGCAAAGCCGTTTTTTAGTAAACTTAAAAATTCGGGCTACTATTTTTATGACCTTAATCTGAAGGCCAACTATATTTTGGGCAAGAAAGACAGAATATACCTAAGCGGGTATATGGGGCTTGATAAGTTCACTTTTGCCAATCAGACCAATACGTTCACAGCCAAAATACCCTGGGGCAACCAAACAGCAACGGTGCGTTGGAACCACCAGTACAATAGTAAATTGTTCTCGAATACCTCTTTGATCTATAATGCCTATTCATTTCAGAGTCAGTTCAGCGAAAACTCAGTCACCAACTCATCCAATGCCTTTGGTATTAAGATAGCATCGGGCATACACGATGAAAACCTGAAGTATGATCTGGACTATTTCGCTACAAATAAACACCACATCAAAACCGGGTTTATATACACGTATCATACGTTTATTCCTAATCAGGTTTCCGGTCAGGCAGATACCATTAAACTGAATCCTGCCAATCCATATACTAAGTATGCGCACGAACTGGGTATCTACATACTTGATGATTTTGACCTGACCGATAGGATCAAGATCAACTATGGTTTGCGTTATTCAGCCTTCATGCAGGTTGGGCCTTATACCAGTTATCAGTATAATGCAAGCGGTATCGCTACAGACAGCGCTTCGTACGGCGCAGGCAAACCCGTTGTGACGTATGGAGGTTTGGAGCCACGGTTAAATTTCAGATACACGCTCAGTGATGACGCTTCTTTCAAGGCCGGCATAGCCAGGACCTATCAATACGTGCATTTGGTGACCAATAATGGTACTACCTTGCCCACAGATGTTTGGGTGCCCAGTACTGATATTGTAAAACCTGAAATAGCCTTGCAGTATTCTGCGGGATACTTCCGAAACTTTTTGGATAATAAGTTGGAAACGTCTGTAGAGGTCTATTACAAGGATATGCAAAATCAGATCCAGTATAAAAACGGGTATGTGCCCAACAGCCTGCAGGATCCGCAATATTCTTATGTTTTTGGCAGGGGCTGGGCTTATGGATCCGAGTTTTTTATTAATAAGACACAGGGTAAATTCACGGGATGGATCGGATACACCCTTTCCTGGACCAATCAGCAATTTGCACTGCTGAATAACGGAGCGGTATTCCCTGCAAAATATGACCGTCGAAATGATCTCTCGGTAGTAGGTAATTATGTGATCAGCAAAAAATGGACGGTATCCTCTGTTTTTGTTTACGGGTCAGGCAATGCCATTACGCTGCCAACGTCTATTTACATCATTAATAATACCCCTGTGCAGGAATACAGTAAGATCAATGCATACAGACTACCGGCTTACGACCGTTTGGACATATCTGCTACCCTTACGCCCCAACACAGCAGGCCGCGCAAATGGCAGGGCAGCTGGAGTTTCGGTATATATAATGTCTATGACAGGCATAATCCGTTTTTTATGTACGTGGCCACCCAGGGTTCGGCACAGACCGGCATTACAGTGAAGACCTATGAGGTGTACATACTGCCCATTTTGCCGAGCGTTACCTACAACTTTAAATTTTAAACGGCTAATGCGCAGGGCCGCTTCGGGCGCGTTGCAGCTATGTTATTGCAATTTTAATATCAGCGAAATACGATATAATATCAGTACATTTGCCAACTTTATCCGCCTTTAATGCAAGTTGCCATTATCAACAGATCACCACATGAATTGCCGGCCTATCAGACCACGGGCTCGAGCGGCATGGACCTCAGGGCATGGTTGCCTGAAACAGTGGCGTTGCAGCCCATGGAGCGGCGTTTGATACCTACCGGCCTACACATGGCTTTGCCGCATGGGTATGAAGCACAGATAAGGCCACGCAGTGGAATGGCCATAAAAAAAGGAATTACTTTGGTCAATTCTCCGGGCACAATAGATAGCGATTACAGAGGCGAGATCATGCTACCGGTGATCAATCTTTCTCAGGAAGTGCAGGAAATTGCAGATGGTGAAAGAATAGCCCAAATGGTCATTTCCAAGTATGAACAGATCAGTTGGTCGGAAGTTGCAGTATTGGAACAAACAGATAGAGGCGCAGGCGGCTTCGGGCATTCAGGGGCACATTAACTAAAAGAGATAATTAACAGAATTATATAACAGCAAAAGCAAACAGAGCATGAACATTATTATTCCAATGGCCGGTATGGGCAAACGGATGCGCCCGCATACATTAACTACTGCAAAACCATTGTTGCCAATAGCGGGAAAGCCGATTGTGCAACGTTTGGTGGAAGATATATTGGCCACCTGCAATGAAAAAGTGGAAGAGATCGCTTTTATTATTTCGCCGGCATTTGGTAAGGAAGTAGAAGATCATTTGGTGGGTGTTGCAGCCAGTTTGGGTGCAAAGGGCATCATTTGTTACCAACACGAGCCATTGGGCACCGCGCATGCTATATTGTGTGCATCTGAAAGTCTCAAAGGGAATGTATTCATTGCTTTTGCCGATACTTTATTCAAGGCGGAATTTTCTATAGACGTACAAAAAGATGCAATTGTATGGACGCAGCGTGTGGATGACCCATCGGCATTTGGCGTAGTAAAATTGGGTAAGGACAATGAAATTGAAGCTTTTGTAGAAAAACCCAAGGAGTTTGTTTCAGACCTCGCTATCATAGGTGTTTATTATTTCAGAGACGGGGAAAATTTGAAAAAGGAGTTGCAACGACTGCTGGACGAAGACATAAAACTAAAAGGCGAATACCAGATCACCGATGCTATGGACCACATGCTGAACAAAGGCGTGAAGTTCTATACCGATCAGGTGCAGGAATGGCTGGATTGTGGCAATAAAGATGCCACTGTATATACCAATCAGCGTATATTGGAGATAAAGAAAGACAGTGAAAAGCTGACCGACGATACTGCAACTATTACCAATTCTGTAATTCTTCAACCCTGCTATATTGGTAAGGGGGTTCAGATCAGTAATTCAGTCATTGGGCCACACGTATCGCTGGAACATGGCGTGGTAGTGTCTGATTCCCGTATATCCAATACCATCATTCAGTCTGGTACTACTGTGCAGCATGCGCAGATCACTAATGCAATGCTTGGTAAGCATATCGTTTACAAAGAAGCTCCCAAAGAATTAAGCCTGGGTGATTATTCAACTCAATTATGAGCCTGAGACCCTACATATGGTTACTTTGCGCCTCAATGTTGTTAGGGGTTGCATCACCGTGTGCATGGGGGCAGGGTGGAAAGGGCATTGTTGATACCGTTGCAACGCCGCCTAACGGGCAGGATGTGCAGGCCAATGAATATTATTTTGCGGCGATCAACGCACGGATGCACGATGATGATGCCAAAGCGATGGATAATTTTCAGAAGTTCGTGGCCATGAAGCCGAACGTGGCAGCAGCCTACAATGAGCTTGCATCTTTGTATATCAATCAAAAAGATATAGACAAAGCTGAAGAAAGCATTAAGAAGGCAATTGCACTTGATAAAACGAATAAATGGTATAAAGAGGCTTATGCCAACATTCTGGCCATCAGAAACAAATATGCCGAAGCAGGTAAAATAATGGGTGAACTGGCCGATGAATATCCGTCGGATCACACCTTTTTAAAAACTGCGGTTGACTATCTGGAGCAGGGTACCAAATACACAGAGGCACTGAAATTTATAAATAAGGCGCTTGAGACCAATGCTAACGATGAGGAGTTGCTGGCCCATAAAGCCCAATTACTGATGCGGCTCGATCAGCCTGATGAGGCAATGGCAGTGATGAAATTGCTGATTGAAAAAGACAATCAGAATGGCAGTTATTATAAAATACTCGGTGAATTGTATGACAAGAGCAAACAACCCGAAAAAGCCACCGAGCTATATAACGTGGCTTTAAAGCTGATACCCAACGACCCTGCCTTGTTGCTTGGCGTGGCCAACCACTATTTGAAATCGGGGGATACAGTGCTATACCGTAATTTTTTAAGGGCAACCATTGTTAATCCCGACCTTGATGTAGAAACACAAATGGAGCTGCTTGACGCTTATATTCAGACGCTGAAGGATGATTCGGAGATATTGGCGAAGGGCATATCATTGATCGCAGAGATCGTAAAACAGCATCCCGGTGACCCTGCAGCTTTGGCCACTTATGGGGATTTTCTTTATCGGAATAATCAAAAGGAAAGCGCGGTCATTGCCTACAAGCATTCATTGGCCATCGCACCGTCAAACTTTAACCTTTGGATCAGATTTTTAGGGGTGCTTACCGACCGGGAAGATGCTGATTCATTGATTCACTACAGCGAGAAAGCACTTCGGTATTTTCCCAATCAATCATTAGCGCACTATTACAACGGCATAGGCCATTATAACAAGCGCGATTACCCCAAAGCGATCAATGCACTGAACAGGGCAATCGACCTGATGCCTGAGAACAACAATCAGCGGCTTGCAGGTATGTATGGCTTTATGGGTGAGATCTATAACACCACTAAAGACTACGCAAATTCTGATCAGGCCTATGAAAAAGCATTACAGTTCGATCCTGAAGATGCCAGCGTGCTCAATAATTACAGCTATTTTTTGTCAGAGCGGAACGAAAAACTCGATGCTGCAGAGAAAATGTCGGAAAGGTCTTTGAAGTTAAAGCCCGACGAACCTACCTATATGGATACGTATGGATGGATAGAGTATAAGAAAGGGAATTTCTCAAAAGCACGAACTTATATCGAGAATGCAATAAAAATGGCCGGAAAAAATGCCGAAGCTGCTTTGTACGACCATTTGGGCAACGTTTGTTATAAGCTGGACGATAAAGACAAGGCATTGGAATGTTGGAAATTGGCTAAAAGTCTGGGTAGTGACGACCCGCAAATAGATAAAAAGATCAGTGAAGTAAAATTGTATGAGTAAAATTGGTGCAGTAATAACCCTGTTTATTGTTAGTTCTTTATTTTCATCCTGTGCGCTCATGCATTTGCCTGAATTACTTCCACAGGCAGGCAAATGGAAGCATACAGCTTCTGTCTCCAAAGACTCTGTAATTCACGCTCCTCAGCCTATTTTACTACCGGTTGATACAATACTGACGGCGCAAACAAAAAAGGACCAATCGGTATTTGATTCTGCTGCGCTTCAAAACAAGAGAATACAGGAAGTGTCGCCCGTATGGGCAAAAAGATTGCACTATAGCACTTTTGCCGGGAAAGCAAAGATCAACTTCTCTACTGCCGACGATAGCAAAGATTTTACAGCTAACTTCAGAATTAAAAAGGACAGTGTCATTTGGGTACAAATTACTGCATTGGGAGGCTTGGTGCAGGCCGCTCGTGTTTGCATAACTGCCGACAGTTTTTTTATGGTCAATTATATTGACCGTGAATACATGCGACTGCCACTGAGCCAGATAGCACGGGTATTACCTGCCAATATAGAGTTTGCTTCATTGCAAAATATGATCACCGGCGATCCGCTGCGGGAAGGCGCGATAAAAAAGGTCTGTGATACGGGCAACAGGTGTACTATAGTGGCAGAAGACAACGGGTATATACAAAATGTATGCTATAATATGGCCGATAGTACAATGGAGTCGGGACTTATTTGCACCCACAGTGCCGGTGGCCCCAATGCATTGATCAGGTATATCCACTATGAGCTGCTGGACGGGCGAAAACTGTCTACCGCCAGAACACTTAGTGTGAACAATGGCAAAGATAACTATGCGGCTGAAATAGATTTTGTGAACATGGATTTTGATAAGCCTCTTGAATTTCCTTTTTCAATACCCAAAAATTTTTCTGAAAAGAAATAAGCGAAAAGCAACCTCGGATATGGTGCTCCATAAAAATAATGAAATAGTCTTACCTTTGCCCGCCGATCAGAGATCAATAAAGATAATATTTATATAATGCAACCCATACAAGACGTTTTGCCATTGTTGCAAACGCCCCGGAAGATCTTCATAATTACACATCATAAACCCGATGGCGATGCAATTGGCAGTATGTTGGCATTATATCATTACCTGAAAAAAAAAGGTCATGAAGTGGCCGCTATTACACCGGGCGAGATACCTGATTTTCTGATGTGGATGCCCGGCGTCAACGAACTGATCAATTTTGAAGAAGATCAGGACGCTGCAAAAAAAGCATTGTTTGAAAGTGAACTTATTTTTTGTCTCGACTTGAATGATTTTGAACGTACCAAGTATTTTGGGCATCATCTTTCGGTGGCTAAGCAACCTAAAATATTGATCGATCATCACTTATTGCCAAAGCCTGTTTGGGATTACGGCCTAAGCATACCCGAAAAAAGCAGCACAAGCGAAATGGTGTATGATTTCATTAATATGTGCAATGATAATCACCTGATAGATATTCCTATCGCTGAATGTGTTTATACCGGTGTGATGACGGATACCGGAGCGTTTAAATTTCCGATCACCACTTCCAGTGTTCATTTATTGGTAGCCGATCTGAAAAAGAAAGGATTGAATCACACCCGTATCCACGAACTGATCTATGACACCTGGTCAGAAAGTCGCATGCGTTTTTTGGGCTATGTGCTCATTGAGAAAATGGAAATATTTCCCCAATACCATGCAGCACTGATCACCTTGTCTCGAAAAGACATGAACTTGTTCAATATTCAGGCCGGAGATACTGAGGGTCTTGTAAACTATCCACTCAGCATATTAAATATCACTTTTGCAACCCTGATAACCGAAAGGACTGATGAGGTTAAGCTGTCGTTTAGGAGCAAAGGTAACTTTGACGTAAGTGATTTTGCCCGCAAACATTTTGAAGGAGGCGGACATTTTAATGCATCCGGAGGACGAAGTAAAACAACTTTAACAGATACTATTGCGTATTTTAAAAGAATTTTGTCGGATATTCACCCCCAATAATAAAAAAACATGATTAAAAAAGTACTTTCATTTGTGCTGGTCAGCACATTAGTGATCAGCAACATTGGTTGCAAAAGCAACTCTTCCAGCTTTAAAAAGATAAGCGGAGTTGAGTATCAATTAGTAAAAGAAGAGCCGGGAAAGAAGCCCCAAATGGGCGATATTATGGAGATCAGCATCGTATTGAAGGTGCGTGATAAAAGCGGTAAGGATACAGTGATCGCAGAGTCGGCAAAGCTCAATAACGGCAAACCCGTTCCTATTCAGATCCGTCCGGCACAACAACGTATTGACTGGCAGGCAGCGCTTGCTGTGATGACCCCCGGCGATAGCGCCATCATACGCGTTTCGGTTGACTCGATCATGAAAGCGGTTAAACAACCATTGCCTCCGTTCATGAAGGCAGGGTCGTTCATGATCTATGAAGTGAAAGTATTTGCTATAAAGTCTCAGGATGATTATAAAAAAGAGATGCAGGACAAGCAAAAGGAGCAAGCAGGAACTGACGAAAAAATGATTCAGGATTATTTGACTAAAAACAACATCAAGGCACAAAAGACCGAATCAGGTGTTTATTATACAGTGAGTAAGGAAGGGTCAGGTGAAAAAATAGCCAAAGGCCAGACCATCAGTATGATGTATACCGGTAAAACACTTGATGGAAAAGTATTTGATTCTAATCAGGATACTGCTTTTAAACACAATCAACCATTGACATTTAAAGTTGGTTTCGGAAGTGTGATCCCTGGAATGGATGAAGGTATCGGTATGTTGAAAAAAGATGCCAAAGCAACCCTTTATATTCCATCTACACTTGGTTATGGCGAAAGGGCTCAGCCTAATATCCCTGCCAATTCAATATTGGTATTCGATGTGGATATTACAGATGTGAAGTCAGAAAACAAATAATTGAAGTAAGTCGATCCGTATTATTAACCACAAGAATATTTTTAGCATGCGTAATTTTAATAAGGTTTTAATGGTCTGTGCTTTAGTGCTCAGTAGCCAAGTTTTTACAGTAGGCTCAGCGCTCGCTCAAACCAAGAAAACTGCGGCTGCAAAGGCAACGGGCCAAAGCGGCTTTAAAAAATACAATGGCATAGAATATAAAGTGCTGAAAAGCGGTAAAGGCTTAAAGGCAAACACAGGCGACTATATAGATGTAAGTATCGTGATCAGGTTGACTAATTACAAAACCAAGGATACGATCATTGCCGAGTCGGAAAAATTGAATGCCGGAAAACCGGTAACGCTGCAAATGAAGGGCGGAAAGCCGTACGACTGGACTACTGCGCTTGTAAAAATGTCAAAAGGCGATAGCGCCGTATTGCGTGTAGCTGTTGATACATTAAAGCAAGCATTCAATCAGCAAATGCCTCCGTTCATGGAGTCAGGCGATTTCGTAGAGTACATAGTAAAGGTATATGACGTAAAATCGGCCGCTGCGTATCAGTTGGAAACACAGCAACATGCTAAGGCACGCGTGGGCGAAGAAGACAAAGCAATTCAAAAATACCTGACAGATCATAATCTGAAAGCTGAAAAAACAAAGAGCGGGCTTTATTACATCATAACCAAGGATGGGGTAGGCGATAAAATAGCAAAGGGTGAAACGGCCAAGGTGAATTATACCGGAAAATTGATGGACGGTACCGTGTTCGATTCGAATACCGATCCACAATTTCAGCACGTTGAACCTCTGCCTGTAAAGGTTGGAACAGGTTCTGTGATACCGGGCTGGGATGAAGGGTTAGCATTGCTGAAAAGGAACAGTACTGCCACATTTTTGATCCCGTCCGGCTTGGCTTATGGCGAACGCGCTATGGGTAAGATCCCTGCTAATGCCATATTGATATTTGATGTTGATATAGTGGATGTTACTTCCGGTAATTAATTAGATTAATAAAAGTATTTGCAACGATCGTTATGAAGAAAATTAGTTTCTTAGGGTTATTTTTAATAAGCAGCCTGTTGGTGTTATCAACGCAGATGCAGGCTCAGGTGAAAACGAAACCGAAACCAAAACCCAAGACAACAACAGGCACTACCGCCACAGAAAAGGAAGTGACCCTGAAAGACGGCTTTAAAAGATTGCCCAGCGGTTTGGAATACCGTATCTACAAACACGGAACAGGAACGAAAAAGCCCGGTATCGGAGACCATATTGATATGCACATATTGGTGCACGTTAAAGATTCAATCATTTTCAATTCTCGCAAGATGAATGAAAATAATCCCGTGCCTTTCGATATCAAGCCACCACAATTCAAGGGTGACCCACTTGAATGTTTCATGATGTTGGTAGCAGGCGATAGCGCTGTTATCCGGATTTCGGTTGATTCGCTTAAAAAAGCAGGCAATCAATTGCTGCCCTGGATGAAGGAAGGCGATCAGATCATATACAACCTGGTGATGGCAGATGTAATGAGCCCTGCCGAGAAGAAGGTTGCAGATTCTATAAAATCCGGCAAACAGAAATTAGTGGATGATCAGTTGCTGCAACAATATTTTGCAGAGCATCACATAAATCCGCTGAAAACCGAGACAGGCATCTATTACACCATAAGCAAAGAAGGTACCGGCGAAACTGGAAAGGATGGCTGGCACGCTAGTATCAACTATACCGGCAAATTTTTAAGCGGGAAAGTTTTTGATTCTAATGTAGACACTTCATTTCATCATACAGAGGCTTTTAATCTCGAGATTGGTAAGGGAAAAGTCATCAAAGGTTGGGATCAGGGCTTGAAGCTGCTTAAGAAAGGTTCGGTGGCTACGCTGTATATTCCGTCCACTTTGGCATACGGTGCTGCTCCCCGTCAAGGTATCCCTGCTAATTCTATTATGGTTTTTGATGTGGAAGTGGTAGATATGTATGATCAGGCATCAAAGGATGATGAATTGATACAGGAATATATCAAGACCAACAACCTTAAAGCCGAGAAAACTGCGTCAGGCCTTTATTATGTTATTACAAAAGAAGGCAAAGGCGGGTATCCCGACAGTGGTAAGACCATGAGCATGAATTACACGGGTAAGCTGCTGAACGGTAAGACCTTTGATTCAAACACCGACACCGCTTTTCACCATACTACTTCATTCAGTTTCGAATTAGGCAAGGGCAGAGTGATCAAGGGTTGGGATGAAGGTTTGAAACATTTCAAGAAAGGTGGAAAGGGTATGCTGCTCATTCCTTCACATTTAGCTTATGGCGCTCAGGAAAGGAAACCTTCCATCCCTGCCAATTCAGTGTTGGTTTTTGATGTTGAATTGGTTGATTTTTATGATCAGGCCGAGCTCGACGATCAGATCATTACCAAATACCTGAAAGAGCATAAAATAGATGCCAAGAAAACAGCGTCGGGTCTGTATTACACCATTACCAAGGAAGGTACAGGTGATGTGCCTAAGCCCGGCCAAAAAGTGGTAGCCAATTACACAGGCATGTTGCCAAACGGCACCAAGTTCGATTCAAACATGGATACTGCTTTCCATCACGTATCGCCTTTCACATTCCCATTGGGAAAAGGTCAGGTGATCAAGGGATGGGATGAAGGTTTTAGCCTGTTGAAAAAAGGATCAAAGGCTACTTTGTTTGTTCCTTCGGGCATTGCCTATGGTGCACGTAATCCGTCGCAATTGGTACCGCCAAATTCAGTACTGTTCTTTGATGTAGAATTAGTGGACATTCAACAATAGCAATGAATAAAAAAATTAAGATCATAATGATGTTGATGTGGTATTTGCAGTGTGCAAATACCACTTTTGCTTATACCCGGGCCGACAGCCTGAGAGGGGGCAATGGGGTAGGCCGGTCTTGGTGGGACGTAAGGCATTACGACCTGAACATTCGGTTCAATCTCGAGAAAAAAAGCATTGCCGGTAGCAGCAAGATAGATTTTGCGCTCATCCAAACGCCGCATGACAGTATGCAGATAGATCTGCAAAAGCCCATGGAAATGGACAGTGTAGTATTTGACGGCAAGCACCTAGCCATGAGCCGGGAAGGCAATGTGTATTGGGTAAAGTACAAGTTCAGTGCGCTGTCCAACAAAATAAACTATTCAGTCATTGCATATTATCACGGCAGCCCGCGCAAGGCCGTTAATCCCCCCTGGGATGGAGGTTTTTCGTGGACAAAGGACAGCTCCGGTACTGCATGGATCGCTGTATCTTGTCAGGGCTTAGGTGCCAGTGTTTGGTTTCCCTGCAAGGATGCACAGTGGGTTGAACCGGATCTGGGTGTGACCGCTGCCTATACATTTCCAAAACAGTTGACTGCAGTGGGTAATGGCAGATTGACCGGAGATGTGACCAACGGTGATGAACGCACTATGAAGTGGACGGTCATCAATCCCATCAATAGTTACGATATTACTTTTTATATAGGGGACTATGTGCATTGGAGCGATACCCTGCAGGGTGAAAAGGGTAAACTGGACTTGAATTTTTGGGTGCTTAGGCAAAACGAACAACGCGCCAGAAAGCAGTTTGAAGTAGTGAGGCCGATGCTGCATTGTTATGAATATTGGATGGGACCCTATCCGTTTTATGAAGACGGCTATAAATTGGTTGACGCACCCTACCTGGGAATGGAACATCAAAGCGCTGTTGCTTATGGTAATAAATACATGATGGGCTATCTGGGTTTTGACAGAACTTTTACTGGTATTGGTATGAAGTTCGACTACATCATTATTCATGAGAGTGGTCATGAGTGGTTTGGCAATAGTATTACTGCAAAAGACATGGCTGATAACTGGGTGCATGAAGGGATCACCACCTATTGTGAGTCGTTGTTTGCAGAATGCCAGCAGGGCAGGGATGCCGGAATGAAATATTGCAGAGGCGAATGGCTGAACACAGAAAACGATAAGCCGATCATCGGCGACTATGGCGTGAATAAAGAAGGCAGCAATGATATGTATGATAAAGGTGCCGCTATCATGTACATGATACGCAAGATGACCAATGACGACGAAAAATTTCGTCAGATGCTGCGTGGCCTGAGTAAGGATTTCTACCACAAAATGGTGACCACCGGCGAGATCGAAAATTATATAGCATCGCATACCGGCCTTGAACTGAAAGCTTTTTTTAACGAATACCTGCGCACCGATAGTATTCCGCAACTGGAGTACTACATAAAGGACGGCAAGCTGTTTTATAAATTCAATAATGTGGTGGACGGCTTCACGTTGCCACTGACAGTAGATGACAAGGGCGAGCAAAGAACAATAAAGCCCACCGCCGACTGGCAAAATATGAACTGGTCGGGTGGGTACACACTTTTACTCACCAAGGACTTTTTGTTCAGGGTAAAGCAATAATAAAGGAGCTACTACAGATTGCTGAAGAATCGTTGAGCAGCGCTCAGCGTCCTATCCACTTCTTTTGCGGTAATGGCATTACTGATGAACCAAGTCTCAAATGCCGATGGTGGCAAGTACACTCCCGCATCCAGCATAGCATGAAAGAATCGGTTGAATAATGCATTGTTAGCGCCGGCCGCATCACTGAAGTTGCCCACCTTCTTTTCGCTGAAGTGTACACTGATCATAGAACCCAACCGGTTAATGGTAAATGGTATTCCTGCCTTGTTGATGATGGCGGTGAGGCCGTCTTCGATCTCAGCAGTGGTGCGGTCTATGGTTGTATAAATGGAAGGGTCATTGTGCAGCGTTCTTAACATGGTGAGACCTGCTATCATAGCTATCGGGTTGCCACTAAGGGTGCCTGCCTGATAAACATTGCCTAATGGCGCAATATGCTCCATAATAGCACGTTTACCGCCAAATGCGCCCACCGGCATGCCGCCGCCAATCACTTTGCCATAGGTCACCAGATCGGCAATTATGCCTAATCGTTGCTGTGCTCCGCCACCTGCCAGCCTGAAGCCGGTCATTACTTCATCAAATATCAGCACCATACCCTGTTCATCGCAAATGGCTCTTAACCCTTCCAGGAAACCGGGTGCGGGAGGCACGCAGCCCATATTGCCGGCAACCGGCTCTATTATGATGGCTGCTATTTCCCCTTTATGCAGCTCAGAAAGTTGTCTTACAGCTTCAAGGTCATTGAAAGGAGCCACCAGCGTATCGGCTGATGCCCCCTGCGTGATGCCGGGCACATGCTGTATGCCAAATGTGGCCACTCCGCTGCCGGCCTTTACCAGAAACGGATCGGCATGTCCATGATAGCAACCTTCGAACTTTATGAATTTATTGCGACCGGTATAGCCTCTTGCCAATCGTAATGCACTCATGCAGGCTTCGGTGCCACTACTTACCATGCGCACTAAGTCTATATTCGGTGCCATGGTGCGGATCAGCTCCGCCATTTCTATCTCCAGCAATGTAGGCGCGCCAAATGAAGTTGATAACAGCGCATGTTCGCGTATGGCTTCAATCACCGGTCCGTACGCATGACCGAGTATCATAGGGCCCCAGGAGTTGATGTAATCTATATAACTGTTGCCGTCGGCATCATACATATAGGCACCTTTGCCATGGCTCATAAAGAGCGGCGTGCCGCCTACGCTTTTAAATGCTCTTACCGGCGAGTTCACGCCGCCCGGAATGCTCTGCTGCGCCCTGCTAAAAAGAGCTATGCTGTTATTGATCGTTGCCATTAGTGCTTAATTGGGAACAAAATTAATCAATTTACTTTCGCACACCGGGCAACTCGCCAATTGTGGAAAAACTTAGGATAAAATGAAAAATCATGGTTTCATTATCAATAGTTCCTTATTTTTGCTGTAAATAATAGTACATGAACCGCAACCGTACCAACCTGACCATAGCATTTTGCCTTATATTATTGGCAACACTTTCCCGCATCATTAATGCTAAGCTCAATATTCCCAACCTTGTACCCATAGCGGCCATAGGGGTGTTTAGTGGCGCAGTCTTTAATGACAGGCGTTGGCTGGCATTTTTAGTGCCTGTGCTGGGGCAGCTGCTGGCAGATGTTTATTTCGCTGTTTTCACTTCCACGCAAGGCTTTTACGGCTTTGCCGGAGAGATCATGAATTATCTGGCCATAGCAGGTGCAGCAGGTTTAGGCGTGTTGCTTAAAAATATCAAGCCCTTACAGTCATTAGTACACGTATTTGCCGGGTCTACTTTGTTTTTCTTCGTGTCTAATTTCGGCTACTTTTTGGGTGGCTGGAACGGTTATACGTTCGGTGGTTTGATTAAGACCTATGTGGATGCGATACCATTCTTCAATAATTCCATGATGGCAGACATGCTGGGCGGTGTATTGTTGTTTGGTGGCTACTTTATCATCCGCATGGTCTATATTAAGAAAATGAATAAAGCTACGATCTGATTGATCATTGCGGAAGACTAGCTAGTTAGCTGCTTTTACAGTGTGTAAGTCGAGTTTTGGCATGTCTGCTAAAATACTTGCAGCATAACGGTTGCACTTCACCAAAGTATTTTTATTAGAATCGTTTTTTTTATGTTCACTTTCAGTTATTCAAACTGATGGTGATCATGTTTTTTCGTCGCACAATCCTTACCTTTGCACCGCAGTAGTATTGATTGTACTGCATTTAGTTTCCTAAAAAATGAAAAAGACACACATCGTTTTACTGTTATTGGTAGTAGTGGCAATTACCGTGATAGCGTCAGCTTTTTTGGATTTCAGCACCTATGAAACATTCGCTTCTGCCTCAAAGACCCCTGGTAAAACCTATTATGTGATTGGATTTATGCAGAAGGATAAGGACATGGTCTATGACCCGGTAAAGGATCCTAATCATTTTTTCTTTTATGCCAAGGATAAAGCCGGTAATATCAATCAAGTAGTATTCAACGGCGAAAAACCACGCGATATAGAAAAATCGGAGCAAATAGTGATGACCGGTTATAACGACGGCAAAATATTTCATTGCTCTAAGATCCAAATGAAATGCCCTTCCAAGTATAAAAAAGATATGGTGGTAGAGGGAAAAAACGGCTAAAAAACCATACGATTGTAATTGATTGTATAACAGATTAATTTCCATTTTTATTTTGCCCAATATTTTTTATATGCTGTTTTTTATCAACTTCTTGCATAACTTTGCGCACCGAATTAATAATTGAGCGGAAATCCAATGGATTCTAAGCATTTTAAGAGCGTCACGTTTGGAGGTATATTAGTAACTTTAGGTATAATCTTCGGTGACATTGGTACCTCACCCCTATACACCTTTCAGGCTATTTTAAAGCAGGGTAAATTTCTTGAATCAGGTCTGGACGGACAGACTGAGTTGGTGCTGGGCGCTATCTCCTGTGTGTTTTGGACACTTACCTTACAAACAACGTTTAAGTACATTCTCATCACCTTACAGGCCGATAATAACGGAGAGGGTGGGATATTCTCGTTGTACGCGCTGGTGCGCCGTTTCGGCAAAAAGCTGATGATCCCTGCCATTGTTGGCGCAGGCATGCTCATAGCCGATGGTATAATTACGCCGCCTATCTCCGTAACATCAGCTATTGAAGGGCTGGGAGGAGTAAAAGGTTTGGAAAATGTGATCGTACCGGGTAATAAAACGGTCATCATCATAGTACTTACCATCATTATCCTGCTGTTTATTTTTCAGCGTTTAGGAACCAAAATAGTAGGCGGGTCATTTGGTCCTATAATGTTCGTTTGGTTTGTGACGCTGGGTCTTTTGGGTCTCAATCAGATCGTGCTGTACCCGGCGATCTTTAAGGCACTCAATCCCTATTATGCAATTCATCTGCTTTACCATCATCCTAATGGGTTTTGGCTGTTGGGGGCAGTGTTTCTATGTACCACCGGTGCCGAAGCGCTGTATTCCGATCTGGGCCACTGTGGCCGAAAGAACATTCAGGTAAGCTGGATTTTGGTAAAAACTGCACTGGTATTGAATTACTTAGGTCAGGGTGCGTGGGTATTGTTGCCACACAGCACTAAACTCTCTGACGATGTGAATCCGTTCTTCGAGATCGTACCGCACCAATTTTTGTTGCCCTCTATTATTTTGGCCACTGCTGCAACCATCATTGCCAGTCAGGCTCTGATCAGCGGTTCCTTTACACTCATCAGCGAGGCTATCAGTCTTAATTTCTGGCCGAAAGTGCGCATTAAATACCCCACCACCATCCGTGGCCAAATATACATTCCCAGTATCAACTGGATTCTATGCGCAGGCTGTATATTGGTGGTGTTCTATTTCCGCACATCAGAGGCAATGACCTCTGCCTATGGTTTTTCTATCACCATAGCCATGCTCATGACCACAATATTAATGTACTATTTCCTTAGGTATGTGAAGCAGTTGCCATTGTGGTTAGTGATCACTGTGCTGGTGGTATTTGTTACGGTCGAATCGTCATTCTTTATTGCCAATGCGGTTAAGATCCTCAATCGTATCTACTTCATCGTATTTGAGGTGAGTCTTATCTTTACCATGTATGTATGGTACAGGGCGCGTAAGATCACCAACCGCTTCCTGAAGTTTGTGAACATACGCGAGTATGTGCCCTTGTTGCTGGATCTGAGCAAGGATGAGACCATCAATAAGTTCAGCACCCACCTCATTTATCTCACCAAGGCCAATCATGCTTTTCAGGTAGAGGAGAGGATCATTTATTCCATTTTCAGCCACAGGCCCAAACGGGCAGATATTTATTGGTTTGTGCACGTAGAGCGCACCGATGATCCGTATTCGGTAGAGTACAGTGTAGAAGAGATCAAGAAAGATAAGATCATTCGTATCGAGTTCAAGCTTGGGTTCAGGGTGCAGCCACGCATCAATATGCTGTTTAAGAAAGTGGTGCAGGAAATGGTGGCCAATAAAGAGCTGGATATTACCAGTCCGTATCCGTCATTGCACAAGCACAACCTTGCTGCCGACTTCATATTTGTGGTATTGGAGACATTCCTGTCAACCGACAATGAAATTGTAGGTACTGAAGGGTTTATTCTCAACAGCTATTTCTTCCTTAAGCACCTTTCGCTTAGCGATGATAAATCGTTTGGATTGGACACCAGCGAAACCCGTGTGGAGAAGATACCAATGGTGGTGGCTCCGGCTACTCAAACAGATATGCGCCGCTCCTTCTACAAGGTGTATGAGCCATAGCTTGGAGTTTTCTATCCCTACGAACTTCCGCAGCATTTAGGCTGCGAATGATGGTTTTTTTCTTGTGGAAATATTGTTTTATGACTCCCTTATGATCTCAAACAGGGCTACGGAGTTTGTACCCAATATCTTTCCTTGATAGTCACCTCCTTCCTGACATGCAGTTCTTTTGATGCTTATAACGAACATAAAATCTGTTTTTGATAATGAATGTCGGAAAGAAAATCATTACCATTCTTATACGCTTAGTTAGGTAGTAATGGTCATGTTATTTAATCAGCAGGTGAAACACGCAGAGTATAACAATATAAAATAATTGCTATTTTTGAACTGAGTAATATAGCCACATGGAAAAAGTGTTTCGGTCTGTTTATTTCGATCCTTTAAGGTATAATTGGGGAATTAAATTGCTTTTTGGAGCGCCGATGTTGATTGGTATTGTTGCAGCAGTAATAGCGAAGAACCTTATAATTTTTGCTATCGCGGGATTTGTTGACGTTGTAATAGCTATCATATTAATGATTTGTATTAAAAAATACAAGAATGTTTTTAGTAACGACGTGGATGTAATATGCAATGAATGCGGAATTAATGTAGTGGAAATTAACGATGGCAGTAGGATATTTGACTGCGAATGGAAAAGTATCAGGTCTTTCGAGTATATAATGGAAAAGGGTGAATTTATAAAAGTGAAGTTGAATCAAATTAATAACAAAGCTGTTGAATTTAATTTATTTTACGATTATCGAACGATAGCCCAACATGTTAATGATGAAGATAGTCTGTTTAATGCTATTTTAATGAATGTGAAGCTTTATAATGAAAATCGTTGCGAAAATAAAATTGGTTATAAGGGGAATTTCTTTACGACTGTTGCCGCAAAATATACAATGGCGGGCATGGTGATTTCATTTTTAATACTATGTATAGTGCTGTTTGTTGAAGGTGCCATAAATATCATTGCCATATCACTACCTGTAATATTGGTATCACTGCTCACCGTTTCCGCACAACGTAGTAATGGCTTAGCTATAAAAAATGCTGCATCCAAGGTAATAGAATAGCGATTAATGGTTTAGTAGCTTTAGCTGATAGCTACAATGGTCTGAAATTGAAAATAATAACAGCCATTTCTTTTTGATATCTTAATGGTTGGTGGAATTTTCAATATGTTGATCGTTCGCAGACTGTTCATAACAATGTTGTGCAGATAGTATTTGATCAAATTGCGCAATCATCCTATTTTTTCCGTAAGTTCACATAAAATTAATCAACATGAAATCAAAGATCCTTTTAGTAATTACTATGTTGTTACTGTGCTTTTCAGTCAACACAAAGGCTGCATTTCCCACTCATAAAGTGGAAGCCGCCGCACAATCAGAAAGCGACAAGACCGGAGTTTTCGCGAATGAAAATGAATCTTCCACATCTGCAACTGCTGTTGTAGTTGAATCTAAAACGATTCAAAAAAAGCATGGGTTTTGGAATAGTTTACTACACAGGCTGGGCAGCCATAAGGCCGTTATTGCGCCAATACTCTACATTATTTTGGCAATATTGCCCTTTGGGTGGTTGGGCATGGGGCTCAATGACAACTTTAAGGGGAACAGGTGGTTAATCGGCCTGATACTCAATTTATTGTTTTGGTTGCCCGGCATCATTTATGCATTGGTGATGTATAGGAAATACTATTGATCCATTGGTAATAAGGTTGCCTATTTCGACAGTTTGCAGCGATGGTAACAGACCGTAGCCAGTTTAGCCTTTTAGCGATAAAAAAAACAGCCACCCATGTCGGAGTGGCTGTTTTACTATAATATCAGAACAGCTTTTAATAACGGTAGTGGTCGGCTTTGTATGGGCCAAACTTAGGTATACCGAGGTAAGAAGATTGTTCGTCTGTCAGTTCATCCAACACCGCACCAACTTTAGCCAAATGCAAACGGGCAACTTTTTCGTCCAGATGCTTAGGCAGCACATATACCTTGTTCTCATAGTTTTCGTGGAATTTCCACAATTCTATCTGAGCCAAAGTTTGGTTGGTAAAGGAGTTGCTCATTACAAAACTTGGGTGGCCGGTGGCACAACCCAGATTCACTAAACGACCTTCAGCCAGTACGATCACCTCTTTTCCATCAATGTTGTACAGGTCAACCTGTGGTTTGATGGTATCCATAGTATGACCATAGTGCTTGTTCAGCCAGGCCATGTCAATTTCAATATCAAAGTGGCCAATGTTGCACACAATGGCTTTATCCTTCATCAGGCGGAAATGTTTTTCTGTGATCAGGTCTCTGCAACCGGAAGCAGTAACTACTATGTCGGCTTCTTTCACGGCATCAACCATTTTCTTCACTTCAAAACCGTCCATGGCTGCTTGCAGTGCGCAAATTGGGTCGATCTCGGTAACAATAACTCGAGCACCTGCGCCGCGCAATGATTCTGCGCTGCCTTTACCCACATCGCCATAGCCACCTACAACGGCCACTTTACCGGCCATCATCACGTCTGTTGCACGGCGGATCGCATCCACCAGGCTTTCTTTACAGCCGTATTTATTGTCAAATTTAGACTTAGTTACTGAGTCATTTACATTGATAGCAGGAATTGGCAAAGTGCCATTCTTCATGCGGTCGTACAGGCGGTGTACGCCGGTAGTGGTTTCTTCACTCAGGCCTTTAATGTGGTGGATGAGCTCGGGATATTTGTCCAGAACAGTATTGGTAAGGTCGCCACCATCGTCAAGTATCATGTTCAGCGTACGGTCGGCACTGCCGAAGAACAAGGTTTGTTCTATACACCAATCAGCCTCTTCCAGCGTTTGTCCCTTCCATGCATATACACCGATACCGGCAGCAGCAATAGCGGCAGCGGCATGGTCCTGAGTAGAAAAGATATTACAAGAGCTCCAACGCACTTCGGCGCCCAGCGCTGTCAGCGTTTCAATCAACACAGCAGTTTGGATGGTCATATGCAGACAGCCTGCAATGCGGGCTCCGGCCAATGGCTTTTGAGCGCCATATTCAGCGCGAAGTGCCATCAAACCAGGCATTTCTGCTTCAGCCAGCCTGATCTCTTTTCTGCCCCATTCGGCGAGGCTAATGTCTTTTACTTTGTATGGCAGTTTGAAATCAATTGCCCCTTTCGTTGATGTACTCATAACTGAGATGTAATATTTTTTGCAAAAATAACAGATTGCCTTATAACTGCCTAATAAAAACAACTGATGCTCAATAAGGCCTTTAGTATAGATAATACAGTTACCAATTAGGAATGAAAGTTGTAATTG
>Ga0164297_10001242_pt1 | contig 27590 bp, 34 predicted proteins | sample GEODES058metaG_FD_113539 | JGI IMG/M metagenome (GOLD analysis project Ga0164297, IMG submission 113539) | Dystrophic lake water microbial communities from Trout Bog Lake, Wisconsin, USA - GEODES058 metaG | ecosystem: Environmental > Aquatic > Freshwater > Lake | place: USA: Trout Bog Lake... | reverse complement strand
GACGACGGCAACACTATACAGGTTACACCTAATCACAAGATTTACACCAAGAAAGGTATGATTAGAGCAGATGCATTATCTATTAATGATGAAATAATTTGCATTAAACCTTCGTTTTTTATGAAAATTCTAAACATAAAAAAAATACCTCGTCAAAATGAAGACGTATTCAATATAGAAGTAGAGCATAACAACAACTATTATGCTAACGGTATACTTGTAAGTAATTGCCATAAATTGCGTAGAGGTAACAAAGTATGCAAGCTTATTGATAAAATACCAACTTTAAGAAGAATAGGTTTTACAGGCACTTTACCAGAAAACAATATTGATAAATGGAATATTAATAATTTTATAGGTCCAGTAATATTCAAAAAAACCACCACAGAATTAAGACAAGATGTGGGTGATAAATATATAGCCAATGCTCAGGTGCTTGCTTTGCATATTGAATATGATTTTAAGCCAGATTATACATCTGTGTCCTCTAGTGATATGTATCGTCTAGAATTAGAATATATTCATAATAAAGATTTTAGATATAAAGTTATTCAAAGAGTGGTTAAAAATCTTAATAACAATTGTCTTATATTGGTAGATTATATAGATCATGGTTTAAAAATGAAAGAGGCATTAGATAGCCTTGAAGGCAAACAAGTATTTTTTATTCAAGGTAGTATGGAGGTTGAAGATCGTAAGAAAATTCAAACCCTTATGGAAAAAGATGATAATATAGTTTGTATAGCCATAAGTAAAATCTTCTCCACAGGAATTTCCATTAAAAACATTCATTACATTATATTTGCAGTGGGTGGTAAATCAAAGATTAAGACTCTGCAATCTATTGGTAGAGGTTTAAGAACCCATGAGAATAAAGACATTCTTACCATTATAGATTTAGTTGATGAATTAGTATACGCCTTTAAACATTATGAAAAAAGAAAAGACATTTACGTCAAAGAACAAATCCCCATCCAAGACAAAACAATCAAAGAAACCCAAAGTTGAAGAGGTTGTTGTTGATGTAATAATTCCAGATGTTCCTGTGGTGGTTTTAGATGCTAAAAGCAAAAATTCTCCAAAAAAGGTTTATTATGTAAATCCTCAAGAATTTACAGATGAACTTAAAAAATATTATGAGACTGACATTATTACAGACAAATTGGCATTAATGATCAAAAATATTGCTTATGGTCTTGCCCATGCTCCTAATTTCATTAATTATACCTTTAGAGAAGAAGCTATTGGAGACTGTCTAATTAATATGTTTAATGCGATTAAAAAGAAAAAATATAACTTTAATTTAGGTTATAACCCATTTTCATATTTTAATTCTATTTCTTTTAATTGCTGGAGAAGTCGCATTAAAAAAGAAAAGCGCATGAGAGATACACTTGCAGCTTATCAAGAAGAAATGTATAGTATTCTAGGTCCAAATATGGATTCTAAAGAAACAGAACAATAATGTTGATTAACAATCCAGAGGTAGGCATATTTTCAGATCCTCATTATGGTATACATCGTAACGGGACTACTTGGCATAAGATAGCTTTAGATCATGCTAAGTGGGTGGCTGCACAATTTAAACAAAGAAGTATAAAAGATATAATAATTCCAGGAGATATATTCCATGATCGCAATGATATTGCTGTTAATACTCTTCATATTGTTAATGATATTTTTAGGGAATTTGCCGATTTTAATATTATCATTACTGTTGGAAATCATGATGCTTATTATAAAGATAATTCTAATGTTAATTCTGTTTCTATTTTCAAAGGACGGAATAATATTACTGTTATTGATAGGCTGCATTTATTTGATTATAAAAAGACAAAAATAGCTTTTTGCCCTTGGGGTCAGGATATTAATGAAATACCTAAATGTGATTTAATTGTAGGTCATTTTGAAATTAATAGTTTTAAAATGAATTCTTATAAGGTTTGCACCAATGGTTACAAAGCAGCAGACTTTACACAAAGAGCTAAATTAACTATTTCAGGTCATTTTCACCATAAAGAAGAAAGAAAATATAAAGACGGTATTATTCTTTATGTAGGTTGTCCATATCAGCAAGATTGGGGTGATTATGAAACATCTAAAGGTTTATATATTTTAGATTTAGACACTTTAAAATATGAATTCATAGAGAATAATATTTCTCCTAAACATATAAAGGTTTATTATTCTGAGATAGAAAATGGTAATATTACAGCTAAACAATTAAAAGAGATTGTTCCAGGCAATATTATTAAGCTTATTATAGATAAAGAAGCAGATCAATCTACCACAGATGCAATTTCTAAAAAGTTATCTTTACTTAAACCGGTAGAATATATAACAGAATATTCTTATGATGATTTAATTAAGGTTGATAAAGATAAAGCAGAAGACACAAATTTTAATGTTAGTGTAGAGAAATCTATTGAAGAATTTGTTGATTTAACGGAAGTTAAGTATAAAGATAAAGTAAAGACATATATTAATGAACTTTATCATAAAGCAATTATAACATCATGAAAATTGGAGCAGCAATCATAGCTTGTGATAGACTTGAATACACTAAGCAAAGTGTTGATAGTTTACTTGCAAATAAAGGTCCTTTAACAGATATTATTCTTATTAATGATGGTATTAAAATACCAGATGGAACATTACCAGATGGTATTGAGGTAATGAATAATAGACCACCTTATCAGACTGTTGGTAAAGCTAAGAATAATGCTATGCGAACTCTTTTAAATAGAGGCTGTGATCATATATTTCTTATAGAGAATGATATTTTAATTAAAACACCAGATGTATGGCAAAAATATATTGATGTTGCAAATGCTACAGGTATTACACATTTAAATTTTGGTTATCATGGTCCAGCTAATAGAACTCCAGATTATAAAAAACCAAATCCAAGATATATTGTAGAATATCCAAATGGTATTAAAGTAGCTCTTAATCCTCATAGTGTTGGAGCCTTTTCTTATTTTAATTTAAAATATATTAATAAGGTGGGTTATCATGATGAATATTTTCAAAATGCTTGGGAACATGTAGAATTATGTCAGAGAGGTATTAAAATGGGTTTATTACCAGCTTTTTGGTGGTTTCCAGATGTTGAAGGTAGTGATGATATGTTAGCAGAAATTCCTGGATCTATTCAAAATAGCTCTATTACTCATACAGAAAAATGGACAACCAACATGAAAAGAGGTGCTGATTATTATAGAAAACAGCATGGCGTATCGGCAGTTGAAAATCCAGACACTCCTTTAAATATTGTTTTACAAAAACTTAAAGAAATTTACAAATGCAAGTCTCTCACATAGGCATTTTAAAAGCTCAAGGTCATGGTTTAGGTAATCAAATGTTTTTGATTGCTAGCACTATTGGCATTGCAGAAGCTCATAAAGTAAAATATGGTTTTGCTAAATGGAAGAATAATGAATATTTTGCTAATTCATTACCAGATTTAGAACCTGGAGTAGCTACAACTATAAAAGAAAAGAGTTGGGATTATCACCCAGTAATCATTCCTGTTGATAGGCTTGTTTATTTAGATGGTTATTTTCAAAGTCATAAACATTTTATTAATTCAGAAAAGACCGTAAGAGATACCTTTGAATTTAAAAAATCTTTAGTGGATGATGTTAATAATATTCTTTCACAAGGTAATTTGGGAGATACATGCTCAATACATGTTCGTAGGGGAGACTATTTAAATTATCCTAATATACACCCTCAACAACCTAAAGATTATTGGGTAAATGCTCAAAAACAAATAGAATCAAAGAATAATGTAGATACTTATATTGTATTTTCAGATGATCATACTTGGTGTAAATTAAATATAGGATTATTCTCACAAACTGGTAAAAAGGTTTTATTCTATAAGGGTAGAACTCAAATTGATGATTTTATAGGTATATCACTTTGTAAGCATAATATTATTACCAATTCTACTTTTTCTTGGTGGGCAGCTTGGCTTAATAAGAATCCTAATAAAACAATAATCATGCCTAAACTTTGGTTTGGATCAGAAGGTCCTTGGTCGGGACCAACTAATGCAGATAGTTTAGCTGTAGATGGGTGGTTAAGATTATGAAAAGAGAATTTAGCACAGGTGCTCATAGAGACACAGATATAGGTAAACCTAAAATGAGTTTAATACCTACGGAAGAACTCATTCGTGTGATGCAGCATTTTCGCAATGGTGCAGACAAATATGGTGAAAGCAATTGGAAAAAAGGAATGACCACATCAGTCTTTTATGATAGTGCTCAAAGACATCTTTTAAAATGGTGGATGGGTCAAGATGATGAAGATCATATGGCAGCAGTGGTATGGAATATAATGTGTGCTATGTGGACAGAAAAAAATAAACCAGAATTAGATGATAGAAAGAATTTTAAATGAAAAAGAAATTATATATTAAAGATAGTAATTTTAGTCATTGCTTGTATAGCAGCAATCCCACCCCACCGGTAAATCTAACAGCAGATATTGAATGGGATAGGACTACACCACCACCAGGAGTTGATGTGGTATGCACAGATTTTAAATTACAAGAAGGTAATATTGCATGGATTTTAGAACCTTATGCTATTCATCCATTTGCATATGAATATATAAGGCAAAACCCTAAAAAATATAAAGAAATTTGGACTCATGATAAAGAACTTTTAGTATTTCCAAATGCTAAATTTTATCCAGTAGGTGGTTGTTGGTTAAAAGAAGAAGATAGAAAAATATATGATAAATCAAAAATGTTTTCTATTATTGCTTCTAATAAAAACCAAACACAGGGTCATCAATTAAGACATCAAATTATTCAAGCAGCTGGTAAGAAAATAGATGCATTTGGTCCTAGCTATATACCTTTTAAAGAACATGCATCTAATAAGATTGAAGGTTTAAAGGATTATAGATATCACTTCGTTATTGAAAATTGTAAAAGAGACTTTTATTTTTCAGAAAAGCTTATTGATACTTTAATGACAGGCACTATTCCTATTTTCTGGGGATGCCCTTCTATTGAGAAATTCTTTAATCCAGAAGGTTTTATTATATTCAATGATTTATATGAATTAAAAGATAAACTTAAGCTATGCACACCAGAGTATTATGATAGCAAAAAAGATATCATAAAAGAAAACTTTGAAAAGGCTAAAGATTATATCTTACCTGAAAATTGGATAGCTAAGAATATTCTTACTTCCACGACCAAGAGTTAATCTCTTGTAATATCTGAGCAGGTGACATGTAATTGATTAATTCCATCACCCGCCTATTTTTTTCTTCTAATAAAGGATTATAAAAAGCTGGTTTAACTCTTTCATGAGTTAAATGTAATAAAGGTTTAGTTACTCGAGCTACTCTAGCACCAACCTTAGTAAACCTTACAAAGAGCTCATTATCTTCATAACCCCAACCTTCAAATTTTTGATTAGCTCCACCAAATTTTAAGAATATTTCTTTATTGTAGAATACAGCTCCACCTACAGATCCTTTATTAAATAACTTACAATCATCAAGATTGATAATGCTTAAATCTTTATTCTCTTTAATTGCTTGATGATAATTCTTAGGAACATCATAAAATCTACCATCATAAGGATATATTACATCAGCTTGATTATCTAAAATAATCTTTGTGGATTTGGTAATTTGATTTACCGTTAATAAAGTATCCGCATCATAAACCGCTATTACTGGTGTAGAAGCTGCCTTAGCTGCAGTGTTAATACTTTTAGATTTATTAAAATTCTGACCCATAGGTATATAGATATATTTGCAATTATATCTATCTTTTAATTTGGGTTCTGTATCTTGCTCACATACAATAATTTCTGAATTAAAATTCTCTTGTAAATAAGATACAATAATGTCTAAATTGCTTAGTCTATCATCACTATCAATTTTTACAGGTATTAAAAAGGTTAAATCTTTTAAATCAGTCATATTGTTTATATTTAAATAAGATTTTATAATATCAAGTTGACTAATAATAAACCAGCTTTAAATTATTAAACAAGTGAAAAAGGTCTATATTACATTCAGCGGTAGTTTATATGAAAGAACAACTAAAATTATAGTTGAAGATGGCCTTAAATATGGTGCTGATGAAGTAAAGGTTTATGATGACAAATGGCTTTTAACCCAACCCTTTTATGAACAAAATAAATGGTTATGGGAGCATCCTCATAAAAGAGGATTTGGTTGGTATTGCTGGAAGCCTTTTATTGTTTATCATGCATTACAATCATTAAATGATGGTGATATTGTCATGTTTACAGATGCTGATTGTTATCCTATTAGCAATTTTTCAATGTTATATGATCAATGTGATAAAGATGGTGGCATAATGTTATTTTCTAATGCACATCAACATTCTATTTGGTGTAAAAGAGATTGTTATATTGTAATGGCACAAGACAATGCAAAATACCATAAAGTGCCTCAAGGATGTGCTAGATTCATGCTATTTCAAAAAGGTAAATGGAAATCTACACAATTTTTAATGGAATGGTTAACCTATTGTGTTAATCCTAGAGCAACTACTTTTGATCCTAGTGTTTTAGCAGAAGAACTTCCAGGAATGAGAGAACATAGGACAGAACAAGCCATAATGACCAATTTGGCTTATAAATATGGTGTAAAGCTTTATAGAGAAGCAGATCAACATGGTAATGGTCGACCAGATTATAAAGATCTTTATCCTCAGTTATTTGTTCAAGATAATCCATCAGATACACCTGGAAATCAAAAAGTTACTTTAGAACCAACAGGTTCTAGCTATTTTAATATAAAATAAGCTGGGATTATTTTTAAAAATCTGCTATAATAGATATTAATGCAGTATGTCTACTTTAAACATTTAAAGGTATCTAACTTTTTGTCTATTGGCAAAAAGCCTGTAGAAATTACCTTTGCACCTGGTATTAATGTTATAACAGGTAAAAATTATGATAAAGTAGATAGAGCAAATGGTGTTGGTAAATCTACTATTACTGATGCTATATTCTTTGCATTATATGGTAATACATTAAGAGAGCTTAAAAAAGAGAATATAGTCAATGATCAAGCACCTGATCAACTGTGTGAAGTAGAATTAAATTTTTCTTGTGTATCTGGAGATCAAACTAGAGAATGCAAAATAATCAGATCTATTAATCCTACTAAATGTTATTTTTATGTAGATAATGTAGATGTTACTCGGTCTGGTATGCCCCAGACTACAGAATTAATAATTGATACTATTAGGACATCACCAGAGGTATTTCAAAATAGTGTTATTATGTCAGTCAATAATACTGTGCCATTTATGGCTCAGAAGAAAATTGAGAAAAGAAAATTCATAGAGGGTATATTGGGTTTAGAGGTTTTTAGTAATATGCTACAATTAGCTAGAGAAGATGCTAATGAGACTAAGAAAACATTAGAGGTAGAATCTACTAAATTGGAAGAAATCCTTCGTAATCTTCAAGATACTACCAATCAAAAAGAAGCTTGGGAAAATACTAAGAATAAAAAATTGGTAGATTTACAAACTAAATCCGCCAATAATGAGAGAGAAATAGCTGTAATAGAAAAGAAAATTGATAGTATTGGTATTTTAGATCCTAAAATATATCAAAAGCTTAATAATGATATTAAAGAATCTGCCGAGAAAATTTCAAAGCTTAAAGACAAATTAGAAGATAATAAGTCTAAAGTAGCTATTGCAGAGTCTCACATTAAAAAAGATAAAAGAGATTCCCAAGAATTAAAGAAACCAATTAAAAAAATAACCAATTCAGAAGATGAATTACAGCAAACAGTTAAAGATCTAGAATCTCAATTACTTAATTTAGGTCAATTAGATACAAATGAATTAACAAATATTAAAGATGAATTAGATTCATTTAAAGTAGCCATAGACACTATTGATAAGAAAATTAAAGATGCTAATAAGACTATAGCTATTGCTGAAGGTAAAATATCAGTATGCAATGATGCTCTTAAAAATCTTAAGAAACCAGATAAATCTTGTCCTCATTGTGGTAAAAATATTGAGGAGGTTGGTGTCATTCATTATGAAACCAATAAGAAAAATACAGAAGATGAATTATTAGAGCATCAGAATCAGTTAGCTAAAACTAAAACATCTTTAGATAAATTGACATCTAAAAGAGCAGAAATAGAAAATTCTATTAAAGATTTAGACAAAAAGAATAATGACTATTATATTAAATCTAAAAATATCACATCTTTAGAACAAAAATTACAACAAGCTAAATTTTCATTACAGTCTTTCAAATTAGAATTAGAATCATTTGAAAAAGAGACTGAAAAATATAATAAGATATTAAATGAATTGTCTTCTAATATATTAGAAAATGAAAAGATCATTATAGAAAAATCAAAATTAATAGAATCAATTCAATCTGATATAGATGTAACAAATAAAGATTATGAATCTCTTATTAAAAAATTTGATGATTTTAAAATCAAAAAACAAGAGATTGAATCTCTTAATCAACGTAAAGTTGATTTGATATATTGGCAAAAAGAAGTATCTAAAGACATAGAAAGTCTTAATAATGAATCCAATAGATATGATGATATTATTAAATCAATTAATAAAAGAATAGATACATCAAAGCAATTAATTGTAGATCTTCAAGAAAGAGCAGACATTATTGAAAGTGCTAAATTTATAGCTTCTGAAGATGGTGTTAAATCTTATATTGTTAAAAAGATCTTACAGGTTCTTAATAATAGGTTACTTTATTATCTTAAGAAATTGGAAAGTAATTGTATAGTTAGATTTAATGAGATTTTTGATGAGATTATCATTAATGAAAGAAACAAAGAATGTAGCTATTTTAATTTTTCTGGTGCAGAACGTAAAGCCATTGATTTAGCTATGCTTTTTACTTTCCAAGATATAAGAAGAGCACAAGCAGCAGTAGGTATTAATTTGGTCATGTTTGATGAATTATTGGACTCTTCTTTAGATGAAAAAGGCATTGATCTAGTGCTTGATATATTAAAAGAACGTGTAAATTCATATAATGAAGCAATTTATATCATTTCACATCGAAAAGAATGTCGCAAGTATTGTGCTAGCGGCGAAATGATTTTCTTAGAGAAAAGAAACGGTATAACTACTAGAACCACAAATTATGAACTTTCTTAACGCAAACGGAGTCCTTGGAGCACCTCAACTTCCTTTTGGAGTACCTACATTTGGTAATCCCTTAGTTAATGCACCTGGTGGTGCAACGGACCCTATGCAAGCTACCGGTTTGCCAGAAGGTATAAAGAGAGCTGTAAGTTATGCAGCAGATCATCAAGGTTGTGGTTTCTGGAGAATGCATTGGCCTGAAGCTATTATTAACGGTAATCAAATGGGTATTATCAATAATAATAACTTTATGATTCTCCAAGAGAATTTTTATCAAGATATTAAGTGTGTAAGAATTCAAAGGCAGGTTACACCAACCCAATTACAATTTGTTCAATTTTTAAGAGGTATCTCAAATAAAACCAATAAATTTAAAATTTATTATGAAATTGATGATGTTATCTTTGCAGAAGATATTCCTCTTTATAATAAAGCTAGAGAAGCATTTACAGATCCTAATATAGCTAAGACAGCTATTGAAATCATGCAATTATGTGATGGTATTACTACCCCCACAGATTACATGTCAAAATATTACCAAGAAAAATCCGGCGTAAAAGGAATTACATTACCTAACTATATGCCAAAATTTTGGATGGATCGTTTTTATAATAAAACAAAGATTACAGAGAATTATGAACTTTACAAAAAACGTCCACGTATAGGTTATATTGGTAGTCCTACCCATTTTAATGTAGCTAATTTACCAGGAGTCAAAGATGATTTTGGTGATATATTAGATGTGATTAAAAAGACACTTAAACAATTTAAATGGGTTTTAATGGGTGGTTGTCCAGCAGAGCTTGCAGAATATGTAAGAAATGGTGATATTGATTATATTGGTTGGACTCGCATTTGGGATTATCCATCAGCATTTAATGCTTTAAATGTTAATGTTGTTATTGCACCATTACAAAATAATCGTTTTAATTTAGCTAAAGCTAATATTAAGCATATTGAGGCTGGAGCATTAGGAATTCCTTGTGTATGTCAAAATCTTGAACCTTATAAGGATGCACCATTAAAATTTAATAGTGGTGATGAAATGATTGAGACTATTAAGACTTTAGTATCAGATCGCAAACGATATTTAACAGAATCAGATATTGCTCGTAAGAATGCTACAAAGTATTGGTTAGAAGATCATATTCAAGAGTATTGTAATTTATATTTTTCTTGATATTTGTTAAAGGTTAAGGTAGAATAGGTTTGTGTATAGAAATATCTATTATAGTGCCCGTGAGCAATGTTGTCATCTTTTTACCTGGGATGAGAATGGAAATAGAATTGTAAAGAAAGAGCCATTCTTTCCTTATTTCTATATAGAGACTAATTCAGATCAAGTAGATGGATTATCAATCTTTAACACCAAATTAAAGAAAAAGACTTTTAAAAGCGCTTTTGAGCGTAATAAGGCAGCTCAAGATGGAGCAATTAAGAGAATCTATCATAATGTTCAAGTAGAACAACAATTTTTAATAGATACCTTTAAAGATGAATATGATAAGCCAGAATTTACAAGATTTCCTCTTAAAGTATGCTTTTTAGATATAGAAGTTGATACCCATATCTATCATGCAGATAAGATTGTAAAGGTAAGATTAAAAGGATCTAAATCAGAAGAAAAAATGTCTCTTGGTGAACTTCGAGCTAAGAAAGATATAGAAAGCTATGAAGTTTTAAATGATCAAGAGCAGATCTGGACGCCTTATTATATTTCAATCTATACTAAGACAGAATTTCCAGAGACTGATGAGGTTAAGCATCCTATTAATTTATTAACAATATATGATAGCTTAACAAGCAAATTCTATACTTGGGGTATAAAGCCTTATACACCTAAAAAAGAAAATGCTATCTATTTTCATTGTAAATCAGAATCTGATTTATTCCTTAACTTTTTAAAATTCTGGACAGATGATTTTTATCCAGATATTCTTTCAGGTTGGAATGCTAATGGCTTTGACTTTCCTTATTTAATTAACCGCATTACTAAAGTCTTAAGTGAAGAGCATGCCAAGAAATTATCGCCAGTAAATAGTATTTGGTGTCGTAAAGGTATCTTTATTAAAGGCCAAGAAATGGATAAATGGAATATCCATGGTATTTCTTGCGTAGATTATCTAGAATTATATAAAACCTTTCCACATCAACCCCTTGAGTCTTATTCTTTGAATTTTGTAGCTCAACATGAATTAGGAGAAGGTAAATTGGCTATTAATGCTTCTAATCTAGCTCAACTGGCAGAAACAGATTGGGAGAACTTTGTAGATTATAACATTCAAGACGTAGAGCTTTTGGTTAGAATAGATCAAAAGAAGCAACATTTTAAGATATTGCGCATGTTAGCCTATAAAGGTTTAACAGATTTTGATAGAGCTCAAGGCAAGGTTGTTATTGTTACAGGAGCGGTTGCTTTAGCTGCTTATAAACAAGGTATGATTATTCCTACCTTTGTGGGTGGCCCTACTAGAGATGAAATTGAAGGTGGGTTTGTTAAAGAACCGGATAAAGGCCGTAAAACAGCTGTGGTTAGCTATGATGCTAATTCTCTATATCCTAACACCATTATTACTCTTAATATCTCACCTGAGACTAAAGTAGGTAAGATTATATCTAAGACACCTGAATCTGTTACTATTTTGCTTGCATCTAATAAGGAATACACGCTTCCAACAGACAAATTCATACAGTTTGTCCAGAATGAGAAAATAGCTATATCTAAAGCAAATGTATTATATACTCAAAAGACCAAAGGAGTAGTACCAACCCTTATTGATAGTCTTTATAATGAGCGTGTATCTGCCAAGAAATTATCAAATACATTAAAGAAAAAGTTATCTAAGATAACCAAAGAAGATCCAGAATATATTAGCACTAATTCTGAGATGGAAAGATATGATGCATTACAAAATGTGATTAAGCTCTTACTTAATTCCATATATGGAGTATTTGCTAATAAATTTAGTCCTATTTGTGATAGTGATCATGCAGGTAGTATTACTCTTACAGGTCAAGCGGTGGTAAAACAAGCTAGTGTTATTATTGATCAATATGCCAAAGAAAAATATGGCTATGAGGACAAATCATTAACTCTTTATTCAGATACAGATAGCTGTCATGTTACCATTCAACCTATCTTAGATATAGCAAAGCTTGATATATTTGATAATAATAAGGTTACTAAGAAAGGTTTAGAATTAATTGATGATGATTTGGGAGTTTATTTAAATAATAAGATTAAAGAATGGGCTGGAGATAATTTAAATTCTGTAGATCCTCGTTATTTCTTTAAGAGAGAAGCTATTTGTGATGTCGGGGTATATCTACAAAAGAAAAGATATATATTACATATTTTAGATAATGAGGGGGTAGAGACTAATAAATTTAAATATGTAGGGGTTCAAATAGCAGCCTCAGCTACACCTAAGAAAGCTAAAGAATTAATCAAGAAGGTTATTGAAAATACGCTTTTAGAACATGATCAAGTTAAAGCTAATAGCCTTTATAGGAGCATATATGAATCCTTTAAGAATTTGCCAAGAGATGATGTAGCTCTTCGTGGTGGATTGAGTGACCTGGAAAAGGGAGAGTCTAAATCAGATGGTTTTGCTATTGGTAAAGGAACCGCTAATCATGTCAAAGGGGCCTTATGGTATAATGAATTATTACGTCATTATAATCTAGACGGAAAATATGAAATGATAGGTTCTGGCAGTAAAGTCAAAAAGATTTATATTTTACCTAATAAATTTAAGGTTGATACTTTATGCTATACTGGAACTTTTCCGGTTGAATTAGAAGAAGAATTTAAAGTAGATTATGTAGAAATGTTTGATGGTATTATTAAACCCCCTGTAAAATCTGTATATGAAGCGTTGACATGGGAGCTACCAGACATTAATAATGAAGTAACAACTAATATTTTTGAATTATTCTCATGATTAAGATATCCCATGAATGCCCTTTAAGTCTTCTTCCAATGTCTATTATTTGGAATGATTATGATTATGCTTTGGTGCATCTTTTTGAAAAATATCCAGATTATTATAAATTTTACGAAAATAGCGTAAAGACTAAGAGACATGTCTTATTAGATAATTCTTTATTTGAATTAGGTGAAGCATTTAACCCAACAGAATATGTCAAATGGATTAATAAATTAAATCCAACAGAATACATTATTCCTGATGCTTTGGGTGATAAGAATAAAACTATTGAACTATTTAATAATTTTATAAAAAATTATAGTAAAGATATCACCAAAGAAACCAAAGCTATTGGAGTAGTTCAAGGTTCTTCCTATGAAGATATAGTTGAATGTTATAAAACCTTAAATGATTCAGGTTTTTGCTCTAAAATAGCTTTTGCATTTATAGGAGATGCTTATACAAAAGCTTTTCCTCATCCTAATAAATGGGTATCTATGGCTATGGGTAGAGTATTGGTCCTTAGCAAATTATTAAATGATGGTGTTATTAATAAAAATTTACCTCATCATCTATTAGGAAGCTCTCATCCAAGAGAATTTAGTTTTTATCAAGGATCAGAATTTAATTGGATTGATACTTTAGATACATCTTCTCCTATTGTTCATGGTCTTAAGAAAATTAAATATAATGAACAAGTAGGAACATGGAATAAAGAATCTACTAAATTGGTTGATCTATTAGAAACCAAGGTTGATAATGTTCAATTTAATATTATAGAAAATAATATTAAACAATTTAAATTATATGTTAATGGTAAATGACATCATTAGAAGCTATAACTAATTCAGTACATGCAAACTATCCTCACTTACTGGCCGATTCTGTTTATATCCGCGATTATTGTTTTTGGGATTGTATTCGTAATCAAGAACTCCCGGTAAAAGAAATAGAAGAGGTCAAACCTTATCTAGTTTCTAAAGGAATTGTTGATTTTGCGCTTGTAATTTTCTTTAGTGATAATACAATAGGGTATCGCTTAAAAATATGAATAAAACTAATTATAAGGCAGCAATAAGTGGAGCTCATTCTCAAGGTAAGACTACACTTATTAATGAATTAAAGCATAGGAATATTGTTAGTGAGTATAAAATTTCTTTCTTAAGTGGAGTGGCTAGAGAGGTTGGAACATATCTACCTATTAATGAGGGTGGGACTTTGCTTACTCAATATATGATACTTTCAAAGCAGGCGGAAGCTTGTTTAAAACCTGGAAGAGTCATTACAGATAGATCTGTATTAGATGTAATATCTTATACTAGATATCATTTTAATAAAGGAGATATTACAGCTCAAGAAATGGATGTATTAGAGACAATTTATAAGAGTTGTCTGCCATATTATAGTCGTATTTTTTATATTATTCCTGAATTACCTTTAGTTAATGATAATGTTCGTAGTGTCGGTCAAGAATTTTTTGATAAAACCGTTACGCAATTTTCTCATTATATAAAATTATTACAAGAGACTACAGATAAAGTAGTTCTAGTAAAGGGATCTGTAGCTGAACGTATAGATATAATTGAAAAACAAATCAAACAAGACTTAGAATAATACTTGATATTTAACCTTAATCCTATAAAATTATAACATGAACCAAAACCAAATCATTGTATTCCTAGATAATATTCAACGCACTATTGTTGCTACCTATATAAGTGATGATGCTAATTCAATTGTGGTTACTAAACCAGCAATTCTTAATGTTACACCATCTCAAGACAAAAAGCTTCAAGTTCAGCTTTATCCTTTAATGTTTAGAGAATTTTTTGCAGATCGTGATTCATTTCCAAATTGGACTTATAGCAAAAATCAAATTGCTCTTACAGATAATTTAACCTTAGAGCCAAATCTTATTGCTCAATATGTTGAAATGTTTAAATCTGTTAAAGCAGAACCAGCACCAACCATTAAATTATTTGACGCAGACGATAACAGCTAAAATATATGGCTTACGTTAAAAAAAATAAATCATCTGATGATGATTCTTCTAAGCCTAAAATGAGCTCAAATATTAAAGATATATTTGCAGCCGTTGATGCCTTAAATGAAGATTCAGCTCTTTTATCAGAAGACAATTCATTATCTATTGTATCAGATTGGATTGATACAGGATCATATTCTTTAAATGCTATCTTCTCAGGTAGCCTATATAAAGGCATTCCAGTAGGACGCATTACTGGGTTTGTTGGTCCATCTCAATCTGGTAAATCTCTCATTATCAATAAGATTATTGCTAATGCTCAAAAGAAAGGATACTTTGCAGCCATTTGGGATACAGAAGCAGCTGTAGATAAGAAATCTGCAGAAGATCTTGGAGTAGATAGCTCTCGTCTTAAATATTATCCTGTAGAATCTGTAGAAGATTGCCGCAATCAAATTGCAACATTCTTAGATAAGATTATTGAAGCTAATGATCCAGATCTAAAAGTCATTATTGCAATTGATAGTCTTGGTAATTTAGCTAGTGCTAAAGAATTAAGAGATGTTCAAGAGGGTAAAGATGCTGCAGACATGGGTTTAAAAGCTAAGGCCATGAAATCTATGATGAGAGCTTTAACCTTTAAAGCAGCTAAGGCTCGAGTGCCTATTCTGTTTACTAATCATATTTATGACAACCCAACATCACTCTATCCTGAATTGGTTAAGAAGCAATCCGGTGGTAGCGGCCCTATTTATCTTGCTTCTCTGTTGGTTCAGCTTGCGACTCGAAACGAGAAGATTGATAAAAACGAAGACCAAGAATCAGTAGCAGTAGCTCATAGTGTGAGTGGCGTTACTCTTACAGCTATGACTGTTAAGAATCGTTTTGCTCCTCCTTTCTTAAAAGCAGAATTATATCTTAATTTTCGCACTGGTTTAAGCAAATATGCAGGTCTTAAAGACATGGCGATTGCTTTTGGCCTTATTCAAGCATCTGGTCCTACATTTATTATGAATGGGGAAAAGATTGGATATGCTAAGACCTGGGAAAATGATCCAGATTTTTGGGAAAAGAAGGTATTACCTCTATTAGAACAGACTCTTAATGAAAAAGTTCGATTTGGTGGTAATAAAGAAAATGAGCTAGAGCCGGTTCCTCTAGTTCCAATTGAACAAGTATAATTAACAAAAAAGCTAAGTTAACACTTAGCTTTTTTAATTTATGGTTGTATAATATAAAACATTAACCCATAATAAGGTATATTGTGAAAAAAGAATCTTTAAAAATTAATAATGAGTATTTTGAGAATGTTATATGTAGTAATGCTCTCACCAATAATTATTATACCTCATTAGTATTAGATCATTTAATACCAGAAAATTTTAAATCAGAAGGTAATCGTTTAGTTATAAGCATTATAAAGGATTTCTTTACAAAGAGAAATACTTTACCAACTATAACAGAGATTAAGACTTACCTTAAAACAGAAGATGAAATTACATTAGCTAAAAATGCATTAACATCTTATAAATCTGTAGATCTTAATGGTAATATAGATGAATTAATCCATAATTCAGAATTATACTTTAAAGAAAAGTCTGTAGCTAATAGTGTTAGCACTATTGTAAATGAATTTCTTAATGGTGAAGCAGATTATGCTCGATTCCTACAATTGTTTGAAAAGGCTTGTAATATATCTTTGGTAAATGATACAGGATTAGATTTCTATGGAGATTATCAAAAGATATTAAATGAATTTAGCACAAAGACAGAGACATTACCTTTAGGATGGAATTTCTTAGATGATAAGATTGGTGGAGGTTTAGCTAAGAATGGTAGAGCTCTTTATCTATTCTTAGGTCCTACCAATGTTGGTAAATCTATCTTTTTAGGTAATGTTGCATCTAATATGGCAGATAAAGGCTTAACCACATGCCTTATATCTTTAGAAATGCCTGAGATGATGTATGCTAAACGTATTAGTAGTCATCTATCTAAGATACCTATTAATGACATTAATAGTAATATTACATCTTTAGAATCTTATTTTAAAGATGTCTCTGAAAAGAGAAAGAGGAAATTAATCATTAAAGAATTTCCACCTAAAGCTATTACTGTGGCTGGAATTAAGTCATATGTTGAATCTTTGATCAAAAAGGGTATAAAAGTAGAAGTATTGGTTGTAGATTATCTTGGACTAATTAAAGCAGCAGGTGATAATTCTTATGAACAAGGCAAAAATGTAGCAGAAGAATTACGAGCTTTATCTTATTATTTTAATCTACCAGTAGTAAGTGCTATTCAGACCAATAGAGAAGGCATGAATATACCTAGCTTAGATACAGTATCAGAATCTATGGGTGTAGCCTTTACAGCAGATGTGGTTTGGGGTATATATCAAGAAGAAGGCGATTTAGATTTAGGTATTATCAAAGTAAGCGGTATTAAAAACCGTTTAGGACCCAAACATGAAGCTAAAGCCTTTAAAATTGACTATAAGACATTAACTCTGTCAGAAGAAGATGATTATATAGGTTTAGACAATAAAAAGAGAGCTAAACCAGATGAAGTATCATTATTAACACAAAAACTGGACAATATAAGCTCAAAAGGTAAATAGTTTTGTGTCCAATAGTTCAACATATATTTTTACAGATATTGATCTTGATGGTGTTGGTAGCTTAATAGCTATACATCAAGTATTAGGTGCAAAACCTGGTGATATCAAATTTACAGCGGCTTCAGTATCTAATATACGTAAAGAATTACTCCGTTGGCTTGAGACAGACAGTTTTGTCAATTATACCAATGTTTATTTTTTAGATTTGGATACAAGTGAAATCATTGATCTAATTGACGCACCTAATGTAATAATTATAGATCATCATAATTCTCATGCTAAGAATGCAGACAAATATAAACGAGCTCAGGTGATGGTAACAGTAACCACTTCTTGCTCTAAATTAATTTATCGCACTTATAAAGACAAATTATCCCATTTAACAGATGCACAAAAATATTTTATAGCTTTGTGTGATGATTATGATAGTTATGTCTTTAAATTACCAGATTCTTATAATTTAAATTGTTTATTTACAAACACTCAGAAATCTCCAGATAAATCAAGGACACATAAATTCTTAGAAAGGTTTTATGAGGGATTTAATCAATTTACAGTTCAAGAAGCCAATATTATTAAAGATTATATTGAACGTAAAAATGCTGCTATAGCTGGATTAAAGATTTTTGAAGGCAAGGTAAGCATTGGCAAACAAGATAGATATATTGTTGGTACTCATGGAGAAAAATTTACCAATGAGATTTGCCATCATCTTATTGAAAAACATAATGCAGAAATTGCATTCTTTTATAATATAAACAGTAATCATGTATCCTGGCGTAAATCAAAAACATGTGAAATAGACCTATCAAAATTGGCAGCTAAATTATGTCAAGGTGGTGGCCATGAATATGCAGCTGGTGGCCAATCAACCCCAGCATTTTTTGAATTTACTAAATCTTTAACCCCTAAGATATAATATGTCAGGAGTAATTACAGCTTTAAAAGAATCTATTGATTCAAACCCATTAAAAGAATTAACAGCTGAAGAGACACATTCAGAGATAGTTAAATTCTCGTCTTTTTGTTCTATTATTCATAATAAAAAGCTTAATGATGTAGCAATCTTTTCTCTTATTATCAGAAAGCCCATCTATAAAAAGATATTCATGAAGATTATTCATGTTGATAATGAGAAGAAAGCTATTTTAATATTTCTTAAAAATAATACAAATCTTTGCCGTAGCAAAATTGTAAAAGATATATTAAAATTTAAGTAATGAACCATCATCAGGTGTATAACACCTATTTAAGTGTCTCTAGAGGTGCTAGGAATAAACCATGGAAAGCTCGTAAAGATTTTAATAATTTTGACGAGACTTCAGATGGTGTATACTGTAAAAAAATAGAATTATTCCTTAAGAAATTTCCGCAAATCAATGCTAGAGAATTCTTTATGGCACCTTATCTTATGTATAAAGATGAGGATCATTTCCCATTATCATTTTATAATACTCAAAAGGCTATTGCAGTTTATAGTAAGATTCAAAAATTAAAATTAGAAGAATCTCCAGATTCAGACAGTCATTTAGAAAGTATTAAGAAATCTTTAAAATACATAGCTCTTTTATGTTCAGAAGAGAAAATGACTTTAGAACAATATAGTCAAAAAAACAATGGTTACACAACTCAACCATTTGTTGATTATCTAGAAAATAGAGTTAATATCTATGTATTGATCTCCTTGCCTCACTTTGAAGATCAATTAAATATATTTTGTGGTCAGGACAAAGAAATTTTTCTTAAAGAATTATGCAATAATGTTGCCAAGTATAAAACAAGATTGTATAATTCCGTTAAAGCTAAAATTGTAATTGCAAATGGCTTCAAACTAATAAAAAATATCCTAAACTCAAATAATCCTTAAATCCTAAAATATTATGTCTACATTCAATGCAAGCATGTTTGAAAGTATTAAATCGGCTCTTGATAATGCCAAGAACAAACAAGGTTCTGGTGTAAATTACAAGAACCTCTTATCTATTGCGCAACCAGGCACATATCTAGTGCGTCTATTGCCAAATACTAAATCGCCAGAAAATACCTTTAGTCATTATTATCATCATGGTTGGCAGAGTATTGAAACAGGTCAATATGTTAGTATGACATCACCTTCTACTTGGGGTGAACGCTGCCCAATTAGTGAATTATATTTTAAGATCATTCGTAATACTAATTCATCAGAAGATGAACTTAAGCGTGCTAAAGAATTACTTAAGCGTAAAGAAAATTGGATGGTTAATGTTTATGTTATTAATGATCCAAATAATCCAGATAACAATGGAACAGTAAAGGTATTACGCTTTGGTCGTCAATTAGATAAGATTATCCAATCAGCTATTAATGGTGATGATGCTAATGAATTTGGTATGAAGATCTTTGATCTCTCTGAAAAGGGATGTAATCTTCGTATTAAATGCGAATTAGTATCAGATAATCCTAAAGCTCCAAAGTATCCTACTTATACAGCTTCACGTTTTCTAAGCCCATCTCCAATTGATGGATTAGATGCTTCTAAAGCAGAAGAGATTTATAAGTCAATTCATGATTTATCTTCATTCTTAGAACATAAGACTGTAGATGATATTAAGAAGTTTATTGATCAACATTATTATGGTGGTCAACAACCAACTACCATTACTACAGCTAAAGTAACAACACCTGTAGTAGATGAAGAAGAAGATGTTCCTTATAATCCTCCAGCCAAAGCTATTGTAGATACACCTAAATCCGAAGCAGCAGATCCAGCTAAGGATGCTAAGATTAAAAATCTATTAGCTGGTCTAGATGATCTATAAAAATGACTGAAGAACAAAGAAGACAGCAAATTATGTTGGCTCGCCAGCAGGACCTTAATAGACCTGCTGCGCAGTCTATGTCTGATGCTGATGCTGAGCGTATAGCCTCACAATCTCAAGGATTGACGCAAGAACAAATGATAGCTATTGCTATGCTTGGTAAAATGGTATCAAATGATCTAGGTGGTATTAAGAAGAATAGCGTTGGGGATTCTCTTAATGTCACAGATGTTGATATGTCTAAAGTAATGCCATCTGGTATTGCTAAAGCTATGGGTATTCAACCTCAACGCCAAGCACCTGTTTATCAACAACCAGTAATACCTGCACCAGCACCTCAACCTGTATTTCAACCAGCACCTCAACCAGTAATACAGCCAGATTTTCAATTTTTAGCACAACCGGTGCAACAAGCACAAATCATTAGCCAAACACCTTCAGATCCTAATCAATTAGAATTTGATTTAGATAAACAGGCTCAAATGAATGATATTTTAAATGAGCTCCAATCATTACGTCAGCAAATGAATCATTTTAATGAAATAGCACAACAAACTCTTGCTATTCTTAAAGATTCTAATATTAATAAAAAAAAACTGAAAGTAACAAATGGAACTCAACCTGGTTAAAAAAGATTTTGCCGATAATTTTCTTAATGTAATAAGTAAAGCTGTTGATATAGCTTCTCTTAAAGTATCTAAAGAAGGTATACATGTTATTTGTAATAAACCAGATACTAGTATTATTTTACTTGGAAAATACAATTACTCAATAGAAATAGAGCAAGAAACCTCTTTAAATATAGGAGATATTAAAAAGCTTCTTAGAGTATTAGAGGTTATACCAGAAGACATTATCAATTTTAAAATTGATAGTAACAGCATGTCTTATAAATCAAAAGCTGTTCAATTTAAATATCATTTCTTAGATGATACAATAGTTCCTAAGGTTACTACTAAAAGAGAAAAGATTGAAGCATTAGAGCTTAATACTTTCTTTGATATCAATTATAAGAAGCTTCAAGAGGTTCTTAAAGCCAGCTCATTTACCACAGATTCTAATAAGATTTATCTATTTGCAGATGCAGATGGTATTTATTGTGAATTAGGAGATAGAGAAAAGAGCAATACTGATAATATAACTATTAAGATTGGAGATACAGTAGAGGGTAAACCTTTAACTCAAGTATTGCCTTTTAATTTAGATATTTTTAGAGTATTAGCTTCAGTAAAATTTGATAATGCAAGAATTGGAATAAATCTTAATCATAAGATTATGATATTCTATGTTAAGCCATCTCCAGAAGTGGAGTTTAAATTTATTATTTCAGGGTTGGTTAAATAATGGCTAATAAATTAACAACTCAAAGTTATTTTATAAAAAGACTTAAAGACTCAGGTTACATGGTCTATAAGATCTTTGATGGATATAGTGAAGCAGATCCTCGTTCCTGGACAGTAATGATTGATCCAGGCAATGCATCAGTATTTTGTACATGTTACCTTAATCATAAAGAATTATTTGGAGAAACCTTTTTTGAATTTTATGATGGTGGTCAATTTATTCCAGAAAAGTTTAAGTTGAAAACCGATTCAATTGAGGTGATAATAAGCTATTTAGTAAAATATGGAATCAATAACAAATCAGAGCTATACAACGGGAGAACAATTTAAACACGTGAAAAATACTAATACACAATCTTATGACTGGTTAGGTGAAGATAAAGAGTCTGCAATTACATCAGATTCTAATAATACAAATGGTTCATATAGAGAGCCAGATCGCACTTATGATACTAACCTTAAGGTTGATGCTGCATATATTGCCACTTTACCAGATCTGCAAAATGGACCATCATCTCTTATTCAAGGTGCTAAAGTAGCTATTCAACAAGTTGGTATTCATAATTTTAAATTACCTCTTAAATGGACACGTCAAAGTGGAGATCCAATTGAATTAGAGACAGCTGTTACAGGAACAGTATCTTTAGCCGCAGAAAAGAAAGGAATTAATATGTCTCGTATTATTCGTTCTTTCTATGAGCATAAAGGTAATGTATTTAATGCAGATTATATTGAAGACATTTTACGTTTATATAAATCTAATCTTCAAACCTTTGATGCAAAGATTATTCTTAAGATTTCTTATCCAATTATTCAAAAAAGCTTACGTTCAGGTAATCATGGTTATCAATACTATAATATCGCCGTTGAATGTAATTTGGATCAAGCCCATGTATTTGAGCGTATTGTTCATTTTGATTTTGTTTATTCCTCAGCATGTCCTTGCTCATATGAATTAGGAGAACATGCTCGTAAGTATCGTAATAAAGCGGTTGTATCTCATTCTCAAAGATCAGTAGCTCGCATTTCAATTAAATATGATAAGCATGTTTGGTTTGAAGAAATTCAACAAATGTGCGTAAAAGCTTTAGCTACAGAGACTCAAGTAATGGTTAAGAGAGAAGATGAACAAGCATTTGCAGAATTAAATGGAGCTAATTTAAAATTTGTAGAAGATGCTTCTCGTCTTCTTTATGAAGTATTTAATAATGATAGTCGTATCATAGATTTTAAAATTATCTGCTCACATCTAGAATCATTACATTCTCATGATGCAATTGGTTGTATTGTAAAGGGTGTAGATAAAGGCTTTACTCCAAGTGTATCTGAAGCAGAATTGCGTAGTTTAGTTCGCTAATATAGTAAGTATATTGATGAGCAAAACACCTAAACCTGGTAAGAGTGTTTCTAAGAAAAAAACAAAACAAAATATTGCTCCGGGACAATTTACTTCTACAGACTCTCCTTTATTATCTGCTGTAGAAGTAAACAGTCCAACAGATATTACAGCAGAAGAGCAAAAGAAAATAGTTGAAATGGTGGCTTTAGCTCAAGCCAGGTTTAAGCAGATGCAGACCAAATTGGTTAAAGAGACCAATAAAGAATTTAATACATTAGACTCACAGATTAAAGAATTCATGGGCCCTTATATATTAATAGGTTATGATTTAAACAATAATCCAGTAGAAGTTGTTTCAGCTAACAATACAGCAGAAAATGATGCTTTGTTGGAAAGATTTCGTAGAGTGATGTTTAAAATTAACCAAAACATAATGAATAGTAATGGTCAAGACCCATATGGGTTCACTCCTTAAAAAAATTAGATCTTTATTTTCATCCAAACAACATCACATTTATGTGGTGACTCAAGGTGTTTATAAAGGAGAATGGTTGGTTCGAATTAAGCAAGATAAAGACACTTCTTTATTTTTTTCTTTACCGGATAAACATATTCGATCTATAGATAATAAAGAAATAGAATGGGGTTTGTCTAATAAAGTTTTAGAAATAGGTGGTGTTCTACCTCAAGATGTCTATAATGTATGTTTAGCTGAATATAGTGAACAGTTAATTAAAGCATCTAAAAATGAATCAAAAACCAACACTTCTAATAGACGGAAACAACATTCTACATCGAGCTCATTGGGTAACAAACAGTCAAGGTAAGCAATTATTAAATTCAAAAGGTGATAATGTTGGAAGTGTTTTTACCTTTCTTAAGATACTAAAGTCTTATGCAGAAAAATTCAATACAGATCAAATTTGTTTAATTTGGGATAAAAAGCTTCAATATGGGCTTAAGAATTTCCGTCAAGAGTCTACCAATGGATCTTATAAAGGAAATAGAGACCCAGAAAAGAATAAAGGTGTTTATGATAATGCAGATCTTATTGCAGAAGTAGCTGGTTATCTAGGTGTTAAAAGCTATTATCCAGGAAGATTAGAAGCAGATGATGTTATTAATTGGCTAGCATCTACTATTGAAGGCAATAAGATTATAATAAGTGCAGATAAAGATTTTGCCCAGCTTGTTAATACAAATATATCTTTATTTAATCCTGTTAAGAAGCAGCTTATAACAATAGAAAATTTTGAAAGTATATTTGAATTAACACCTAAAGAATTTCTTTATTATAAAGCCATAGTAGGAGATACCTCAGATAATATTGCAGGTATAGAAGGTGTTGGTAAAGTTAGAGGTGTTAAATTAGCAAAAGCTTATAATGCTTATGTGAATAATAATGCTTGTTCTGAAAAGGATATTTTGACTATAAAGAACAATGAAAATTTGGTCTTAGAAAATCTTAAATTAGTAGATCTTTCATATGGCATTAAACAATACAATGAAGAATTGGAACTATATGAATCTCAACGAGTTCAGAATGATAATTTCAAATCTAATTTTGATAAATTTAAAGAGGTTTGTGTAGATTTAGAATTCAATTCTATTTTAGATTATTTAGATACATGGAAATCTACTTTTAATAAGCCACAAATGAATGCATTATTCACTGAGTATTTTAAAATGTTTGAGTAAATATAATTATCTATGTTACAAAATACAATAGAACCACGTCCATCTTCTTGCACAACATGTGGTCAAAGCTCTGTTCATCCTCGTATTATGCAAGTAAAAAGAGGTCAAAATATTGTTACTGAAGCACATTGGATTTGTCCTAAATGCAATAGCAGATTTTTAACAGGCGTATTAAATACTACACCAGCTAATGGACCAAAAAAGTAAAACAGAATCTATTCTAGAGAAAACCCTAGAAGAATCTTCTTACTATACCGGTGAGCAAGGTGCTACTGCACCAGAGGCTATGTCACCTTATGAATTTAGTAGAGATAGTGTGCCTAGTCTTAACAAAATGGGAAATCTAGGTAACAGATATCTATCTTCTCTACCACCTCAAAGTTTACCATTTCCTTTACAAGATGCATTAAGAGAATTAGCAGATATCTATGTAAAGACTCAAGATCTACGTAATAAAGTTCGTGAAGCAAAAGATCTTCCTTTATTTAAAGGTAAAGAAGAGCAGATAGAAGATTTCCGTAATAAGTTAAACGGAATAATGGTAGAGTGTAAAAAATTAGCTTCAAATTTACAAGATTTTTCTCTTGCCCCTTTTGTAAAAAACAGCTAATATTCTCACATTATGAAAAATATGTGGGTTAGCCTAGGTAGCTCTTTGCTTAAGACTATCATTATAGCTTCTATAATTGGTGAAGCAGGTCATTTAATAGGCTATAAATTTTTACCAACTTTTATAGAAGCTATTATAATTCAATTTATTATATTCTATTTGTTTGGAGCATATATGGAATATAAAGCTGCTAGGGATGCCAGAGATTTAATGATTAAAGAAGCAGAAGTATTAGCAGCTAGTATGGCTATAGTAGAATGTGCTAATTGCAAAAAAGAATCAGAAGTTCCTATAAGATTTAATCAAGAAAACCGTTACACTTGCGGTCATTGCAATACTAAAAATTCAATTTATATAACAGCTACAACAGCTGTAGTTACAGAACCTTTGTATGAAACAAATCCACTTAACAAAAACAAACAAGCCGATGCCAGTTAAGAATACAATTACTTTATATGAATTTTCTAGATGGGCAGCATTAATGGAAGCAGTAGATATAATAGCAGAAAAATGTAAAGATAAAAAAATCAATTTCTATGGTAATGAAGGTCTTAAATATATTAAACCATTAGATATTTTAGAATATGTTGATAAACGGTCTAGTGAATTACAAATAAAATTTAAAGTATCTCAAGACATAGAAAAAACTCTTTATAATATTAAAAATCTTCAATTGGAAAAAAGATTAACATTGTTAGATGTAACAGATTAATATGTCAAACCCAGAATTTATTATTGCAGATATTTCAGTTAAATACATGAATGCTAGAAATGTATTGGAAGAATATCTTTTTTATTGCGATAATAGCTGGAGTCGTAATACAGACAAAACAGCAAAATATCAAGATTCTAATAGTGCTATTGAATCAGCTAAAAAATTAAAATTTGAAGATGGATTACCTAAAAAAGTATTTTTATATCATAAGGTTGGCAATAGTATCAATATAGGAGAAGTCAATATTCCGATATAAGTTGATTTACAGATTAATTTAATAATTATTTTTATGCTCATTACCCTAACCAATGCTAATCCAGCACATAAGAATAAACCTGTTATTTTAAATTCTGTATTTATTTGTAGTATTCATCGCAATGTTATTACAAGAGAAGATACTACTATTGATGAGGTTACATTTGTTCATTGCCCTCCACATGGTACTTGGGAAGTTCAAGAATTACCAGAGGATATAATGAATCTTATTAATCCACAATCTCCTAAGATTCTTACAGAAAAAACAGAAAAGCCTAAGAAATCTAAAACTAAGCTTTTATAAATTATTTGCAGACCTGTATCAATATTCTGCAACCGTTGAAGCGAAAACAGGATGGGCTGCTCTCACGGGGTTTGGTGATTTCCTGACACACAAATAATCACCCTATTTTTTAACTAGCATTGAAGTAATACTATCGTATTTATCTTCCCATTTAAATCCTGGTGGAACATCAGAGGTTCTATGCAGTTTTACTTGAGATACATTTGATTTAATATAGTTATATTGATCTACGGGTAGATAAGGATTATAATTATAGTATTTTGAGGATTCTAAGTCTTCTATTACCTTTAAAGTTGTATAGTCTATTGGTGAGCCATAATGACCACCATATTCAAATATCCAAGGTTCACCTGTTACATTAACAATTTTTCTTTGAGTATAACTTGTATGTAAATCTTCTATTGCATATAAACCATTGCTCTTTAAACGACTAAACAAGGTTCTTAAAGAAATTAATTGATGGGATATATAATGACTGCCATCATCAATAATAAAGTCAAATTTTACACCAGGGAATACATTTTGTAAAAAATCACTATCACCTTGATCTCCTTGAGCTATAAAGACATTATTACTTTTATATTGAAATTTGGGCTGTATATCAATAGCATATATAACACTATTTGGAAGATATTCTTTCCACATAGCTAAAGAGCAACCATTGTCTATTCCAATTTCTAGGATATTCAATAATTCATTTTTACGAGGGTTTAAATAGGAATCATAAAAATCTGTGAATTTATGAACACTAGCTTTATCTGTGCCGTATTTAATACCTATTTGTGTAAGAGACATAAAAACAATTTATTATAACATCAATAATAATCAATTC
>Ga0164297_10001241_pt1 | contig 27595 bp, 18 predicted proteins | sample GEODES058metaG_FD_113539 | JGI IMG/M metagenome (GOLD analysis project Ga0164297, IMG submission 113539) | Dystrophic lake water microbial communities from Trout Bog Lake, Wisconsin, USA - GEODES058 metaG | ecosystem: Environmental > Aquatic > Freshwater > Lake | place: USA: Trout Bog Lake... | reverse complement strand
TGAATCTGCATCGCCAACACCATCACCTCAAGATGTGTCGCAGGCCTATGGCGCTGAGTCCATCAAAGTGTTGCGCGGTCTTGATGCCGTCCGCAAACGTCCGGGCATGTATATTGGTGATACAGATGATGGCTCTGGCCTCCATCACATGGTCTATGAAGTCGTGGATAATGCGATTGATGAGGCTTTGGCGGGCCATGCCACGCTGGTCACTGTAACCTTAAATGCGGATGGTTCATGCACAGTCACGGATAATGGACGCGGCATTCCAACCGATATTCATCCGGAAGAAGGTGTGTCGGCGGCTGAAGTCATTATGACGCAATTGCATGCAGGCGGTAAGTTCGACCAAAACTCTTATAAAGTGTCGGGTGGTCTGCATGGTGTGGGTGTGTCTGTTGTGAATGCCTTATCCACATGGCTCAAATTGCGCATCTTCCGCGATGGTAAAGAGCATGAAATTGACTTTGCGCATGGCGATGCTGTTGCGCCCCTCAAAACATTAGGCGCTGCGCCTCTCATTGATGGTGCGCCTCAACGCGGCACAGAAGTCACCTTTATGCCTTCGCCTCAGACATTTACAATGGTGGAGTTTGATTATTCCACGATTGAACATCGTTTGCGCGAATTAGCATTTCTCAATTCGGGCGTGCATATTATTTTGAGTGATAAGCGCCATGCCGAAGTCAGGGTTGAAGATCTTTACTATGAAGGCGGGCTTGAGGCCTTTGTCCGTTATCTCGATCGCACCAAACAACCGCTTATGCAGGCGCCTATTTTGGTGCGCGGTGAGCGGGACAACATCACAGTTGAAGTGGCTCTGTGGTGGAATGATTCTTATCATGAAAATGTTCTGCCCTTCACCAATAACATCCCCCAGCGCGATGGCGGCACACATTTGGCTGGTTTCCGTGCGGCTTTGACGCGTCAAGTTACGGGCTATGCAGAAAGTTCAGGCATTACACGTAAGGAAAAAGTTGATTTATCCGGCGATGATTGCCGTGAAGGTCTCACCTGCGTTTTATCTGTCAAAGTACCTGATCCCAAATTCTCCTCTCAAACCAAAGATAAACTTGTCTCCTCCGAAGTGCGTCCGGTGGTCGAAGGTTTGGTCAATGAAATGCTGTCACAATGGTTTGAAGAACATCCGCAAGAAGCGCGTGTGATCGTCACCAAAGTTGTTGAAGCTGCCCTCGCGCGCGAGGCCGCGCGTAAGGCGCGTGAATTGACCCGTCGTAAAGGCGCTTTGGATGTAGCTAATTTGCCTGGCAAATTAGCTGATTGTCAGGAACGTGATCCATCAAAAGCTGAATTATTCATCGTCGAGGGTGACTCAGCAGGTGGCTCTGCTAAGCAAGGCCGCAATCGCGAATATCAGGCCGTCCTGCCTTTGCGCGGTAAGATTTTGAATGTTGAGCGGGCGCGGTTTGACAAAATGCTTTCAAGCCAAGAAATTGGCACGCTCATCACGGCTTTGGGGACAGGCATTGGGCGCGATGATTTCAACATTGATAAATTGCGTTATCATAAAATCATCATCATGACGGATGCGGACGTTGATGGCTCGCATATTCGCACTTTGCTGCTGACCTTCTTCTTCCGCCAAATGCCCCAATTGATTGAGCGTGGTCATATTTATATTGCGCAACCCCCACTCTATAAAGTGAAGCGCGGGCAGTCCGAGCAATATCTAAAAGATGAACGCGCACGAGAAGATTATCTGATTGTTAATGGACTTGAGGGCGCTGTTTTGCGCGTTGCGAATGGTGTCGAGCGGGCGGCTGAGGATTTGCGTCAGCTTGTTGATGAAGCGCGTCTTATTCGTCAGATCCTCGGTTCTTTACATATGCGCTATGACCGGCGCATTGTTGAGCAAGCCGCGATTGCGGATGTGCTGCGGCCCCTCTCAACCCTGAGTCCGGAGGCGGCGGCACAGCGTGCATCCATATTGGCACAGCGTCTTGACTCCATTGCCGATGAAACAGAGCGCGGCTGGCAGGTGAATGTTGAAAATGACGGCTATATGGTCTGGCGGCATGTGCGCGGTGTGCGCCAAGCCAGCCATTTGGATGCCGGCCTTTTAGCATCCGCTGAGGCGCGTCGTCTTGCTGATCATGCTCATTCGCTTGGTGAGGCCTATGGCGATGTCGCGACCTTCATTCGTAAGCAAGATGAAACATTGGTGTCGGGACCAAGTTCGCTTGTTGAAGCAGTGATGGCGGCGGGGCAAAAAGGCATTAGCCAAATGCAGCGTTATAAAGGCTTGGGTGAAATGAATCCTGAGCAATTATGGGAAACCACACTTGATCGTAATGTGCGCTCGCTGCTGCAAGTGCGTATTCGTGAAGTTGATGAGGCTGATAATATCTTTGTTAAACTGATGGGCGATGTGGTTGAGCCACGGCGCGAATTCATTCAGGAAAATGCGCTGAGCGTTGCCAATCTCGATGTCTAGCGTTGCGGCAAGCGCGGACGCACAATTTGATATTGACCTTTTGCGAGAACGGCGAGCAAAATGATGGTGAGCGCGAGTGTGGTTAAAAACCACAATTGCGCGAGTGTAATACCCAGCACCATCAAAATAAGAATATGTGTGACGCACGCCAGAGCAAAGGGCTCCGCACAGGGATGAGTGAAGCGGTCAATAAGCGCAAAAGCGGATCTGATTAATACAGCCCCTAAGACCGCACCGACAACGCCCAGCTCATACCATAATTCAAAAATGATTGAATTGGGGGCGTGATCAAGTGGGAGGCCGATCGAGAGGCCACGAATGACCGCATCAAATCCATGCCCTGTGATCAGACGCGGCCCATCAATTTGAATGATATCGCCCCAAAAAATAAATGGCGCGAGGATATTGGTGGCATCATGCTGAAAGGGCGTGATGAGAAAAAAGATGGGTAAGGCCGGCGCGAGAACAAGCAAGCCTGCAAAAGCCCAGCCCAAAATCTGTGCTGCAATCAATGGCCGATAACGGCTTAACGCAAAAGCTGCTGCGCCACCCGCGCTCGCCAATAGCAAAACGCCCGACCAGACCGCGATAACAGCAAAGACAAGCGCAATGGCAAGCGCACCCACTAAAGCCCAGCGTTGACGGACGGCGAGAGCCGCCATGGCTGGCCATCCCGCAAGCGCTAAAAGAATGGCGGCGCGCTGTAGCGTCGAGCCAGCGGGATCGGGTGCTTCAAGCGGCAATGCAAAACCAAGCGTTAAAATAACAATGGCAGTGATGGCGATGCTTATGGGCAGGATATTCAGATTTGAAATTTTTGTATGTGTTGGCAAACATGCGCAGGCAAGTCCCGCTATGCCAGCAGTGCCGAACATTTTAAGCCAATGCTCACTTGCGGCTCCCGCCATGGGGGTCCACAGCAAAGATAAGGCAGTCCAGCCCATAATGGCTAAACTGATGTAGACAAAGGGTGTTGTGAGCTGATCGCGGATGCGTGCACGAAAATTGTCTTCGCCCGCGAGAAGAGAGCCAAAAATAATCAAGACAGCGCCAACGGGCACAAGGGTGAAAATCAGACGCCGTGATATAATGGCGCTCATGGGTGTGCAAAATGCCAAAATCATAATGCCAAGGCGGATCAGTAAGAGGCCGGCTTGAGCAGCAGGGTTTTGCGCGCGCGGGGGGCTGGCAGGTCGAATCATCCGTTTAATTTACCCAAGAGCAGCTTATTTGGCACTTAAAAGCTTAAAAGCCGTCCATTCTTCATTTATTGCTAAGATTTCGATTTATAATTCACATTATTTTACACTTAAATACATAAAGATTTCTTTATATCCCTTTATCAATCGGGCGGCTATTGCTATAGAGCGCAGCATATCAACCAGTGAGATGATCATGACAGTCCATTTTAATGATTACGCTATCGCCGATTTGGGCCTTGCTGCATGGGGCCGCAAGGAAATTACTATTGCTGAAACAGAAATGCCTGGCTTGATGGCCACGCGCGCCGAATATGGCAAGGCACAGCCGCTGAAGGGCGCACGCATTGCCGGTTCATTGCATATGACAATTCAAACGGCTGTGTTGATTGAAACTCTCAAAGCACTTGGCGCAGATGTGCGCTGGGCTTCATGCAATATTTATTCGACACAAGATCACGCGGCTGCGGCCATTGCTGCTGCGGGCACACCTGTGTTTGCGATTAAGGGCGAAAGCCTCGAAGATTACTGGGATTATACGCATAAGATCTTCGAATGGTCCGATGGTGGCACGCCCAATATGATTTTGGATGATGGTGGTGATGCAACAATGCTCATTCATTTGGGCATGCGTGCCGAGGCCGGTGACACGGCTTTTTTGGACAAGCCCAGCAATGAAGAAGAAGAAATTCTCTTTGCCGCAATTAAAAAGCGCTTGAAGTCAAATCCCGGCTGGTATGGCCGCAATGGTGTGGCCATTAAGGGCGTGTCGGAAGAGACAACCACAGGCGTGCATCGTCTTTATAACATGGAAAAAGACGGCACTTTGTTGTGGCCTGCAATTAACGTCAATGATTCCGTTACGAAATCAAAATTTGACAATCTCTATGGCTGCAAAGAATCGCTGGTTGATGGCATTCGCCGCGGCACAGATGTGATGATGGCTGGTAAAGTCGCGATGGTTGCGGGTTTTGGTGATGTGGGCAAAGGCTCAGCCGCTTCATTGCGCAATGCGGGCTGTCGCGTTCTCGTGTCTGAAATTGATCCGATCTGCGCGCTTCAAGCCGCGATGGAAGGGTATGAAGTCACGACAATGGAAGAGGCCGCGCCACGCGCTGATATTTTTGTGACGGCGACGGGCAATATCGATGTGATCACTCTTGATCATATGCGCGAGATGAAAGATCGCGCGATTGTCTGCAATATCGGCCATTTTGACTCCGAAATCCAAGTGTCGTCTTTGCGCAATTTCAAATGGCATAATGTGAAACCACAAGTCGATGAAATTGAATTCAACGATGGCAAGCGCATTATTTTGCTGTCGGAAGGCCGCCTTGTAAATCTTGGTAATGCAACAGGACATCCATCTTTTGTGATGTCGGCTTCCTTCACCAATCAGACTTTGGCGCAAATCGAATTATGGACCAAACAAGGCCAGTATCAGAAAAAAGTCTATACTCTGCCTAAGCATTTGGATGAGAAGGTCGCCGCTCTGCATTTGGCAAAGATTGGCGTGAAGCTGACATCGCTCACAGATCAGCAAGCCTCTTATCTCGGCCTGCCTTCACAAGGCCCTTATAAGCCCGATCATTATCGTTACTGAGTCCGAAAAGACTCAAAGAGCCAAAAAAATGAATGCCCCCGCATGGTCGGGGGCATTTTCATATCGGCAGGTACTTTCTCTCCCCCCGCTGCTGAAGGTAAAGTGAACTGATTCGCTGCCCCCTGCAGCATCATGCTGTTGTGCTGCCAAAGAGAGATATAATGGCTTTGCCCTTTCGCCCGCATTGTCGACGACACCTCGCGCCCGCAGGGTTAGCCGCGAGCGCTTGCTTATATGCGGGGCAAAATGCTTATGCGCAAACATCCCCATTATGGCAGGCTGATACGCTCCACCTCATGACAAGCTCGGCGCTTATGGCTGGTTTGGTGATGAGCGTGGCAGGCGTTGCTTTGCTTCATATGAGAGCGCGCCGTTTATGGGCGCGCCGTGAGCGGGAATGGGCGCAAAAAAACGCACAATTAAATGCTGAGCTTGATCGCGCCATTGTCTTAATGGGAAGCGAGCCACAAATTGTCATTGCCTTTGGGAGCACGACTACTGAGCCTCTCATGCATGGTGATCCCCAATTAGTGGCCGAAGGTGCAACACCATCCTATGTGCTGGCCTTTGGCAGTTGGATGCGCGCTGAAGATGCGCAAGATTTTGATCATGCCTTGGCCCAATTGCGCGAACGGGGTGAGAGTTTTCATTTGAACATCGCCTCCACACATGGGCGCTATTTTCATGCTGAAGGGCGAACAGTTGGTGCTTATGCGGTTGTGCGCTTGCGCAATATAGTTGCGGACCGCTTGGAGCTCATGCGCTTGCGTGAGCGTCATACAGCAACAATGTGCGAGCTTGATGCCTTTATGGCGTTGGCTCAGAACATACCGAGCCCATTATGGATGCGCGATCATGATCATCGCCTCGTTTGGGTGAATGATGCCTATGTCAGAGCAGTTGATGGGAAAGACCAGCAAGATGTGATGGCACGTGGACTTGAATTACTTGATCGCGCGGTGCGCGAGACCATCTATGAGAGTCGCGGCGTTAACGCGGTTTGGCATGGGCGCGTTGCCGCTATCGTTGCGGGTGAGCGGCACATGGTGGAAGTGCATGATATCGTCACAGCCATGGGCTCTGTCGGCATGAGCTATGATCTCGCGGAATTGCAATCTTTACGCAGTGATCTTGAACATCAAATGCAAGCGCATACCCGCACACTCGATCAATTATCGACAGCGGTGGCAATTTTTGATCGTAGCAAACATTTGGTCTTTTATAACACAGCCTATCGGCAGATCTGGGGATTGGATACGCTCTTCCTTGATCAAAAGCCTAGTGATAGTGAGATTTTGGATCATTTGCGTGGTCAGCGTAAATTGCCTGAGCAGGCAGATTTTCGGTCCTGGAAAGCCAGCATGTTGGCGGCCTATACCGCGGTGGAGACCAGCGAACAAGTCTGGTATTTGCCAGATGGGCGTACGCTACGCATGGTGGTCAGCCCTAACCCTCAGGGTGGGGTAACCTATTTATTTGATGATGTCAGCGAACGCTTCCATCTGGAGTCACGCTATAACGCGCTCATTCGTGTTCAAGGTGAGACCTTGGATACGCTTAAAGAGGGCGTTGCGGTGTTTGGCAGCGATGGGCGGTTGCGCCTGTTCAATCTGGCCTTTGCGGATATGTGGGGGCTTGATCGCACTATTTTAAACAGTACACCTCATATTGATGATATCGCGGTTATTTGTCAGGCGCATGAACATACGACCCATGTATGGGCAGATGTGCGCGCCACTATCGTTGGTCTTCATGATGCGCGCATGGGTCTTCAGCAACGTGTCCATCTCAGCGATGGTCGTTTTCTTGATGGTACATCAGCGCCTCTGCCCGATGGCTCAACACTCATCACCTTTACCGATGTTACAGCAGGCGTAAATGTAGAACGTGCCTTAACAGAGCGTAATCAAGCCTTGCTTGATGCGGAGCGGTTGAAGAATGACTTCGTTCATCATGTCTCCTATGAGCTACGCTCACCGCTGACGAATATCATTGGCTTTATTCAATTGCTCGGCAATGGGTCGATTGGCTCTCTCAATGAACGCCAGCATGAATATGTCGGTTATGTCATGAAGTCATCATCGGCGCTGCTTGCCATTATCAATGATATTCTTGATCTCGCCACCATAGATAATGATGCCCTGCAGCTCGAATTGGAAGATATTGACGTCTATGAGACGATTGAAGCTGCCGCCGAAGGGCTTCAAGATCGCTTGCATGAATTAGATATTCATCTCAACATCGTGGCGTTATCAGATATCGGCACATTCAGAGCCGATAAAAAGCGCATACGCCAAGTTCTTTTTAACCTCCTTTCAAACGCCATTGGCTTTTCGTCCGCAGGACAGAGCATTACACTTGCGGCCATGCGACGTGGTGATCAAATTGTCTTTAAAGTCACCGATCAAGGCCGCGGCATACCTGAGGATGTGATTGAGCATGTGTTTGATCGCTTTAAAACACATACACATGGCTCGCGGCATCGGGGTGTCGGTTTAGGTTTGTCGATTGTGCGCTCTCTCGTGGAATTGCATGGGGGTGAAGTGCAAATTCAATCAGCGCCAGGTGAAGGCACAAGTGTGACATGCTTATTCCCCGCACATGAAGCAGCGCAAAAAGCGGCTGATGTCGCTTAAAATCTAAACTGAGACTGGGCAAGCGTTTATGGTGGCATCACATCAATGGATTATTGAGCTCGAGGATGAAGCTGCAACGCATCAATTTGCGCATGAGATTGCCCATATTATCAGAGCCGATGATGTCTTGACCTTAGGGGGCGATTTGGGTGTTGGTAAAACAACCTTTGCCCGCAGCCTTATTCGTCATCTGCTGAATGATCAGGGGTTGGATGTGCCAAGTCCAACCTTCACGCTCATGCAGGTTTATAATGCGACATTCCCCGTTATTCATGCTGATCTCTATCGCATCGCTCATCCCGACGAATTGATTAATCTCGATTGGGATGAGACATGTGATGGCGCGGCGGTTATTGTTGAATGGGCGGACAAGGGGGGCGATTATATTCCCGCCAATCGCCTCAATATTGAATTTCAACTCAAGACTACTGTGTCAGATACGCATCGCACTGTCGTCATGACAGCCTATGGGACATGGGTTGAGCGGATGAAACAGGCACGCCTTGTCACAGATTTTCTGATTGCAACACAGTGGGATGATGCCGAGCGCCATTTTATGTTGGGCGATGCGTCAACTCGTGCTTATGAGCGTTTGATAAGGGCTGATGGGCAAAAAGCAATTTTGATGATTTCGCCCAAACGGCCCGATGGGCCCGTCATTCGTCAGGGCAAGCCCTATAGTGCTATTGCACATTTGGCTGAGGATATGACGGCCTTTATAGCAATTGATAAAGGCCTAAAAGACATTGGCCTTAATGTCCCTCACATCCATGCATATGATCTCGACAAGGGTCTGGCCATTATTGAAGATTTGGGCGAGGGCCTATGTGTTGACGATCAAGGCCCTATTGCTGATCGGTATCAGGTCGCCATTGATGCCTTACTTGTCTTGCATCAACATAAAATGCCCGATCACATTGATATTGATGGCAAGCCCTATACGATTCCGCTCTATGATATGGAAGCGCTTTTGATTGAGGCGGAATTATTTCTTGATTGGTATGTGCCCCATATTGCCAAAAAAGATTTATCCTCTGCTGCACGCGCAACCTTTGTGAATATCTGGCGTAATTGCCTGACGCCCTTGCTTAAACAACCTACACAATGGGTTCTGCGTGATTATCATTCGCCGAATATAATTTGGTGCGCTGAGCGCCAAGGTCATGAGCGCATTGGCGTCATTGATTTCCAAGATTGTGTGCGTGGTCATCCCGCTTATGATGTCGTATCACTTTTGCAAGATGCACGCGTGTCTGTTTCAGACGATATGGAGCTAAATTTATTAGCTCATTATGTGCGCAGTGCTAAAACACGCGACGATTTTAATTTCATTGATTTTATGGTGGCCTATGCTGTGTTAGGTGCGCAGCGTGCGACAAAAATCATGGGTATTTTTGCACGGCTTGATCAACGCGATCACAAGCCGCATTATCTCGCGCATCTGCCGCGTGTGCAGGCCTATTTACATAAAAACATCAAACATATTTCACTCGTCCCATTGCGTGAATGGTTTAACACCTATCTGCCCGAACTCTTTAATGAACCGCCTCGCAATGCTGGGGATGCGACATGAGCAATGACGCACTTAGGCCGTCAACGGCGATGATTTTTGCTGCGGGGCTTGGCACACGCATGCGTCCCTTGACGCTCGCAAAACCAAAGCCATTGATAGAGGTTGGCGGTAAAGCGCTGATTGACTATATGCTCGATTTATTTGCGCAGGCAGGTTTAAATACAGCCATTGTCAATGTGCATTATTTGGCCGATCAGATTGAAAGCCATCTGTGTCAGCGTCAAAACCCGCAGCTGATTTTTTCTGATGAACGTGAATGTTTGCTTGATCAGGGGGGAGGAATAAAAAAAGCCCTGCCTCATCTTCAAGACGAGGCTTTTTTTATTTGCAATACCGATGCGTTTTGGCTCGAAGGGCCGCAGTCAAATATTGCACGTTTGGCAGCGCATTGGATGCCCCGTGATATGGATGCATTATTGCTGCTTGCGCCTTGCGCTACAAGTATTGGTGTTGAAGGCAAGGGTGATTTTCATATGGACGCGCAAGGTCGCCTCACGCGGCGCAATGAAAATCAGTCTGCTCCCTTTGTTTATACGGGTGTTGGTATTATCAAAACAGAGTTTTTTAGACATGAGCCGCGTGACATATTTCCTCTTGCCCCGCTTCTTTTTGATATAGCTGCACAAGGGCGTCTTTATGGCCTTAGGCTTGATGGATTATGGATGCATGTGGGCACGCCTGATGCTATAAAAGAGGCGGAAGAGGCTTTGATTTTATCGCTTCATTGAGGCGTCTATGAGCACAAGTTCACAACAGCCCCGTGTGTTGACTATACCAGCGGGGGTGCATTTTTTATCTGCCTTTTGCCACGCCCTCATGCGCGGCGATGTGATTCCTGATTTTTCAGATCCGCATAATCCCCTCGCGCTCGCGCATGCCAAAATCTATGTGCCGACGCGCCGTGCGGCACGCGCTTTGGCCATTGAATTGCAACGGCATATGCCCAATGAAACAATTTTATTGCCCGACATTGTTACGCTCGGCCATTTTGAGCAGATTGAAACCGATTTAATATTTGCCAGTGAATCGCCAAGAGATTTTGATCTTTTGCCAAGCGTTTCATCTATGCAGCGGCATTTAGAATTAATGCGTCTTATTTATACATGGGCGCAATCCATGGGTGCTGAACGATTAAAGCAAGCCTCAGATGGGCCGATGGATCTCCTGACCTTTCTTGCGATTGATCCGCCGCAGGCCTGGTATCTAGCCCGTGAGCTCGCCGCTCTCATGGATGAAATGCTTATTGAAGATATTGATTGGTCATTGCTTGAGACATTAGTGCCCGAACAATTTGATGATTACTGGGGCGTGACGCTGGATTTCCTTAAAATTGCAACTCAATCATGGCCTGATTATTTACGGCAGCATAAATGTCTTGATCGTGTGGCGCGGCAAAAAGAATTAGTTGAGCGTGAAATAAAACGTCTTGCTCATGCTCCCGCATCCCCGCTTATTGCTTTGGGATCAACTGGTACAAATCGCTCCACGGCACGATTGCTTAAAGCTATTGCCCATGCGCCTCAAGGCGCAATTGTTTTGCCCGGCCTTGATCTTGATATGAATGAGCACACATGGTCCATGCTGAATGCTGAGCAAGACGGCATGATTTCGGGGGCAACCCATCCACAGGCAGCTTTGCATCGGCTGATGCAGTTTTTACGCATGAAGCGTGCAGATGTGCGTGCCATTGCAGCGCCCACATCTGATATTCAGATGCGCATGCAATGTGTGAATGAGGCGCTGCGGCCTGCGGAGTCCACTGATGCCTGGTATAAGTTTATCAGCGCGAGCGATGACACAACATTTGAGGCAGCGCTCAACGCAATCAGTTTTATTGAAGCGCGCGATGAGCGTGACGAAGCTCTGTGTCTGGCGCTTAAAATGCGTGAGGTCTTAGAGACGACGCCAGATAAAACAGCGGCTTTGATTACGCCTGATCGTGACCTCTCCATGCGCGTCAAAACAGAATTATTGCGTTGGGGTATTGAGATTGATGACTCCGGTGGTCAATCCCTTGCGTTAACATCAATGGGCCGTTTGGCGCGCCTTACACTCTCTGCGACGCAGAACCAAAATGCCTTGGCCTATGTGCCATTGCTTGCGCATGAATGGGTGAGTTGTGGGTATAAGCGTTCTGAAGTTGAGCAGTTTGCGCATATTTATGAGCTGGCTTTATTGCGCAATATCATGCCTGAACATATGTCGCTCAGAGAGCGCATCACGCTTGCGCGCGCCCGCGCCCAAGATCGTCATGCCCATGCCGCGCATAAGCGTATTACGGATTTAGAATGGGATGAATTCACGCATTTTATGCTGCAATTTGAGCAGATCTGTCAGCCTCTCACGGATGTGCCCGCGCATGCCCCGCTCGCTTTTTGGGTTGACGCCCATAGAGGAGTTGTTACTTCTTTACGCGATCAAGATCAGCCAATGGGTGAAGATGATCTTGTCTTGCATAATGTATGGGATGAACTCAAGCTCGGCTCCCATGATCATTTTGCGCTCAGTGCGCAAGATTATCTCTCTTTATTTGAATCAATTCTCGCAACTGAAATGGTGCGTGGCCCTGCGCGTGCGCATCCGCGCCTTAAAATATTGGGCTTGTTGGAAGCGCGTTTATTACATGTTGATGTTGCCTTATTGGGGGGGCTTGATGAAACGATATGGCCACCTCATGTCAGTACCGATGCCTTTTTGAATCGCCCAATGCGCGCAGCTCTTGGGTTAAGCCCGCCCGAGCGTCGTATTGGGCAAACAGCGCATGATTTTGTGCAATTAATGGGCTCACCTGAAATTGTTCTCTCACGCGCACAAAAGCGCAGTGGCGCGCCAACTGTGCCCTCACGCTTTCTCCAGCGGTTGATTGCGGTGGTGGGGCAAAAGGCATGGCAGAGCTGTTGTCTGCGTGGGCATATATATCAGCATTGGGCAGAGCAAATTGATGCACCTCATGCGCATGATATTGCGGAGGCGCGCACATTGGCTGTGCGTCCGCGCCCATGCCCACCGCTTGAGCTGCGCCCCACCCAGCTCAGTGTGACGCGCATTGAAACATGGCGGCGTGATCCCTATTCGATTTATGCTGAATCCATTTTGAAATTACGCCCTCTTGATCCCATTGGTGTGCAATTTGGCGCACGGGAGATTGGCACTCTTTTGCATGGGTTAATTGCGCAATTTGCGCATGTTTATCCTGATGTCCCACAGGATCAGCAAGAGATTTATTTACGCACATTGGCAGAAAGTTATTTTAGAGATCAATTAGCCAATTCAGGCTTTCGCTTATTTCAATGGCCGCGCTATTGGCAGGCATTGCAAGCCTATCAACGCTGGGAAACGCAAGAGCGCGCGCAGATTAAAAAGCTTTGGCTTGAGAAGAATGGTTTTATTGATATTGATTTGAATGATGGCACGCGCTTTCGTTTAACAGCACAAGCTGATCGTATTGAGCAACGCGAAGATGGTGTGCGCATTGTTGATTTTAAAACGGGGCGCGTGCCAACTCAGCAGCAAGTCAAAGTTGGCTTTGCGCCGCAATTAACATTGGAAGCTGCCATTGCCGAGCGTGGTGGTTTTGCTGATGTTCCCGCGCAAACCATTGATCAGGCCGTTTATGTGAAATTGCGTGCTGCCGATGATGTCGAGGCAAAGTCTTTGGCAAAAGATCAGTCATCCCTAGCGGATATGATCGTCGATCATTATGCCGGTTTGCTGGTCTTGCTCAATCAATTCCGCGATCCCAACATGGGCTATCTTGCCCGCCCTTATCCGCATTACGTCAATGATTATTCAGATTATGATCATTTAGCGCGCGTCAAAGAATGGTCGATAGGGCAGGGGGAGGAGAGCGAATGAGCATGTCGTCCTTAGCTTTTGAGAGCGTTAAAAAAACGCAATGGAGTGCTTCAAATCCAGCGGTTTCGGCATGGGTGTCTGCAAATGCGGGGTCAGGTAAAACTCATGTGTTATCGCAACGTGTGTTACGCTTATTGCTCAGGGGAGTGCCACCTGCCAAAATTGTATGTTTGACCTATACCAAGGCAGCCGCCGCCAATATGGCGATGAAAGTTTTTTCCACTTTAGCGGAATGGACGCGATTAGGTGATGCTGATTTATCCCGCGCCATTGCTGATATGGGCGTCACACAATCCCTGAGCGCAGCTGATCTTGCTTTGGCGCGGCGTCTTTTTGCGCGTACAGTTGAAACACCTGGTGGCCTTAAAATCCAGACTATTCACGCCTTTTGTGAACGTCTGTTGCATTTATTTCCATTCGAAGCAGGTGTTGCCGCCAGTTTTACTGTGATGGAAGATGAGGAAGTGCAGCAAGCCCTGAGTGCTGCTTGCCATCATGTCTATGCAGATGCGGCAGTTGATGTTGATCTTGGAGAGCAATTGGCGCTCATGGCATCACTCCTACGCGAAGATGCGTTCCGCGATATTATCAAAGAAGTCTTGGGTAAACGTCATAAGCTCGCCGATATGCTTCGCCATGGTGGACTTGCGCGCTATCGCCAACGTCTCACGCAATGGATGGATCTGCCTCCCGATCTCACGCGCGCCACATTACATGCGCAAGAGGTTGATTTTTGCTTGAAGCAAAGTGAATGGAAAGCTGCCGCCGATGCCTTGCGCATGGGATCAGTGAGTGATCAAAAGCTCGCCATTCACTTTGATCATGCCAGCACCATTGCAGATCTTCATATCGCCCTCTCATTGCTCATGCCATTTTATTTTACTGAGGCGGGTAAGGGCGGCCCGCGTGCGCGGTTGATGACAACAAAGCTCAGAGATGCATATCCCCTTTTGCATGATCTCATGGTGCAAGAGCAACAACGCTTAAGTGCCCATAAAAATAAGCAAGGTGCCTTTGCATTGGTTGAGCGGACTTATGCACTGCTTTTTGTTTTTGAGCGCATCGCAAATCACTATAGGGCTTATAAAGCCTTGCATGGCAAACTTGATTTTGATGATTTGATTGCGCGCACGCTTGATCTTTTATCACGCTCCACCGCAGCTCAATGGGTACTTTATAAGCTCGATTCAGGCATAGACCATATTTTGGTTGATGAAGCGCAAGATACATCCCCCGAGCAATGGCGAATTCTTCAATCCATTACCGAAGAATTTACCGCAGGCTTTGGTCAGCGCAGAACTGAGCGCAGTTTCTTTGCCGTCGGGGATGAGAAGCAATCCATTTATTCGTTTCAAGGCGCAGAACCCTCAAAATTTAGTGATATGCGTGATTATTTCCGCGCACGGGCAAGCGCGGCAGAATTGCACTTTGAGACAGTGCCGCTGAAAATGTCATTTCGTTCTGCCCCAGGCGTATTGGCGTGGGTTGATCATATTTTTGCGTCGGACGAATATTATAAGGGTCTGTCGAGTGATAATGTCGCTCTGGTGCATGAAGCATTCAAAACAACATTACCCAGCCATGTCGAATTATGGCCTGTCATTGAAAAAAGCCCTGTTGATGTGGATGAAAGCAATTGGATGGTGCCGGTGAATGCGCTTGATAAGAATGACCCCATTCTTATTGTCGCGCGGCGCATCGCACGTCATATCGCTGATTTGATTGATCCTAAAAGCCCAGAGCGTGTGGCCGATGCGTCGGGGCATGGTCGGCCTATTCGCGCGGGCGATATTATGATTTTAGTGCGCAAGCGTGGGCCTATTTTTCATGCGATTATTCGTGCGCTCAAAGAACATAATGTTCCCGTCGCCGGTGCTGATCGGCTGATCTTAAATGATCATTTGGCGGTGATGGATCTTTTAGCCTTGGGCCATGTTTTGCTTTTGCCTGATGATGATCTCACCTTAGCCTGTGTGCTCAAATCGCCTCTTTTTGATTTGAGTGATGATGATCTCATGCGCCTCGCACCACAGCGCGGATCCATGTCTTTGTGGGATGCGCTATCGCACGCGCAAGAGGATCGTTATCGCGCACTCCATGACCAACTTGAGACATGGCGTATGAAAGCCCATCATCTCACGCCGTTTGAATTTTATTCATATATTCTCAATGTCATGCATGGGCGGCGTCAATTTATTGCGCGCCTTGGAATTGAAGCGGGGGATGCGCTTGATGAATTTGTGCGTCTTGCGCTTTTGCATGAGCGGCGCGAGCCCGCTTCATTAAGCCGTTTTCTGGCGACAATGCGAGAGGCAGATAATCCCATTAAACGTGATATGGAGGCTGCGGGTAATTATGTGCGCGTCATGACGGCCCATGCTGCCAAAGGCCTTGAAGCCAAAATTATATTTATGCCCGATACCACATCCTCGCCTTTTCAAAGGGGCTATGGAACAAAAAATATATTAACAACCGAGGTTGATGGCGCCCCACTCTTGTTTTGGACACGCCATCATGATGACCCCCGCGAGACATTAGCGGCGCGTGAAGATGATAAAATTGCGACCGAGCAGGAGCATAGACGTTTGTTATATGTTGCGCTCACGCGTGCCGAAGAGCGGCTTTATATTATGGGCGCTGGCAAGGTTAATTCTCAGAGCTGGTATGACATCATCCATACCCGTCTGGCTGATACGATGCAGAGCATGCCAGCCCCATGGAATGAAGATGAAATAATATGGCGTGCGCGTCATCTGGAATTTGCGCAGGAGAGCAGTGCAAGCGCAGAGCATGAGATGATTGCTGCGCCATTGCCGGCATGGATACATGCTTCCGCCCCACGTGAGCGCGTGGCTGAGCCGCCCATTAGTCCATCCTCGGCTTTGGCCGCGGCTGATCAATTTGCTGCTGTAACACTGAGCGCAGATGAATTGGCTGAGCGCGCATTATTTGGGCGTCTTATGCATGTGCTTGTCCAATATTTGCCCCAATGTGCGCCTGATCAACGTGCGCATGCCGCGCGGTTCTTTGTTGATACACGTGCATCATCTTTGCCTGAGTCCATGCGTGAGGATTTATATAGGGATGCGCTGGCTTTATTTGATGATGCTGACATGAATGCGCTTTTTGCACATCCGCAGAAAGCCGAAGTTGCGCTTGCTGGTAAAGTGCGTGTGGGTGAGGGCCATCACATTAATGTCGCTGGTCAGATTGATCTTTTAATTGATACGCCGACCGATCTCGTGATTGTGGATTTTAAAACGGGCACTGCCAAAGATGGCGATGCCACGCCAGAGGTCTATGCTGCACAATTAGGTCTTTACCGCCGTCTTTTACTTAATCTTTATCCCTCACGCACAGTGCGTTGCATGCTGGTTTGGACCTCTGGCCCCAAAATCGTTGATGTGCCTGTCGCTTTGCTCGAAAAAGCTCTGACCAAGGTAAAGCAGGCCTGATTTAGAGTTCATCAGCGCTTGACGTCAGCCCCTCTCATTCCTACTTTCCACGAGAGGCGGGGAATCATCCCGCACATGAGTGAGGTTCAAATGTCCACTGCAAAAGTGACCGATGCCAGCTTTGATGCTGATGTGATGCAATCTGATCTGCCCGTTGTCGTGGATTTTTGGGCTGAATGGTGTGGCCCATGCAAAATGATCGGCCCATCCCTCGAAGAAATTGCCACTGAAATGGCAGGCAAAGTTAAAATTGCCAAGGTCAATGTGGACGAAAATCCTGGTGTGGCCGGTAAATTGGGTATTCGCTCAATTCCCACTCTCATGATTTTTAAGGGCGGCACGCTGACAGCACAGAAAGTGGGCGCAGCGCCTAAGAATGAGCTGGCGAAGTGGATTTCAGGCGCCATCTAAAAGTATCTCGTCATGACGACGGACAAAGGCCCCGCATGCGGGGCCTTTACGTTGGGGCCTGATTGTTTTCATTGAGCACAAGGCCCGCAAGATAAAGCGATCCCGCAATCAAAATACGCGGCCGCTTATGGGCGTGCATCATTTCAGACTGAAGAGCAGCTGCGACATTATGCGCGCATGAGGCGCTAATGCCTTCAGCGCGTGCAAAAGCCTCGATCTCTTCAGGTGCACGGCTCGCATGCTCGCCCGCAATCGGCACAGCGATAAGATGATCAATGATATCTTTAAAATGACGAAGAAAACCCGCGGTATCCTTGGTGGTGAGATTGCCACAAATCATGATCAGCGGGCGTTTGCCTGCCTCAGGCAAAGCCTGTAGTGCCTGACTCAAGACACGTCCGCCCGCTTCATTATGGCCGCCATCGAGCCATATTTCGGCATCATCAGGCCCGAGCGCTGTCAGCGGACCTTTGTTGAGAAGTTGCAAACGCGCGGGCCATTGCACTTCACGCATACCCGCTTCAAAGGCGTTGTATGGAATATCCGCATCAAAAGAACGAAGGCTCGCTAAAGCAAGAGCCGCATTTTCATATTGATGCAGGCCCGTCAGAGCAGGCATGGGTAAATCCAGCAGGCCATTGTCATCTTGAAACACAAAGCGTCCATGTTCCTGATAGGCATGGAAATCTTGCCCATAGATTTTAAGGGGCGCATTGATGTTATGCGCAACGGCTTGGATCACCTCTAGAGCAGCTTGCATTTGAGGGCCAATAAAACCTGTGACACCGCTCTTTAATATGCCCGCTTTTTCAAACGCAATAGAGCTGATGTCATGGCCCAAAAATTCCATGTGATCATAAGAGATCGGTGTGATCAGTGCAGCGCGAGGTGAGGCGATGACATTTGTGGCGTCAAAGCGCCCGCCCAATCCGACTTCAAGCAAGAGACAATCTGCGGGATGACGATGAAATAATAAAAAGGCCGCCGCAGTGATGATTTCAAACACAGTGATAGGCGCGCCATCATTCACCTCTTCGCAGCGCGTGAGTGCCCAGACAAGCTCTTCTTCGCTGACGAGCTGTCCTGCTAATCTGATACGCTCATGAAAATGCACGAGGTGAGGGGAGGTGTAGACATGAACCTTTTTGCCTGCGGCTTCCAAAATAGAGCGTGCAAAGGCAATGGTTGAGCCCTTGCCATTGGTGCCGGCGACATGAAGAAGCGGTGGCAGCTGAAGATGCGGATCGCCCAAGCGATGCAACAGCGCTTCAATGCGGCCCAAAGAGAGATCAATCTTGCGCGGATGCAGCGCTAAAAAACGCTCAAGGATCGCATCAGAACGATCCGCCATTGCTTAGGCCGCGCGCCGGTTGTTCATCATCAAAGCGCAGAGATTGGCAAGTGTGCTGCGCATCTGCGCGCGCGGCACCACCATATCAACCATGCCATGAGCTTTGAGATATTCAGCGCGTTGAAAGCCTTCGGGCAGGCGCTCACGAATGGTTTGCTCAATCACGCGCGCGCCCGCAAAGCCAATTACCGCACCAGGTTCGGCAATGTGAATATCGCCCAACATAGCGTAAGAGGCGGTCACGCCACCTGTTGTGGGATTGGTCAGTACGACGATGAAGGGAAGATGCGCCTCTCGCAAGCGTTGCACAGCGACAGTTGTGCGCGGCATTTGCATCAGCGAAAACATGCCTTCTTGCATACGCGCCCCGCCCGATGCCGTGAACATAATAAAGGGTGTTTTGTGCTCAACGGCTGTCATCATGCCGGTGATGACAGCTTCACCTGCGGCCATGCCGAGTGAGCCGCCCATAAATTCAAAATTTTGAACGCCCACCACAACTTTATTTTTCTCAATTGTACCAATGGCAATTTTCACCGCATCCATATCACCCGTTTTGGCGCGATATTCTTTGAGCCGATCAGTATAGCGTTTCACATCACGAAATTTGAGTGGATCAACTGGCACATCAGGTGTGGCAATGGTTTGATAAACGCCATCATCAAACAAAGATGTCAGACGCGCGCCAATGGGCATGCGCATGTGATAGCCTGAATTAGGCACAACAAAGAGATTTGATTCCAAATCCTTATGAAACACTAATTCGCCACTGTCAGGACATTTCACCCAGAGATTATCGGGTGTTTCGCGCTTAAGAAAAGAGCGAATTTTGGGCGGCACAACATTGGACATCCAGTTCATAGCGTTCTCATTTCCGTTTATTATTCGCTGGCTGCAGCGCGGATACCGCGCGCAAGCTCGCGCACCAAATCAGTCACAGATGATAAAGTTGTCGCACTCGCTGAGCCATCAGGCTTGAGTGACTTAACTAAAGTGTCAATTAACGCGCTGCCGACAACAACCCCATCGGCATAACGGGAAATGGCCTGCGCATTGGCGGCTGTTTTCACGCCAAAGCCAACGGCAACAGGTAGATCTGTATAATGTTTGATACGTTCAACCGCTGCGCCCACTTTCGAATAGTCCGCAATGGCGGCGCCGGTGATGCCGGTGATGGAGACATAATAAACAAAGCCCGATGTATTTTTCAACACGGCTGGCAAACGTTTGTCATCGGTTGTGGGTGTGGCAAGACGAATAAAATTAACGCCTGCTTTAAGTGCGGGCAGGCATAATTCATCATCCTCTTCGGGAGGCAGATCAACAACGATCAAGCCATCAACACCCGCTTTTTTAGCGTCGTTGAGAAAACGATCAACGCCATAGACATAAATGGGATTATAATAACCCATGAGCACAATCGGTGTTGTGTCATCATGCTTACGAAAAGCCGTGATGACATCAAGTGTTTTATGAAGGGTTGTGCCTGCTTTAAGCGCGCGTAAGCCTGCGGCTTGAATCGTCGGTCCATCCGCCATCGGATCAGTGAAGGGCATCCCCACTTCAATCACATCAGCGCCTGCTTTGGGCAAAGCGCATAACAGCTCCAGTGATGTCTTGAGATCAGGGTCTCCGCACATCATAAAGGTGATCAGCGCTGCGCGCTTCTCGCTTTTGAGTGCGGCGAAACGGCGGTCAATACGGGTGGTCATAATCACATACCCCCCAAATGTTCGGCGACATTAAATATATCCTTATCGCCGCGCCCGCATAAATTCATCACCATCACATGATCCTTGGGCAGTTTTGGTGCCAGCTCAATCACTTTCGCAAGTGCATGGGCAGGTTCAAGAGCAGGAATAATCCCCTCTAATTTGCAGCATAATTGAAAGCCCTCAAGCGCTTCTTTGTCGGTTGCGCTGAGATATGTCACGCGGCCCGTATCTTTGAGCCACGCATGTTCAGGGCCAATGCCCGGATAATCAAGGCCTGCAGAAATGGAATGGCCTTCTAAAATCTGTCCGTCATCATCCATCAAAAGATAGGTGCGGTTGCCATGCAACACGCCTGGTCGTCCACCGGCAAGAGAGGCCGCATGGCCATTGGGTGTGGCAAGACCATGTCCCGCAGCTTCAACACCAAAAATCTGCACGCTTGCATCATCAAGGAAGGGATGAAATAGGCCGATGGCATTTGAGCCGCCACCGATGCAGGCAATGAGTGAGTCCGGCAGCCGCCCTTCGGCCTCCATCATTTGTGTGCGCACTTCATTGCCAATCACACATTGAAAATCACGCACCATAGCGGGATAGGGATGGGGGCCCGCGGCTGTGCCAATGCAATAAAATGTGTTGTGCACATTGGTTACCCAATCACGCAATGCTTCATTCATCGCATCCTTGAGTGTGCGCGAGCCAGATTGCACCGGCACAACTGTCGCGCCGAGCATTTTCATACGAAACACATTTGGCTTTTGCCGCTCGACATCAACAGCGCCCATATAGACGATGCATTCAAGCCCATATTTCGCGCAGGCGGTGGCGGTGGCAACTCCATGTTGGCCGGCGCCTGTTTCAGCAATAATGCGTGTTTTGCCCATGCGGCGGGCAAGCAAAATCTGCCCTAACACATTATTAATTTTATGCGCACCGGTATGATTGAGTTCATCACGCTTGAAATAAATCTTCGCGCCACCAAGATATGCGCTCATGCGTTCAGCATAATAAAGCGGGCTTGGGCGACCGACATAATGTGTGGCAAGAAAGTCCAATTCCGCTTGAAAGCTTGGATCAGCCTTTGCATCTTTATAAGCGGCCTCAAGATCAAGAATGAGCGGCATCAAGGTTTCCGCGACAAAGCGTCCACCAAAGAGACCAAAATGCCCATGCTCATCAGGGCCAGTGCGAAATGAATTGCTAAGATGGGCTGTCAAAAGAAATCACTCCGGATGCGTTTGGGCATAAAGGCAATAGCGCGGTTCATATTTAATCCGCTCATTTACGCTGTCTTGGCTTAATTACCAAGAGGGAGTTCTACCCCTTTTGCCTCAGCAATGAAATGCCGGATTAAAGCAAGATCTTTGACCCCTTTGCTGATCTCAACCCCTGAGGAGACATCCACCGCTGGGGCATGAGTTTGGGCAAGGGCATCGCGCACATTTGCGGGGGTGAGCCCACCTGATAAAAGCCAAGGCCGAGTGCACTGAAAATTTGCCAAAAGGCCCCAATCAAAACTGAGCCCATTGCCTCCTGGCAAAACCGCCCCTGTAGGGGGTTTGGCATCAAGCAAAATCCAGTCACAGAGGTTTTCATAGGCCTTAACAGCTTCAAGGTCAGGGGCAGAGCTGACGCCAATGGCTTTTATGACAGGGCGGCCAAAACGCGCGCGCAGCTCTTGTACGCGCTCAGGCGTTTCCTTGCCATGGAGCTGTAAGAGGTCTGGCTTAACCTCGGCAATAATGGCGGCAATCTCATCATCGCTCCCGTCCACCACCAAAGCCACGGCGCTGGCTTTGGTTGTTATGCCGGCGCGTAAGGCCGCCCCTTGTGTGAGGGAGAGGTGGCGCGGGCTGGGCGGGAAAAACACAAAGCCAACCATATCGGCCCCCGCCTTGAGCGCACACTCAAGGCTCTCGGGGGTTGAGAGGCCACAAATCTTAACGAGTGGGGGATGTGTCATCTTTATCCTCAGCGCATGAGGTGTAAGCCATGTAGGCTCGCACTTCAGGATGTTGCTTACATATCAGGAAGGCGGGGCAAATGCGCAATGCGCTGATGCAAATGCTCATTCTCAGCTTTTAATGCGCGCATGCGGCGTCGTTGTGGGCTTTGTCCAAGCCAATGCATAATGCTGCCGATCACACAGCCGCAGGCAAAGGCTGCAAAGAGCAGCACAAATAAAGGAGCATTGAATTGCAGTTCAGGTATGTCGATGGCAAAGGGATTAAGCGAGAGGCTTACATCCTGCCGATTGATCACAGCAAATAAGAGCAGGACTGCGCCAAGAGGGAGCAAAAACAGCCATTTCACAATCGTTTTCATGGCATGTCCATATCACGGCCTTAAGCGCTTAGAGTGAATTGAGGCGCTCGCGCATTTCCTTGCCAGTTTTGAAAAAAGGCACGCTTTTTTGCTCAACACTTACATGTTCGCCCGTGCGGGGATTGCGTCCTACGCGTGCATCACGTTTTTTGACAGAGAACGCACCAAAGCCGCGCAATTCAACGCGATCACCACGTTTAAGCGCATCGGTAATTTCATCCAATATCGCATTGACGATGTTTTCGACATCGCGCTGATAGAGATGCGGGTTACGTTCAGCAATATGTTGCACAAGTTCAGATTTAATCACGTCTGCTCATCCTAAGAGATTAAGCCACAGGGAAAATCATCATACTGATATCAATTAATACATATTTTAGCGACCAGCGCCACCCTGCCAAACCGCAAGAAGGCCGTCAAGGACACGATTTTGCTCAATAAATGCTGATTGTCTGAGCCATTGTGCCGCATCGCTCATGCCCGCGAGCTCTGCAAGGGCGGCCGCCGAGCCCAAAAGCCCGAACCGATCAAGCCGATTGGTTTTCTCCCAATCACGCACATTGAGATCATGGGGAATGTTTTTTTCGCGCTCAAGCCAAGAAATAGCGGTTTTTTCATCACCCATTTCATCAATCAGCTTGAGACCAATGCCCTGACGGCCACTAAACACACGCCCATCACTCACCGCCGCCAGTTCGGCATCGCTCATCATGCGACGGGTTTTGACAAGATTTTTGAACCAATCATAGGCATCGCTGACAAGGGCTGCGAGAGCTGCGCGCGCTTCAGGGCTGGTGGGCTCAAGCCCATTCGGTGCCGCTTTTAAGGGGCTGGATTTGACGCTTTCAAAGCGCACACCCACAGTATCAAGTAATTTTGCAAAATTAGGAAATTCAAACAACACACCAATGGAGCCAACCAGTGAATTGCCTTGAGCCACAATGTGATCTGTGCCCAAAGCCGCAATATAAGCTCCTGATGCCGCCATGCCCCGCACAACGGCGACAGTTGGCTTTTTCTCTGACAGACGGCGCAATTCATCATAAACGCGCTCAGAGCCTGTGGTGGTGCCCCCTGGGCTTTCAATGCTGACAATCACAGCTGAGGCATTGGAGCGCGCCACACGCCCGATTAAATCAAGCGTGTCACGATCGCCGGTGATTAACCCTTCAATGTTGATGCGGGCAATGTGATGTTCAAAACTGGCGACGGGACGCAGGCCCCGCCAGCCCGCAATCCCCACGGCAATAATCAAGGCACCAATGGCCGCGACACGCCAAAAGGTCAGTTTTTTGCGCAGCAAGCGGCGGTCGATCAGAAGATCAGCGAAATGAGGTGTGGGTGATGTCATGGTCGCCAAAGCTCCCGCACATGAATTTAGAAAAATGATTTGTCATGTATAGCATAAAAAAACCCGCGCTGTAGAGCGCGGGTTTGATGGTGAGGACAGGAATTTTATTCGTCTGTCTTTTTGGTGTCGCGTGCCTTGAGGGCGGCGCCGAGAATGTCACCCAAGGATGCGCCCGAGTCAGCTGACCCATATTGCGCAATAGCTTCTTTCTCTTCAGCCACTTCAAGTGCCTTGATCGAGACAGCCACCTTGCGTGCTTTGCGATCAAACAGAGTGACGCGCGCGTCAACCTTTTCGCCGACAGCAAAACGCTCTGAGCGTTGGTCGGCACGATCGCGGGCCAATTCACTGCGCTTGATGAAAGCGGTGAGATCAGTGCCGGCAATTTTGACATCAATGCCGCCTTCTTTCACTTCAATCACTTCGCAAGTGACCACTGCACCCTTCTTCAAATCGCTTCCCTCTTCGGAAGTGGTTGAAGCTGCCGCAAATGGATCGCTGCTGAGCTGCTTAATGCCAAGAGAAATACGTTCTTTCTCAACATCCACATCAAGCACTTGGGCCTTGACCATGTCGCCCTTCTTGTAATCGTCGATGACTTGTTCGCCAGGACGCTTCCAATCAAGGTCGGAGAGATGGACCATGCCGTCCACATCGCCATCAAGGCCAATGAACAGACCAAATTCAGTCTTGTTCTTAACTTCGCCTTCAACCAATGAGCCAACAGGGTATTTCTGCGCGAACACTTCCCATGGATTAGCAAGAGTTTGCTTCAAGCCAAGTGAAATGCGGCGCTTGATGGAATCGACTTCCAACACCTGCACATCAACTTCTTGGCTGGTGGACACGATTTTACCGGGATGCACATTCTTCTTGGTCCATGACATTTCTGACACATGGATCAAGCCTTCAATGCCGGCTTCGAGTTCAACAAATGCGCCGTAATCCGTAATATTGGTCACGCGACCATGGATGCGTGCATTGAGAGGATATTTAACCTCAATGCCCTGCCATGGATCATCTTGCAATTGCTTCATGCCAAGTGAAATGCGGTGTGTGTCGTGATTGATCTTGATGATCTTCACGCGCACAGTTTGACCGATGGTGAGCACTTCAGTTGGGTGATTAACGCGGCGCCATGCAATGTCCGTCACATGGAGCAAGCCATCAATACCACCGAGATCAACGAATGCGCCGTAATCAGTGATGTTCTTGACGCTGCCGTCGATGATCTGACCTTCTTCGAGGTTAGCAACGATTTCGTGACGTTGCTCAGCGCGGCTTTCTTCAAGCACAGTCCGGCGTGAGACAACAATGTTGCCACGGCGACGATCCATTTTCAAAATTTCAAATGGCTGCACCACATTCATCAATGGGCCGACATCACGGATGGGGCGAATATCAACTTGGCTGCGCGGCAAGAAAGCCACAGCGCCATCAAGATCCACAGTAAAGCCACCCTTGACCTGATTGAAGATTACGCCATCAACGCGCTCTTTGGCTTCAAATGCTTTTTCAAGCTTGACCCAGCTTTCTTCGCGGCGTGCTTTATCGCGGGAGATGACGGCTTCACCAAGCGCGTTTTCGATGCGCTCAAGATAAACTTCAACGACATCGCCGACTTTGAGCGTTTGATCGCGACCAGGGCCGGTAAATTCTTTGAGGGCCACGCGGCCTTCTGTCTTCAGGCCGATATCAACAACGGCCACATCCTTTTCAATGGCAACAATTGTGCCCTTGATCACGGAACCTTCAAAAGCTTCGCTCTCACCATAAGTGGCGTCAAGCATAGAGGCAAAATCCTCACGCGATGGCGTGTAGGTGTTGGTAGATGACATTTGAACTCCTAAAATGCCCGCAATGGGCAGCGCCGACGGGTTAGTGTTGCAAGACCTCATCCATATCAGCACACCCAGAGGACAAAGTTTCAAAACCACATGTCTTCAAAGTGAACACCGCATAAGCGGCTCGGCGCAGGCTGATCTTTCTGAGGCGGCACGGCAGAGCCGTGTTGGCGGGGTTTATAGGGGGTTATGGCCCCGCAATCAAGCAATCTTCTGGCGATTTTTGCCTTTTGCCGCTGGGCGAGACGCTCTTAGGCTGAGGGGGCGAACCCTTTTGCCCTGATAATGTCAAGGCAGGCTGCAAATGCCTCTTCAATGCTCAGCGCGCTGGTGTCGAGTTCTATGGCATCGGGAGCGGCAATAAGCGGGGCATGGGCGCGGGCGCGGTCAAACGCATCACGTTTGCGTATATCTTCTAAAATATCATTAAAATCAACAACTTCGCCCCTCTCATGGAGCTCCGCTTGGCGCCGTGAGGCACGTGCCTCGGGCGAAGCTGTGACAAAAATTTTTACCTCTGCCATCGGGCAAATGACAGTGCCGATATCGCGTCCATCAAGCACGGCCCCTTGGGGCTGTGCCGCAAAATCCCGTTGCTGGTCGAGCAGCGCCTTGCGCACCGAGGGGAAGGCGGCGACCTTGGAGGCGGCTTCGCCCATAGCGCGGGTGCGCAGGCTTGCATCATCCCCGATCTGGCTGAGGTCTAAATGGCGGGCGGCGTCATGGGCTGCTGCCTCATCTGCGATGTCTGAGCCGCCCCGCAGGACGGCTGCAGCGGTGGCGCGGTAGATAAGGCCAGTGTCGAGATAAGGCAGGTTAAAATGCGCCGCAAGGCGCCGTGCTAATGTGCCCTTGCCCGCCGCCGCTGGCCCATCAAGCGCAATAATCATGGTTCACCAAAACCTGCGCCTAAAAGCGCCATGGATGTTTTAAATGTGGGGAAACTTGTGGCGATCATGCTTTCATCATCAATGCTGACGGGTTGTGTTGAGGCCAATCCCATGATGAGAAAACTCATGGCAATGCGATGATCGAGATGAGTGGCAATCATGCCGCCCCCCTGCACTTTGCCTGCCCCACCTCTCACGATGAGATCATCACCCTCAATCGAACATGACACGCCCGAGGCCTTCAGCCCATCTGCAATAGCGGCTAAACGATCTGATTCTTTCACCCGCAATTCACTCAAGCCCCGCATGCGTGTTTCGCCCGTAGCAAAAGCAGCTGCGACAGCTAAAATCGGGTATTCATCAATCATAGAGGGTGCCCGCGCCGCTGGCACATCAACACCTCTCAATGCGCTCGCGCGCACATGAAGATCAGCGACATCTTCGCCCCCTTCAATGCGTGGATTGGTTAAATCAATATGCGCACCCATATCAATTAAAGTGGTGATCAACCCGCAACGCAGGGGGTTCATCATCACTCCCTCAATCACGACATCTGAGCCTTCAACCAAAAGCGCGGCCACCAAAGGGAAGGCGGCGGAGGAGGGGTCAGCCGGTACAATGACAGGACGCGGTGTGAGTGTGGGGCGGCCTTTGAGGGTAATGCGCCGACCATGCTCGCCATAGGCTTCACTTGTGACATCGGCGCCAAAATAACTCAGCATTTTTTCGGTATGATCGCGTGTGGCTTCTTTTTCCAGAACAATCACTGTGCCCGGTGAATTGAGCCCTGCCAGCAAAATAGCGGATTTGAGCTGCGCGGAGGGTACGGGTGAGGTGTAGCTTATGGGATGTGGCGCCGCGCTTCCTTTGAGCACAACAGGGCACCGCCCGCCGTCGGCTTGGGAGAGAACTTCGGCTCCCATCAAAGTCAG
>Ga0164297_10001240_pt1 | contig 27600 bp, 53 predicted proteins | sample GEODES058metaG_FD_113539 | JGI IMG/M metagenome (GOLD analysis project Ga0164297, IMG submission 113539) | Dystrophic lake water microbial communities from Trout Bog Lake, Wisconsin, USA - GEODES058 metaG | ecosystem: Environmental > Aquatic > Freshwater > Lake | place: USA: Trout Bog Lake... | reverse complement strand
GAAGAACAGGAAATTGGTATGCTCGAGCAAATAAGCCTTCGGTATCTTCCACCGGCAATACTCATCCTGTAAGCATACGGTATCGAACCGCTTGCTTATTTCCAGTATCTTATGGTTGAACCCGTAGGAATTAGAAAGCTTATGCAGATGGTCGCCCCGGCGGCGCAACACATTAAGCGTTCTGGTGGACTTTGTTACAAACCCCACATGCCTGCGGCTCTTTTCATTTTTCAGCTTCAGGTCTATGGAAATAAGTTTTTCAGTCTCAGTGACGATTATCTTATTCTCGCTGGCATCGAAGATTATTTTTATGGTCTTACCGGAATCCGGCTTTATGCTGTTAGTTTTCTTTGCCATTGTGAATGACTTTTTTTTGTGTGTGAGGTGTTGCAAAAAACTTACTTGCTGTTGTACTGTACCACTTGATTAACGAGTCCACATGATTCCAGCTTTTCCATAGTAATGCTCGCATCGCTATGGATGCCAAATTTGTTTTTAATAGCAGTCACCCTGAATTTCTTAGCGTTATTAAACCTATTTACCTTTCCTTGCAAGAGGTAGGAGTTGCTGGAATAATGAAATACTGAAATATCAGTCCACCTGCTCCAGCTGAATGGCGCATTGAAATAATACACAAACCATATCTGGAATTGTGTTTTTATTTTAGCAGGCTTCTTATTTGCGCTTGGCCCGTATGGGTTTTGTGAAATGTCCTGCATTTGGTTTTGCTGTGTGGTGTCCATGTCTTGTTAATTATAATTAATAGCTGTCTTCACAATTTCAAAATGCGCATCAAAAGCGCGGTCGCTTATTGCTATAAGGATGTATCCATCGGCCATTGAAATTTTCTTTCTCCTTTTACCGGATTTTGTTTGGTAATAGACAAAAAAATATTCGTTACCCTGATTAAATCACTGTTTGTCTTTAGCGAAGTATCTATTGCACCTTGCGCGGACAACACTGAATTCATTTGGCTTCATGGTATATGGTTTACAAGCAATTGTAAATCAAATTACGTGCCAAACTTAGTTTCAGGGAATAGTTATTTAGACAACCATTTATTTTTTTCAGCCACAAAAGCTATCATCTTGCGCAAGGCCTCCTGAATGGTACCGGCAATCTGTGGTTCGTACTGGTCATTGGTCTTATTTTCAAAATGGCTATAGTAGGATACCTGCCATTCATTGGTGTTACAGACCATTATCTTCAGGCCATAAGAACCCTTGTTATACGTTTTTGCAGGGAGCATTTCAATTAACTGGCCAATATCATTTATTTCTTGGTAAGGAATCGTGATTTCTTCCGAAGTTATTTTGGTTTCTTCGTTTTTCTGTTCCATAACTATGTAATTGAGTGAATGATTGAATTGTAACGGTACTTTCATTTCTTGGGAAGAAAAAACGATTTCTTCCCAAGTTATTCTCGTTTCCTGATTTTTTACCTAATAACCGCATATCCCCAGATAATACCCTGACTTTATTTATTGGCAAGAAAAAAGCATTTCTTACCAAGTTATTCTAATTTCCTGCGCTAATTACCTACAACAAATACAAAAACGCAGATACAAAACCAGATTTTGTATTGAGAACAGCAGACACTACACGAAATTCAGGTAAATTATTTCTTCCCAAGTAATCTTTATTTCTTGAGAAGAAATAAAGATTACTTGCTACTTTCCTCTTTTTCCTTCGTTTTTACGTTCATTTCCTTAGATAATGCCTTAGATACCTGCTCCACATCTACCGAAACCATACCGAATATACTCTTAGCTCCGGCGTTTTTTAACTTCTCAAAATACTGAATAACCGCTCTGCGCTTGCTTTGTTCCCATACTGCGGTCTGCTTTGCCTGTTTCTGCTCGGATGCACTGGCCTTATAACCCAACATAGACGGTACATACTTCTGCGTGACATCAGCTACAATAACCTCCATATCCGCATCCTCTATTATAACGACACCATAGGCGCGCATAGACATATATAGTACCGATAGTACCTTTTCATCAGTAGATACATCATTCAGGTAATTAGCATAGGCCTGCTCTATAACCGACTTATTCTCCTGCTCTATCCTTCTTTTATCCCATTCGCTCATCTCTACTTTCTTCGCAGGCTGGTTCCTATCTGTAACTATATAAGGCTTACCACCCCGGCGGTCCTTCCCAACCAACGTAAAGAAGTTACACATTTCAGTTAACCTGCTGTAGGCTCGCTCCCCATATATATTCATCAGCTCTTCGCGCGTTGCATTAGTTGTAAAGTGCGTCTGGAAGCCATGGAACTTAAAAGAGTCGCTACGCATCATTATAAGCTCCTCACCGATAAACAGCTTACCACCATAATAGCTGGCCTCTTCCTTATTAGGGAAGTTCGTACGTAAATCTATCATACACAGCTCATCATAATAGCAATTGCCTGTATTCTGGTTATTTAGCGATTCATATCCCCTTTTATTGAATTCAGATGTAAAGGCCCATACCACCTCCCTACGGAAAGCATATGGACTTTTTAGGTACCGCTCCATATAGTTCTGTAGGATAATAAACATATTCGATTTACCGGTACCTACAGTCCCCATAAGGAGTATTCCCTTTTCGAGAAAATATTCCCCACTTTTTTCAAATTCCGGGTCTTTTTTTACCCACAAAGAAATACTGTTTATGACCTCTGAATTTTCATCGTCAATTTCATACTGCGGGTAGAATTTTTTTATAAATTCCACAAAGCTTAAAGTGTTTTGGTTTTCCATTGCTTTTCAGTGTTTTATTAATTTTTATTAAATATGTTTTTAATTATAGGGTGTTAATTCATTTTAAAACAGCCAAACAACGCACTCATTGGCATCAATTTTGTAAAATAACGGTCGCCCCGACTACATACACGCAACAGGCTTTTTTTTGCCTATTTTAGCCGTGTTGGTTTTTTTGCGTATTTCTCTTTTTGTAATGCGAGCTTTTTAGCCTCGTCTGTTTCAAATTTTATCGCAGAATCGATGGCTTTTACCGGCAGGATTGTCTTGCCCCGAGCGGCCTTGGTTTTTGAGCGATTTATCGCCCCCGGCAACCAGTGGATGAAGTGAGAGGTCCAGTCATCCTCCTGCTTCATGGTTTTTCCCGTTTCCTCGTCCGCAAACTTTCCACCGGTAATCAGGAACTCGTTGAACTTCTCGGCGTACTCCCTGAGCTGCGCGATGGTGATGTAGCTTTTCATAGCCAACTGCTCCCTTGTTTGGGAGTATTTCGGTGATGTGAAGTAGACATCAATGAATTCCCCGACCTCGTAAGTTTTTTTGATGTTCATGTCGCTGCTTTTATTTTTTTTGTGTGAATTGCGCTTTTTGTTCGTTTCTTGGTAAGAAATGTCAATTTCTTCGGAGGAAATACCTATTTCTTTACCTGATTTCGTCTTTTCTTTGCCGGAATTAGCTATTTCTTGCTCTGATTTATTGATTTCTTGGGAAGTTATCGCGATTTCTTGGGAAGAAATCGCATTTTTCGCCTCTTCTTCTACTTTACTAGTATTTTTATTACTATTTCTTTTACCCTTATTATCTATATTACTTATTATAGTAGTAGTAGAAAGAGAAATCGCACTTTCGGAGCAAGGAATCGCGATTTCTTCTGAAGAAATGCCGATTTCTTGGGAAGAAATGTCGATTCCTTCAGACTTTTGTTTTTTTGAATTTTTCGCTGTTTTTTTAGTTATGTCAAAAAGTAAAATATCTTTTCGCATCGTTTTTGCGACCCTGTTGTAACTTTTAATGATGCTATACCACCTTTTTTGGATGCCGTGGGAGGTGATTATGCCGTGTTTTTCTAGGATATTGGCATCTAAAAAGCCTACTTTGGTGAAAGATTTGATGATATTTTCGAGGATAGAGTAGGTAATTCCGTTGCCTATTTCCTGTACCATCTTCAGGCAGGTCTGCTGATTCCACTCTGTATAATACCCATTGGAATATACTCTGGTGAGTACCCGGATGGCTATATATGGTACGCAGAAACGAAGGAAAGGCTCCTTACCTAAAGGGTCTATTATCTCCTGCGCCAGCAGTATCTTCTCATCGGTAAATATATCAACGTCAACAGGAATAAAGGATAGACCTTCTTTGTTTTTACGTCCCATAGGTATAATAAAAAAAATACCTCACCGCATCCAGTTGCTTGATTAGAATCAACTACAGCTGGGCAGGAGACTTCACTGAATGCGGTGAGGTATTGTGTGTGAAAAATATTTTCATTAAAAGTTGAAATTCTAATCGAGCAGACCAAAACTACACTACCGGCACCGAAAATAAAAACGGTTGCCAAGTAATATTTTTTACAAAAAGTTCTTGTCGTAGTTGTTTACAGTGAACTCAATGACCCATACAAGAGGGTTGTCATGCAGGCTTTCTACACCGTTGATTGCAGCCCACAGTGAGTTAAAGGATGCTATTGGGTCCTCCTTTTTGAAATTATTAGGGTTGAGATAGTTTTTGTACCAGTATATCCCATTTGATAATTCACGCATAATGCCCTCCGCTATTGCATCATCAGGTGTTATGTCCTTTAACCTCTCTGCTCTTATTTTGGTAATTTGCAGGAATAGGCGCGCGTCTTTTTTCTCCATAAAGAGGGAATTGCGCCTGTACCACTGTGGCTCTGTTTGGCTCAACCCGGTATCCATACTTTTCCTAAATTCCTTGGGTGGGTTATTGTTATATCTTACCTCTTTTTTGATGGCCTCGAACTTATACTTTGGTGTTCCGTTTTTACGGAGCTTACCCGTGGCTATCCAGCGGCCAAATTTATAGTGCTGCTCTTTAACCCACAGCGTATCCCCTACTTGGAATTTGCAGTGTACGCGCTGTTGGGTGTAGTCTTCCGGGTGAAATACTCTAAGAAATACCTCGTTCGGTATACTTCTATCTTTGAATAGATTTTGGGTGAAGTCCAGCTCGCTTAGTTTGCAGATACAGCGGCTGTTGCGTTCTGTAAGTATCCTTCTGGTCATTGATTTACGACCAGCAATAATAGCTGATACCATCTCTGGTGAGAAAAGGATTGGTATGTGTGTACCCATAAGAATAGAATATAACCGTACTCGGGCAAAAAATGTGCCAAACTTGGTTTTATACTTAAATCAGTTGTTTTTAATAGTTTGGCACGTTAATTGCGTGTATTTTTATAAAAAGTACGAGGTTAAAGTTATTTCTTGCTAAGTTATTCTCATTTCTTGGCAAGAAATGAATAAAAGCTCTGAATTTAATAATGGAACCGCAAAATCAGGACATAATCGACTACGCTAGGGAGAAATACCCGGAGATATTGAAGTACTCTTTGACTCTGGGTCATATGGTGGATAGGAATTTCGACAGGAGGACCATCTGTATAGAATCTATGGTACACGAACGCCTTCAATCTGATAATTTTTTTAAATGGGCCACCTCTGTTGGTTGGTTATACGTTCCGCCATACAGCAAGTGGGTTCAAAAATATGATAGTGAGTTCAGTAATCTAAAGACATCGGATGAGCTTAGGGTTATTTATAATAATGAAAACAAAAAATAACAATATGAAAAAAATAACACTTGCTGTTATACTGATACTTTCTATTACCACAAAGTTAGTTGCTCAACAAATTCACATAACCTCAGTGTCAGATACACTAGGTTATTTGTTCGATACTTCGCATACTTACCATGTAAAATACATAGACAGCATACCGGATGCTTATACATTTTCAGACCTTCTTATGTTTGATAAGTACAGCCAAGAACATAAGCATTTTACTGACATGCTCAGGCATAACACTCCTGCCGGTGATACGCTTGAGCCTATGTGGCAATATCTTGATTCCCTGTTCACTGTTTAACCAACTATCATACTTTGAAAAAAGAAATCAAAAAGAAGGGTAATAACCAACCAGTTGCACACTGCATTATCAGGAATAACGGCCTGTTCTGTAGTAATTGCGGAACGGCAAAGAGTATTCCTTTTCCCATTGAAATTGCTGACTTTGAGAACCTCGGCAAGCAATTTGAAGTTGAACATAAGGATTGCCCTAAAACGTGGAAGGAGCCGGACCCTGCCGAAGAGTGCGCTAATTTAATATCAACGATTGATAAGATGTCTTGGTGGTTAAATCATGGAGAGCATGGCACAAGCAGTAAAACTATATACTCTGTTCTAGGTACTCCATTAATACCAGAGTACCGGTACTCACACCCGAGCGACCCGGATGATTTCAGGCGTTGCTACCTATTGTTGAAGGCTATACCTGAATGGAGGGAAAGGCTGGGCGAACTGTCTAAGCTATCTGAGCCGTGGCTGATGCTGGTAATGAACTGGGACAGGCTTACTGAAATGCTGGAGCAGATGATGAAAAACGAAACACCCAACGGTATGTATGAATTTATGAAGGAGCTGGGCTGCTAAAAATATACCTATGACGGAAATATCCACATACATAATGGACCAAATCGAGCTGAAGTACAACCAATTAGCCACTGGTATATTTCACGGTGGACTTACTGCTACTTCTCAAAAGCAGCGCGAAGCAGCAAAGTGGGCCTTGCGAGAAATTGCATTTCCTATTATTACTCAGCGGGACTTGCAGATAACTGATTTGAAGCGGAAGCTTTATGAGTCTGAAAAGCTGGTGAAGCGGTTACTGGCTGGGGAGCTGGCTGGTGAAGAAAATGCAGATTTGCTCAATTCCATGGCAGCTACGATTGCCGGTAAGAATAAAACTATACTCAGGCTTCACAAAACCATAGACACTTTGTGCGCTGTCGCTCGCGAGGAAATGCAATAATAATAACCTAAAAAACATACGCATGAAATTTTTCATTGACTTTGAATTTGTAGAAGGGTTCCACAAGCCATTATTTGGCAGGCGCAGGCACTTTATAGACTTGCTTAGTATAGGAATGGTTTGTGAAGACGGACGCACATACTATGCTGTCAACAAAGACTACGACAGGAAAAAGGTGCGCAAAAATAAATTTGTGCGTTACAATGTCATACCTAATTTGTATGAGCAGTTTTGGAGTGGGGAAAGATGTCTACATGGAGGAAATAAAATTGTAAGCAAGGCCAAGCAGTACATGTGTACAAAAAGCATGGACCAGATAAATAAGGATATACTCGATTTTGTGTACGGTTCATATCCATGTCTTACATCTGCTGACATAGCACCTAACTACGATTGGTTACAATATATACATGAACCATCCAGTTGGTATCCTGTTATAAAATCGGTTGTTCAAAGTGACCCCATAGAATTCTATGGCTACTTCTGTGACTATGACTGGGTGTTGTTCTGCTCCATATTCGGAGATATGATGTCACTGCCTCTAGGTTTCCCAATGTACTGCCGAGACCTGAAGCAAACGCTTGATGAATATGTTGATGACCTTATATCCTCTGGTAATGCTCATATGAAAAGTGAACCGTTCTATCGAGACCATGAACATAATAACCTGACGGAAAAGCAGCAAACATTGCTATGGGTTAAATCTCTGCCAGATTACCCAAAAGACGATGACCGACATAATTCCTATTACGATGCCAAATGGAATCATGACCTCTATAACTTCCTTCAAAAAAACAGATAGTATTATGGATTTATTTGGAAAATCTCCACGCCCGGTATGGAATGAAGCCATGCGTACTGCCTTGGCTATTTTTACAGCTAGCTGCCTTAGTACCACAGATGATGCAGATGAAATTGAACGCATCGCTAAAGTGCTGGACAGGCATGAGAAGTATGACGGCTATGAACTGGCGAAGCTGTTTGAAGACGATGGATATACTATCTCTGCTGAAACAGTAGCAGAGCTGGATTGCGTTAGCGGAGAGTATCGTGATATTCTTGATGGCCAAATAGAGCGTTGGGTAAAATCGGACGGCATAACGCTGGAGCTTAAGGTTGGCGACATAGTAAAAATACTCAAACCAATAAACAGAAAGCATAGCTTCGGGTCCATCCATAATTTAGACCGAAAGCTGGCGATGTACGGCATACGTGTTCCTGACATGAAAGAGCAAAATTCATACTATCCCGTCAATTGTGAAGATGTGGAGTTCATGGAGCATCCGTTGTCTGGTGAGGATTTTTTATCTGCCGAAACAATTAATATTTAAAAACAACTGCAAAATGAAAGCGCGGCTACTAAAGAAAATATTAAACAATACCGGGTACATTGTTGGCAACTATGGTGAATACATTGCCGTAGGTTCTCCTTTATGCCATGACCTTATCAGTGTCAATAAGCAGACGCTGAAAGTAAAACTCGGACTGGATACTTTTCATAAGGGCCGAGCGGCACTTGAAGGTGCAGGTAAGAGTGGGGCCGAAATGCTTTTTATCTACGATAAGCTTGAGGAGATGATTGCCAGCGGAGAAATAGTTGATATAATCAATGGGGATGATGTACTTGAAAATCCATTGCCTGTTTTCACCTTTCGCCTTGGTAAGATAGTAGAAACAACTACAGAGAAATATGGCTGGCCTAATGTAGATAATCAAGGATACGTGCTGCATGACAATTCTTCATTCAAAACTCGCCGGGAGTGTATACAGTATGCCATTAAGGAAATAAAATATGCCATTGAAAATGACAGCAGTTTTATCAAAGAGCGTACCGAGCAATTGGATGCCCGGAAGCATAGAAAGGCCGAGAATGAAAATACGCTCAATGCGTTATTGGATGACCTGAATAAACTCAACGATTTATAACAACAAGATATGGTTACATACACTGACAACAGCCAAATGCCCATGGGCGAGCATAAGGGAAAGAAATTAATCGATGTGCCGGCGGGTAGCCTAATGTGGTACTGGAACCAGCCATGGCTTGATAAGAAATCGCCACTGGCGGTGTATATTGCATCCAATCTGGACGTGCTGCAAGTTCAGGCTGTCAGGGAGCGGGAATTGAACAAATAAATCACGGCGATGTCTTCAAAAATAAAAACTGTAAACTCTATTTCTGGTGGTAAAACATCTGCCTACTTAGCTGCCAAGTACCCGGCAGACTATGAAGTGTTTTCGCTTGTATGCCTTGACGACCCCGAGTGCGCGCCAAAGGATAAATCCCTTATACAGTACGTAAATGCCAAGCTAGAGAAATTCACTCCGCTTCGCGGAGAATTCATTGCCACTGCCGAGGATGACCAAACGCTTGTAGTAATGCGTGACTTAGAGCAATACCTTGGTAGGGAAATCATATGGGTGCGTGGGAAAAGTTTTGATGGTGTAATAGACGAACGATATGAGCGCGTACAGCTTGGCAACCATTTCAGGTTGCCAAGCTGGGCAAGGAGATATTGCACTGAAGAAATGAAATTGGAGCCGATTTTTGAATGGTGGTTCAATGAAATATGAGAGAAGTGTAACATGCGCCTTGGCTTTAGGTTTGATGAGTTTGATAGACTGGAGCGGTTCTTTAATAATTCAGACCCTACCAATTTCAGGATACCGGTGTCTTGTTCTACAAAAGGAAAGAGACTTCAAAGGCACGAGACCTTCAACTGGCGGTTCTGTCATTTTCCACTTATTAAGGATGGCATCACTACTGATAAGGTTAAAGAGTTCTGGAGCGATAAGTATGTCGGCAAAGACTCCCTGTTTGATACCAGAAGAAAAATTGAGTTCCCGGAAATTAGCAACTGCGTTGGATGCTTTCATAAAAAGGCCGACACTCTGGCTATCATGTGGAACATGCACCCTGAGAAGATGAGTTGGTTTGCACTGCAAGAACAAAAGGATATGGGTACATGGCTTGATTCTCGCGTTACTTATGCTGAGATAGGAGAACACGCTATAAATACCCCATTTACTATTGAGATGCTCAGGGAGTCTGGGGCATCTTGCGATACTGGTGGATGCACCGACTAAAATATAAACAATGCAAAAAAACGCCATCATAACAACACACAAACTGGACTTTGAATGTGCGCCATGGCCTCTCAATGAGTGGATATGCGTATTCAGAGTTGGCACATGCGAAGGGCAATACCTTTTCATGCGAAATAGCATTTGCATCCTTTCTGTTGTTAACTCAGTTCCCGGCAATGGCCATCTTGATGATGTGTTCGAGTGGTTTGAATTCGCCAGTAAGAAGCAGGGCTATTCACTCAAAGTGCTGGCTATTATGAATGACAAATTTAAAAATCACCTCATTGAAAAGCGCGGCTTTGTAGATGTAGGTGAGGATAGTGTTGAAAAAACTTTTTGACAAGTTGTTGATTTATTCAAAAACAACCACTACATTTGCAGCATGATTAAGAACAGCTCATATAGTTATAGTTACCTATTGCTCTCGTTACCAAAACGAGCAGGGAAAACTATTGACTTTAAGATATAAAATTCTCGATGTTAATTTAGAAAACCCTGCTACAAAATAGCAGGGTTTTTTTATGCCCGTGTGCTGGAATTGGGAGACACGCCACACTTAGGATGTGGTGTCGCAAGGCGCGCAGGTTCGACTCCTGCTACCGCCACTATCCGGCTATGGTGAAACGGTAGACACGCAGGACTTAAAATGCTGTGCGGTAACGTGTGCGGGTTCGACTCCCGCCAGCTGGACAAAAAATAAATGGAGAGTGAAGTAGTCGAAGTGGTCGGCTTCCAGTCTTGAAAACTGTGTTTCGCTTAGGTGAACGGGGTTCGAACCCTCCTCTCTCCGCTGAATAAAAGGAAGACAGTCGAATGTCGGTTTGTCGTGCCTCTTTGCTAAAGAGGTCTGTGTAAAAAGCAGTGCGGGTTCGAGTCCTGCGTCTTCCGCTGATATAAAATGGGGTGTCGGCTACGATGGTGGAGTAGCAACGGTCTGTAAAACCGTTACATTGGAAACTCAGTAGGTTCGAATCCTATGCACCTCACTATTGGTTACAAGCTATGCGGTTTCGGCGTTTATGCAAATGACTTGGCTACGGCATTATAATCACATGGCCTGCTCTTATCCGGGCAAGTGAGTATGTACCCCTTAGTATCCAGCCACTTCTCAACCTGCTTCTTTGATGGGCTTGCAACTCCAAATACCTGTATATACACATCTTTAAGCTGGGATGGTATAATAATGGTGCAGGCGTTGTTTGACTCGTAATCGTAGTCGTAAGCGTATATCTTCATTTCGCTAAGTTATTTCACATCATCAACAAATACCGGGAAATAAGTGGTATCCCCTATTTTAATATCTCGCATCATAGTTACCTTGAACATAAGACCCACAGAGAAAGTTAATTCATAGAATATGGTGCTATCGCTCAGGGTAAAAGTATCACCCCTCATTTCATCAGCATTTTTCTTTGCATCTATGTTTTCACTTTTTTTCTTAGATAGCTTGCCTGCTAGCTCAACCAAGTCAGCCCATATGGCACGCATTATTTCCCAATATGCCGCCTTGGTGTCGCCGTATTTATAGTTGTAAATCTTTTGAATATTCGCAAGGCTCGGCTCTATGTTACCTTTACACATAGACAATAGTATGTTCTCGTAGGCTGTAAGTGTTACCATTGGCGGATTTCGAATAATTTGTGTATCGCAATAACCATGCCAGATAACAGCAGTTAAGCATATAAATTACCTTAATAAAATTCCAGAAAAGCAAATAATATTCCGTTAATAAAACAGAATGTAGATTTAAAGAAAATTATATTTGTAAAAAGTCCTTTCTATATTTGTGATGAGGAAAGGCTATCCGAATAGTAGTTCCGCAGCAGATTACAAGTTTATTTTTTTTCTTTTTAACAATTCATTCAATTAACCATTAAACGAACAAAACATGAAATTTCCTGACGGCAAAGAACTTATGGGGTACGGCATCACACTTGCCATAGTAGTAGCTGGTGTTGTTATTGCAACACAGTGGGTTAATCCAATGATTAACCAAGCTAAGGTAGCTGCTCCCGCAACCGCGTAATCGAAAAATTCGGGTACACAACATTTCCTAACAAAAAGAAAAACAAACAAAAACATGAAAAGTTCACAATACGTTCAGAAATACCTGAACCGCGCTCAAAACAGTGCAAACGAAAGTTACGCAAATTTTGGTGGTGACCGTGGTTACGCCAACTTCACTGCAAACCCGGCAAACCGTGGTGCATTCTTTAACGCAGATGCTTCTGCTGCCGCTCCTGCTATGCAGTCAGCACCAGCACAGCAGGCTGCTGCCGCGCCATCACGCCCGTATTTCATTACCATCTCTAACTCGACTGGTAGTGCCATTCCTAACTTCGATATTCTGGGCGCATTCCAGTATATAGCTAACGCCGGCTTCAATGCCAACACAGGTAACTTGGTTATCTCTGGTGTTACTATCAGCTCTGGCCTTGCCAACGTGAACTACCAGTTCCTGTTGAACCAGACTAACGTAGTTCCTTTCACCGTGGGTTCTACCCTGTTGCAGAGCATCGTGAATGCTGCACAGATAACCGTGCCTATCAACGTGACGACTACTGATGCCTCTGGCCAACAGTACAGCGCGCCGCTGATTCCGGTATTTGACCCATACCAGCAGCAGAATGGTACCATCGTGATAAACACGGCTTACCGTGTAGATGGTTCTACCAAACTGACATTCTCTTCTATCCAGCCGAACGCAGTGTTCAACGTTCTGATATACCCTGCTGCAACTATTGACCAAGCCCGTGGCCTTGTTGATAGCTCTGCACAGCGTGGTTTCTCAGCTCCCGGCATCATCCGTACGAATACTACGGTAGTGGGCGGTACAGCTGTAGTAAGCCGTATCAACAACTAAGCTGTAAACATTTAATCCATAAAATGGGGTGGGGGATACATTCACCCACCCCATTTTTGATTTAATTTAATCCAAAAAAATATTTCACGTGGACGAAACAGCAGTTTATACGTACATCGCGCAGCAGAATCCGTATCTGGCAGAAAGTGTATTGAGCAAATACAACTACGCCGTTACCGGTGATATCGCCCCGGCAGATTTAGGGAACGCATTGAATATCATCGTTTCAGAGAATGGCGCGCCGGCATTTAAGGATGTGATGAGCATACACCCGGACAAAGATGTTATCCTCGAGTTATTTGGTACACCCGCCTCTTGCTGTGTATGCACACCTATGAACATGATGGGTATGCCTGCAAGCGCAAACAATGACGCTATGGGTCACTCCAAGTGCGGCATGTTCGGCAAATCAAAGGAAACTATGCAATACGTGCTTTTAGGCGTAGGTGTAATAGTTGCTTTGGCGGTTATATCCAAATAGTTGCTCTGGCGGTACTATCTAACCTCCTAAGTTAATGGCATTACATTACTCATAAAACACATTGTAGGCGATGCAATACTCGATACCAAAAGATAAGCTATTAACTTACACGCGGCAGATGATTTTGATTGCAATCAAAAATCATCGTAGCGATGTGATTACATTGCTTGAAAATAGTGGCATGGATGTACCTGCGGACGTGGACGATAAAACGTTACACGCCATGGTGCTGAAGGCGATGATGATAAGTGAGCCTTTCAAAACGGGGTTCACTTCGTTATTGCATACCATAGCCATGGAAGGCCAGTATTCAAAATATGGCGGCACCAACTACGCATCAATGGATGCACATTATGCAAACCAGACTGGCGCGGCTACTACAAACATAGCTTGCGTTAAAATAGGCTGCAATACATCGTGCTGCGGCACATCGCTTGGCGACTATCTTTCCCCGGATGTGGTGAAGGGGCTGCTTACAACAGGGCTGGGTATACTTAATTCATCTTTGAGCAAGGGAGGTAATGCGGCAATCAACAAAGAAGTTAACACACCGCCGGTAGCTCCAAAAGCTACGGGTGTATCATGGGGGACCATTGCTATAGTGACACTCGTTGTCGCTGGTGGGGTTTTCGCTGTGTATAAGTACAAACATCGGAAATAAGTTTTTTCATTCATAATTACAATTCATAACTAAAAAACAAAAAGCATGAAAAATTTGAAAACGCATCATTGGTTGATTTTGGGTGGAGTTGTTGTTGCCGGTTATCTTATCTATAAGAATAACAGCAAGTCTTCAGCGACTGTAGCTTCTTCAACAGCGACACCAGCTGCCGGCACGTCTTCATTCACTGGTATGGCCAGCGCGGATGGTACAGGCAAAAAACATCACCGCAAATAGAACCATGGACACCACTAGCATACTTTCGAATATAAATGCAATTAAGACTTCCAATAAGGACCAATATCTGCTTGATAAAAGCAAAGGAACCGTTACAAGTTCTGTTATTGGTGGTGGATTGGGGTTCTTAATTGCATATAATCGAAAATACAACCTATTACTGGGTACTGTTATTGGTGGTGCTATTGCCGGTGTACTATCCAGTTATTTTGTAAACAAACAATAGACAATGCCACAGACCGAAACATCATGCGCCTGTAATTGCAACAATGCCGATTCACAGGCCCTTATAGCTCTGACTAAGCCATCGCTCGCAAATGGAATGTCTTCCGTGGGCAGTGCAATCGGGCTGCTTTATGGAGTAGCCACAAAGAAGCGTTGGTGGATGGTGATATTGTTTATGGCCGGAGGTGGTGCGTTGGGTAGAGGTATTGGTTATGTGGTTGAAAAGTAATAGTCGTGGCAGCAAGAAAAGAAATTTCGCTTATTGATTTCGCCCCTACTGATGACACTGTGAAACTAACTACAGGTATTGGCGCAGGTGCTGGAATTGTCTACGGGATGGTTAAGAAATTTAGTTTTGGCAAGACGGCCCTGTATGCGATTGTTTTTGGATTGGCAGGGGCTTTTGCCGGGAATATGTACGAACGCTACAAAGAGAACGATTAAAAACAATACCATGGACAAAAATAAAAAAACAATAGCCATTGCTGCCGGGATACTTATCTTAGCTGTAAGCGTGTATTGTACAAAGACATACGGCCTGCCTATACTAGGCATCCAGCCGAGCTAATTTTTTAAAAATACTGTTATGCAAAAAAACGGATGGCTTGAAGATGCTTACGGATGGAACGGTGCCAATAATACCGATTACACTGCTTTCACAGGTACTGCTAGCGCAGACGGCGTGACACTACCAGCCACTACGCCAACGGCCCCGGTAGCAGCCACCGCGGCCCCGTGTCCGTGTTCCGGCAGTGCGCAACCAAATATTATGCCAAACTGGGTAAATGGCGGAAACCCGGATATCCCATCTATGCACGATGGTGACTGGGGTAAGCCAAGTAGTGGTTTTTGGGAGATGAACAATCAGGTGCAGACGGCAGAGGATATGTTGCCTAAGCCTGTTGCGGCAACCACACCCGCACCTGTTGCTAGTGTAACATCTGCCCCTGCCCCGGCAGTAAAGACAAAGCCAACATTCTGGCATTGGTTGTTGAATGGCATGAAGGTATAAGTATAATTTCACTTTAAAGGTCAATCGCAATGAACGATAACAATAAGAACTTAATCATAGCATCTTTAGTGGTAGCCGGAATTGCCGGGTATTACTTTTATAATAAAGGATTGGCGGCAGCAGCAGCGACCACAGCCGCTGCACCTGTAACCCCTGTGGCTCCCGCAACAGTTGTTAATCCGACTAATACCATGACTATCCCGGTGATGCCTATACCTGTACCCGCGACATCGCAGGTAGCGTTGACAGATGCTAACTACGAAGCTATACTTGATACCATGACACCTTTGCAGCTCCAGAATATTAATAATGAGGCTCAGGTGTTTATCAACAACAAGGGACTGCATAACTCATGGACTGCAACATGCGAAACTAACTATTGCGAAACAACGAGTTCCTCTTTGAGTGCAATACAACCCAACCTGAAACAAATCATTTATGCTATTAATAACGGCATGTCATTGCCAATGTAAAAACTAAAAGGATGAACACAAATCAAAAAATATTCGGTGGTGTGGCTGTTGGTGGTATTATTGCGGCCATCATTTACTACAAATACTTCAATAAACCCGCTGCCGCAGCAACAACGACTGCTGCGACAGGCACCACAGCATTTACCGGGACGGCTTCGTTCTCTGGTGATATGATGAGTGCTGATGGCAATCCAAACGTGGATATAGGTAATATACAGTATGACCAAGGCGCAGGCCGCGAGTATGAGTGGAAGCTACCTAACAGCGGCATGGGGTTCACTGGTCCGATGAATGCAGATGGTACGGCGACACCCACACCAAACCCGCACTGCGTTACGCTGATGAATGCGCTGAAGAACGTGCAGGCCATGCTGATGAACCCGAATAAACTTGCCCCATCGCAGATGACTAACCTCAGAAACGATGAGATGTACATACTTGCTCAACTTCAAAAATTAGGATGCAATGGACCTGCTGGCGCAAATAAAACCACATAAGAAGCTGCTGATTATCGGCGGGGTCGGAGTAGCCATTGTGGCATATTTCTACTTCCGTAAGAAATCATCAACAGCTTTCGACCCTAACGCCGTCAGCGCGACACTTGCAAATAGTAACGCTTACCAAAGCTAAAAATTACCATATGACTACAAAGAAATTATTATTGATAGGCGCGGGAGTTGGAATAGCCGGATATTTCCTTTACCAGAAATACCAAAGCGAAACATCCGGTATGCCGGCAGTCGCAGGGTCAACCACCCCGGCAGCTTCAGGAAGCTCTTCGTTCACGGGTAACGGCGGGTTCTCTAATTTCTCAGCAGGTGGACTTATGAGTTCTATCAAGAAGGTAATGCGCAAAAAACACCATAAATAGTACCCAATGAGCAATATCAGTGCTAATCAAAGGTGGAAGGAAAGTGGTACGGACCTGTCATTTAAAGAATGGATACGGGATGATTTCCGTAACCAGATATGGCAGACCGTAGATGGGATGCAGGAGTGTCAATACCTTCATGCTGATGGTAGCCCGTCTTGCAATTACCAGCCGACACTCAGCGGTAATACTATTCTGGGTATCAATAAATACGCCTTCTATGGTGTCGGCACATTGGTGGTTGTCGGAGTAGGATTTTTGATTTTCAAACACAGTAAAAAAACAAAATAGTATGAGCCTCTTGAAAATTGCAGCAGTTGGAGCTATAGCGTGGATAGGGTACGTTATCTACAAGAACAAAAGCGTTGCCGCAGGTACAGCGCAGCTTGAAGCGGAACTTACTTCTGCTAAAAATACCATAGCAGGATTGATTAACTCGGCTAAATCATCGGCTGGCAGCAGCGCACCGACATCCGTCCCATCGGCAACGATAGCTGTTACAGCTAATATACCGCAGTTGACGGCGGCACCATCCCAATCAGAAGCAGGTAACTTTACGAATTTCGTAGGCCAGCCTTATTGGGTAGCCAACCTGATGCCAGACACCAGAGGCATGAAACAGACATTTGATGCTTCATATGGGGCTACTATGTCACCAACACCGATAACCATTTACGAATAAGCAAAATATTTTAGCATGAAAAAAAATAAAATAATTATAGGCGGTATTGTTTTATTAGCACTTGGCGGAATAGCTTACTATTTTTATAAAAACAGCCCTATAACTGTGCAGGGAAAATCGGAAGCATTTGATGGGAATGGAAACCCGCTGCCGATAGTAAATACTCCACCTGCTGCGTGTATAGGTAAAGGATAAAAACCATTTTTCATTCATAAACTTAAAAACTAAACAAAATGAAAATAGGCGAAATGATTAAGAAACATCACTTGCTGATACTCGGTGGAGTTGTAGTAGCTGCGGCTTTTTGGTATGATAGGAACAAAGCCAGCGCAAGCATGGCAACAAATTCATCTACTCCGCCTGCTGCCGGGTCGTCTTCATTTACCGGGTATGCGAATGCGGATAGTTTGAGTGGCGCATTATCTGCCGGAGCAGCGCACACTACGCCAACACTTGAAATGCTGCGTGGGATGACTTGCGACCAGCTCACGAAGGAATACAACTATTGGATGGGTCAGGCAACAGCAAGGCCATCATCAGCGGGACAGGCACCTGCGGGACAGGCACCTGTATCAAATACCTGTACCCCATGTTATATGGACCTCATCCTGTCTGTAATACAAAGCAAGGGGTGTAAGTTCACATCAAAATATCATAGCTCCCCGGAGAGCATGGGCTTTACCGGCGATGTGTATAGCTAATAATTGACTAAAAGTGGTTGCCTTTGTGCTGTAAAAGAAAGAGGCATCATAAACATAAATTTCATAACAATTTAAAACTAAACAAAATGAAAATAAGCGAAATCTGGAAGAAGTACCATATGGTAATCATTGCCGGCGTAATAGTAGCGGGTGGCGTATATCTTTATAAGCAACACGCTGAGAATGCAGCTATGGCAGCGGTGCCGCCAGCACCAGCTACACCTCCGGCAGCTCCTGCGGGTACGACCTCTTTTACCGGTACACAAAACTAGTACAAGAAGTATTTGAGCAGTGATGTATTAAAAAGTAAAACACCAATCGAAAAATGGTTTTTAAGATACCGACATTAAGGGAAGAGTTCATATTGGTAGTGAAAGTGTCTACATTTTCACCGCAAAAACTGCGTATCATCTTAAAGGATGCTGATGCAAATATGCCCAATACATTCTATACCAATCGGGTGAAGACTGTTGATGGTGACTTTACTTTTGAAATCAATGTGCCATTGTGCGGTATGAATGCCAATCTCATCGTGTACAATGATGAGATTGGCAATATACCGGCGCAAGGGGATAACACCTTCAGGGTTACGAAGATATTCAAGGTGCCGCTCGAAAAAAGGCGCGACCTTGTTGACTTCACCGACCCGATGCTGAAGTCATACATTAATTTCTGTCAGCGTTTCTGTATGAATGCGGGTGTGTTGAACTCCGGCAACTATGTGAGCGATGACAAGCGATATATGATTCAGTATATGCCGACCATAACAAGTTCGGAGACTGGTGAAACATTGAATACGTCCGCGCGCATAAGCAAGTCTGATGGCGTGATACAGGTAAGTCAGGAAAAGTTTGTCTCGATGACTGTCCCTATGCGCATGATTATCCTGCTGCATGAGTATAGCCACTTCTTTGTGAATAACAACATCGAAGATGAGATAGAGGCGGATATGAATGGCCTGCTGATTTATTTATCGTTGGGTTATCCGCGCATCGAGGCGCATACGGCATTTACTTCTGCTTTTTACGGAGCAGCAAACGACCTGAATTATGAAAGAATGCAAACAATTCGTAAATTTATTGCAGACTTTGATAGCTCACAAATAATTGTGTATTAATATGCTGGGAACGGGTGCGAAAATAGGTATAGGTGTGATGGGTATTTCGATAATCGGGATACTTGTTTACGTGTATGTGAAAAGTAAAAGCACGGTAGCCACTCCGGTAGCTCCCCCAGCAAGCAATACTACATTAACTGCTCCCGTGCCGGGGCAGTCTATACCTACGCAGATTCCGGTAATAAGCCCCACGGCTATTACCAATAGTACAGGAGGTGCGGGTATAAGAATATTCGGAATGGGAGCTTAAAAACAAAGACATGAAGACAGAAGACATAGTTATCATAGGCGGAGGAGTGGTCATAGGCGGTATTATCATTGCTTTTATAATGAAAAGCAATGCTGCCGCAGCTGCATCGGCGGCTACTGTTGCTGCTGCGCCAATGCAGCAAATTCCTGTTGCGCCAACAGCTACGCCGATAGTATTTGGTGATGGTACAGCTGTGTGTTCCACTTCTAATAATGGTAATGGTTCTGGAATTCGTGTGGCAGTAGTTGATACTGATGAAGCATCTGGTGGAAGAATTGTGCAGATAAATGGCAGTACAGTTACCAATGCGAATGTTACTAATACCGCATGTGTTCCGCCATCTAATTTAAGTGGTCTTGGTCTGATTTTATGGTACAAAAACCACCCGAACGCAAAGCCTCCTGCCCCTGCTAATGTCGGACCTTCGAAAGGCTTGCCGAATGCACATCCTTCATGTAATGGTAAAACATGTATGGAAAAACTCGCATCAAATCCATTATTTAACCCACTGGCCCCAATAGGCAACCTATTTGGCTTTTAATTATAAACAATGACACCTGCTACAAAACAAACAATTTTTTTCACCATCCTATTCGCCGGGCTTGCGGTCGTGGGATATTTTGGGTATCAGAAGCTGGTAGCTAAATCCGTTACCAAATCGGACAAGGTGGTAGAGATACTGAGTCAGAGCGGAGGGCAGGGAGATTATAATTTCATAATGGGATTGGCTGATACATTTGTGAATGCGTGGTATGCTGCTGTAGTGGCAAAAGCTCCGACATTTACTGATAACGGTTCTACATTTGATACTACTACCGGCAAAGCGATTCCGGCATCATCATAAAATAAAGAGCAATGAAAGGGAAAGGAATTTGGATAGTTGGGGGTTTGGTTGTCGTTGGCGGCGTTGGTATAGCATTGCTCATTATGAAAAATAAAGCAAGTGCAGCAACGGCGGCAGCTGCAATACCTACTACTGTTCAAAATACTGCTGGTAATGTTATTCAAAGCGAGATACAGCAGGCGGTTCAAAAGGCAGTTGCATCAAGTGCGCAAAGTAATGCGGCGGCGGCATCAACGCCAGCACCAGCTAAAGCAGCTTGCAGTTCATCCGCTTGCAGCGGTGGTTGGTGGTGTTCATTTAAGACTGATTTGAGTTGGATGATTTAAAAATAAAAAAAATATTATGTCAAACAATAGCGGAAAGTTTTTCACATTCATAGATGGTATGCCACCTTGGGCCAAGGGTGTAGCTGTTGTTGGCTCGCTCGGGCTTATCGCGTGGCTTACAACTAAGATTTACTCTGCCGCCCAGAATAGCAAAAATGCTACTGCCGCAAATAATGATGTTGTGAAGGGTCAAAATGACCTTGCTGCTCTAGAGGCAAATGGAGTTTATCCGACTTACGTACAAAGCGATTACGCTTCATACGCTGATACGCTACAGCAGGCCATAAGCGGTTGTGAATTCGACTCTGCTAATGTACTGAATGTTTTTGGTGACATGAAGAACACGGCAGATGTGGTAAGTCTTGTACAGGCTTACGGCACAAGGCCACTTACTCCATGCTGGGCTATGCCAATATCTATACAGAATGGTACACTGGGGTGGCTCGGTTCAGAGCTGGGTATCACCTCTCCATTTAGCGGCACGCTATCGCAGGCATTGAACTCTGAATTTAGCGACCAAGGCCATAGGGATGACATCAATGCTCTTTTGGCAAAGAACAACATAAACTACAAATTTTAAAGCTATGACGCACTATCAAAATTTAGTACACCCTGAGTTCACTACCGGATACAGCAATGTGTGCGGTACGGGTACGCAACAATCCCTGTTTGGTAATACGAACTTCGGGCAGTGGGTAGATAGTGGCTTCAAGGGTAAGGCGAAGCGCGCTGCTATTGCTGAAAAGAATAGCCCGGCAGACCCGTCTATCGGGCTGAATAATTCAGCTGCGGCTCAAAATAGCTTGAACTCAACAGTTGGGCTAAACCCATTGCAGTTTGATAATTATACTGCACCTGTTTATTGTGACACGAGCGTTTGTGGGGCGACAACTCAGCCTCATACTGTTGAGTCGGATATATTCACGGGTACTACTACAGGGGCTTGCGATGTGTTTCATATATGCACGCCAACACTTGGGACAGTAATGCCGGGAGGAACCGCACCTGCGCCAGCAAGCACCAGTTATACATCTATAGGGGTGATTGCAGGTGTGTTAGTAATTGGTCTAACGGCATTTGGGATTTACAAATGGCATAAAAAGAAAAAATAATGGAACAGAGCGTTTTTATGCCTCGCGGCAATCATGCGGATAGTTTATATTTGAATCAGGATGCGGCAACACCGCCAGCTGATGATAGTGTCAGCTTTCCTCTTTCCCAAACAAGTCTCGGGAAGGGGCTAACAGGCTCTACAATAAAAACTAATACCTTCAATACAGATTTCACAACTACTAACGCTTCAAATACTGATAATATGTCTAATACAACAAACGGCGGTGGTCTTGGATGCCAAGGAACGTGCTGCGTAGCGAACCCGGCAGATGCTATTTTTGCAAAAGTGGCCTGCCAATGGGATGCGCTGAAGCTTTCGGTGAATACCATGCTTGAATCGGATGCGCTTTCACAGGACCCGTGCGCGACAAAAAAGACAACGACCACTCCTGCTGGAAAGACGGCAGCTGGCGCAGCAGGCTCACCACTAAATGCGGCAGGACAACCCGCTGCTCCTGCGAAATCCAGCTCAACAGGATTGATAATCGGGGTGAGTGCCGGGTTTGTACTTTTGACAGTGGTTGCGGTACTCGCATTGCGTAAGGTTAAAAAGGGTAAATAGTTTATGAAGAGACAGGTAGTAGTTGGCGGTTCGGGATATTATAATCAGGATGGGGCAGGAGATGGCCCTAATCTTGATACATCCATGTGTTTTGGTAACACAGGTATGTCCTGCAATGCCGGTAGCTTTAACCTTAGCGATATATTCGGTGGTAGCGGGGATTCTACTACTAACGTGCGCGTGCCTGATTACATTACGCCACTAGACACTTCAGCTCCTGTATCATTGCCTACGACCATAGAAGATGATGCAGCTAAAGCATATACGCTTACTGCTGATGAATTAAAGTCGCTGTTTACTCAGGGGTATGCACAGCCAAGTAATAATGCCGAAAATGATGCAGGGGGCGGCGGTAAGAGTGCTGTCGCTGGTTCCGCGAAGGATGCTGCTGCATTAGCGGCTTTGTTCAAGCCTGCCGCCGCCGCTGCTGCACCTGCCGGAGCAAAAGTAGCGCAAAATGCTGCTCCTGTAGCTGCAACAGCTGCTCCAGCAGCACCTGCAACGCCATGGGGTACGATAGCGTTAGTGGCGGGTGGTGGATTATTGATGTGTGTGCTGATTATAGTCGTTGCGAACAGAGCTTAATTTTTAAAAATGAAAAGCATGAAAAATACTGATTTATTGCATTTGCTTGCCGGGATAGGAGTTGTGAGTATTGCTATATGGGGATATGGCAAATTAACAGCCAATAGCACTCCGATTGCATCTGTTTCAAAACAATAATATTTATTTATGAAAAAAAATAGTAACACCAAGAAATTCGCTGACGGGGGACAAACTGACGACAATGCTGATACTGCTTTTACTGAGGACGCTAATGCTCCTGCACCAGAAAAAAAAGATGACCATCCTGAGCCTTTACTTGATGAGGCTGAGGATAAGCTGGAGTCGCTGGAAACCAAAATTGATGACGAAATAAAGCCGGCAGAGGAAGAGATAAAATCAGATGTAGAAGACCTTGAAGATAAGGTAGAAAAAATATCCGGCGCGAAGGAAGAGAAAGACAGGGGGTTGGTTTATTTTGTGTTGGGTGGCCTGCTCGCTGCTGCGTTCGGTATAAAATGGGGGAAATAGAAATGAAAAACCATATACATATATTGCCAGTAAAGCTCCCGCAGAGATGTGATAGCCAATTTGCCAATCTTTCAATAGGTAGTGGCGGTGGCTTGTTTTGTGATGTTGTATCTGGACATTTTGAGTGCATTAACCATGACCTGAAAAGCCGTGGCACCAATGATGCAAATGGATGGGATGGACTAGACCCGGCAACTAAGTTTCCTATACCGCCTAATGCAACATGCGACCAATTAACAGCTCTTTATGCTCAACTTGAAGCTGAGCAAGCTAGTGTTGCGGCTCAGGATGCAGGACAGCCTCAAAAGGCAAAAACGGCAGCTGGGGCCTATATTGCCAAAATAATTTCTTATCAGGCATCCGTAAATGCCCTGCTTACGATTGGTGATTGCGAGCAAAAGAAAATTGCTGCTCAGGACCAGTTGACAATATGCGAAGGTGTTAAAGCTGCGCAAGCTGCTGCTGCCGCATTGAATAGTCAACAGGCGGCGCAGGGACTTGGCATAATAAGCCCGATTTCAATTGCATTGACTGTTGGCGTTGTATTGTTTATTGGTATAATAGTAGTTGTTATCAAAGGAAACAAGAATAACCCACTGCCTATAGCAAAATAGAGTATAAGCATGACACACACAATAGTAAATGACGAAAAGGAAATAGGTGAAATTATAAGAGAATCATTTGATGCAGATGATAGCTTGATGAACTATGTTCTTCCTGCGACAAGAAGCGAGGCGATTGAAAATATAGTTTCACTCAATATACTGGCCTGCGAAAATGGTTCTGATTTTTATAAATTAGAAAGTAACTCAGGCGCGCTGATAGGATATGCCAATATAATTGCTGCCGGCAATACGCTGTATAGCTTTGGTATTAAGATATCAGAAAGGAGTGAAGAAAATAAAAAATCCTTCATCCGGGTGATTGAAGAGATAATACAGTCAGAAGAAATTGTTTGCGTCCTGAATGACAAGAACACCAGAGCTATAAAATTTCTGGAAATGAACGGGTATGAAAACCAAAAAGTAGTTGTTTTAAAAAAAATCAGATGCCAGCAGGTGGATTAATAGTAAGTGCGGTTATCGGTATTGCTTCATTGACTGTAGGCGCAGTTCAGAAATCCCATGCGTTAAAAAATCAGGCAATACAAGCAGCGGCCCAGCAACAGCAGGCATTGTACGTAGCCAACCAGAAAGCTAATCTGTGTCTCGAGATAGCGGCTGGTAAAGATATTTCAAGTATCATATCAGCTGTAGCTACTGCTGATATGTGCCAGTCAACACAATTGAAATTACAACGACAGCAACAGGAGGGAGACGCTTTAATAATATTTGGAGTAGCGACAACCGTAGTGACGCTTGGGCTACTTATTTTTAGACACAAACAAACTGCAACTTAATATGCAACAGGATTCAATATATAAACAAAATCACGAACCAGCTTTTATGCCCAACGAAGGCGCGTTTATGAATTCAGATGGCGGATATAAAAACCAAACCGGAGACGCTAATTGCTGCTCTGGTTTTTGGTGTTGCTATGGAGGTTGTGTAATCAAAGGGGGCGCATCACTACTTTCTACTCTTGGCAGTGCGCTCATTAGTAGCAATGCAAATGTTAACATAGCTAAAGCTACTCACCAGAACCCGTTGAATAAATCAACAGGAGTAGTCGCCCCGCCGGCACCGGCACCAGTTAGTCATACAAAGCTGTATATTACGCTTGGGGCTATCGGTGTGCTTGCTTTGTCTGGGGGTATATTTTTGATGGTTCGTAAAAGCGGAAAGGCGGCGTAATGGGCAAGCAAAACAATATCATTATAGCACCCATTACAAATACCGGGTACAAAAGCGACTCGCCGCATGTAAACAATCCTGTGAATATCATACCATCAAATAGGATTACCATGTTGGATGTTGAATTCCCGGTGGTGGGCATAGATAATTTAGGCAACAGCATCATTATGCAACCAAATGGTGAATATAGGTTTCCCGGAGATTATGTTGTTGAGTTTCCTCATCAACCCAATCAGGGTTTCTTTAATCAGGATGGCGGTGCTTGCTCTGGTGGTGGGTTATGTGCCGGGGCATGGGGGGCCATTGGAAAGGCAGGTACGGCAGTAATTGGGGGTGTTTTCTCTGTTTTTGAGAATAAGGCTACCAACAAATCTAATCAGCAAATAGCTAACGGGCAGTTCCAAACCCAGAAGACTATAGCCTGTATGCAGGATAAAACGGCGTTGACTGTAAATGCCGGGCATGACAATACCTCGCTTGAAGTTGCTCAAATAATGGCCAATGCTGAAGCTAACAAACCAGCTTCTCAGCTGAGTAACTCAAACATCATCATGGCAGGTGCAGTTGTTGTTTTTATAGCCGCTACCATTGGTATGTTCGTGTATGCAGCTCATAAGAAAAGCATACAGTAACTTTTTGTTTTGGTTAACAAAACGTAGCACGCGCTTTGTGTTACTATTCTAAAACAAACAAATAAAATGAAAAAGGTAAAGCAAATATTGATTTCAACCGTAGTAACCATACTTTTAACAAGTGTGGTAATTTTCTCTTCTTGCAAAAAAGATGCGTGCGCGAGTGTCTCCTGCTCTAATGGTGGTAGTTGCAGTAGCGGCCTGTGCATATGCCAGAGCGGATATAGCGGCGACCGATGCCAGACGGCCCAGAATACGCTTGTTGCTGGTACATACAACGGGCAGGATTGCAACGGTAGTACAGAATCATTTGTTATTACCGCCAATCCGGGTTCGCCATATGGTATATATACTACGTTGTCTTTGAATGGCTCCTGCGCCCATACCTTTACTTTGGTAGGAACAGTAGATAATCAAGGCGGGATTTACTTCCCAAGCACAACTTACTATGATGGATGTGGCAATCTTATAGTAATTGGCATATCAGGCGCGGTAACTGGGAATTCTCTATCTTTGAATCTGAATGTTACCTATAATGCCGCTTTTGAGTCTTGTTCCTTCATTGGAAACAGGTAAACAAAACAAAATAAATGAAGAAATTTTTCATCATATTTGGTATCACAAGCGTAGTAGGTGGTTTAGCTGCCTACTACGCTTATCAATTTAGTAAATTCAGCGACTTTACTTTTGATGTAGCGAAGATAAACCTCGTCAATTACGCTGCCGACAGCACCAATTTTACGCTCAATATCACCTTCAAGGTAACTAACTACTCATCCATTGAGGCTACTGTTTCCAAGACTAATATCAACCTGTCTATTAATGGCACCTATGTTGGTAATGCCTATCAGGCTGATGGGTTAACAATACCAGCTCTGGGATATAATTTCATTGACATCAACATAACACTAAACAGTTCTGCCTTCCTGAATAACCTACTATCGGCAGCAGTTGCCGCGCCAAGCACACCGATAAATATTTCTGTTGATGGCACCACTAATATAAAGTCGTCAATCATCGGGTTCAATATTCCTTTCCAAAATACTTATAGTACCACCGTTAATGATTTAATTTCTGGGCTGTTTTAGTTTGGCATGTGATTTGATATACAGTAAGTGTATAATCATTCATCTAAAAACAACACAAATGAAAAGTACGTTAGTAAATAGCTTCGAAGAAGCATGTGAAGGTAACTATATACTTATTTAACCCTTACAGGGTTCAACTTTTTATATTCCTGCTTCATAGCCCGAACTAATGTTCGCGACTCCACAGGCTCACCGGGCGTACCGCGCCCTGAATTATTTAGACCAAACTGCTTAATATTTTCAGCAGCATTGATATCACGGTCATGCAATGTGCCGCAGCTTGAGCAGAACCACCCCCTGTCTTTCAGTGTAAGTGTATCGTTGATTGCTTGGCATTTTGAACATGTTTTGCTTGAAGGCTCGAACCGACCAATTACCACAAGGTTCTTGCCCGACCAGTCGCATTTGTATTGCAACATCCTTCTGAGTTCACCCCAGCCAACATCACTGATGGCCTGTGCGAGGTTATGGTTTTTGACCATGTTCTTTACTGCTAAATCCTCTATACAAATCGTGGTAACTTGGCTATCGTTTACCAGACTTGTACTTAACTTGTGAAGAAAGTTTTTGCGCTTGTTAGTTACACGCTCATGTTGTATTGCAAGACGTTTATTTGCTTTTCTTCTGTTCGATGAACCTTTCTTTTTACGACTAGCTCTCCTTTGCAGGCATTTCAAACGGTCAAGTGCTTCCTTCAGGTATTTTGGGTTG
>Ga0164297_10001239_pt1 | contig 27630 bp, 23 predicted proteins | sample GEODES058metaG_FD_113539 | JGI IMG/M metagenome (GOLD analysis project Ga0164297, IMG submission 113539) | Dystrophic lake water microbial communities from Trout Bog Lake, Wisconsin, USA - GEODES058 metaG | ecosystem: Environmental > Aquatic > Freshwater > Lake | place: USA: Trout Bog Lake... | reverse complement strand
GTAGGCAAGGGGGATCACAAGCACATTGGTGAGCAAGAGGTCCCCTACCAATTCATTGATTTAGAAACGTTACGGACCGACTTCTTCACGGAGATCCGCGCAAGGAGAATGAACACATGACTACCGTCACGATTGGCGTCAGTTCATTGGAAGACGCTGAACAGCAATTGGCTGATGCTTTCAACGGGAAAGCAAGCGGAGCTAGGATTTCCTTCGCATCCGAGGAACTTCTTTGGAAAGTTCTCACGGCCAAGCGATGGTCTCTGCTCCGAGCCATGACAGGCCAGGGCACACTCGGTATCCGGGAGATCGCGCGGAGACTTGGGCGAGATGCTCGTGCCGTCCATAGCGACGTGCACTTGCTGCTCAAGGCAGGAATTCTGAACCGCGCTGAGGGGCGCGGCGTAGTATTTCCGTACGACGAAATCCATGTAGATTTCGTTCTGAAGGCAGCATAAAACAAGCGGGAAATTGGTGGGCCGTGTAGGGATCGAACCTACGACCAATTGATTAAGAGTCAACTGCTCTACCAGCTGAGCTAACGGCCCACACGAAACTTCAATACTAAATCAAACCCGCGCTGGTGCACAGCCCAGACGCGCCCCCAACCTCTTGTAGGGTGGGGTGGACGATGGGACTCGAACCCACGACGGCCGGAATCACAATCCGGGGCTCTACCAGCTGAGCTACGTCCACCACCGTCTACCAACTCTATACTCAGTCCGCATCATCGCGCCGCTGCCGGTCACTCCAATGGCGCGCCCGGCAGGACTCGAACCTGCAACCGCCGGCTTAGAAGGCCGGTGCTCTATCCGGTTGAGCTACGGGCGCTCAACACGCCGACTCGACCCGAGGCGCCCGCCTGCAGGACAAGCGAACCCATCATCAACCTGCGAACGGTGGTCGGGGCGGAGGGATTCGAACCCCCGACCCTCTGCTCCCAAAGCAGATGCGCTACCAGACTGCGCTACGCCCCGCCTAGTTCCGCATCGCAAGGGTCGCCAATCTTACGGGTCGCCCGAAAGCGCGTCAAACCGCATCTTATGCCAGCGGCCCTGACTCGGGCATAATCGGCGGCCCGCAAACGCGGGAACGCACCATTATCGGGGGACTCACCACGTGACCGCACAACTGCTCGACGGCAAACTGATCGCCAAAAGCCTCAAACAAGATATCCGCAAAGCCACCGACAGCTTGGCCGCCCGCGGTCACCGTCGCCCGGGTTTGGCGGTCGTGATCGTCGGCGACGACCCCGCCTCGACCATCTACGTACGCAACAAGCGCCTGTCCTGCGAGGAAGCCGGGCTCGTGTCCGTGGCCCATGATCTGCCCGCGAGCACCAGCGAAGCCGCGCTGTTGTCGCTCATCGACGCGCTGAACCACGATCCGACGATCGACGGCATCCTGGTGCAGTCGCCGCTACCGAAGCACATCGATCCCCATGCCGTGATCGAACGCATCCACCCGGACAAGGACGTGGACGGGTTTCATCCGTACAACGTCGGGCGACTCGCGCTCAGGAAGCCACTGCTGCGCTCCTGCACGCCGTACGGCGTGATGATCATGCTGGAGCGCTCGAACATCAGCGTTCGTGGCAAGGACGCGGTGGTCATTGGCCAATCCAACATTGTCGGCCGGCCGATGGCGCTGGAACTGCTGATGGCCGGCGCGACCATCACCGTCTGTCACAGTGCGACACGGGATCTCGAAGCCGAAGTCCGTCGGGCCGAGGTTCTCGTGGTGGGCACCGGCAAGCCCAATATGATTCCCGGCAGCTGGATTCGGGAAGGTGCCGTCGTGGTGGATGTCGGCATCAATCGGCTGAGTGACGGGAAAATCGTCGGCGACGTCGAATTCGCACCGGCCGCCGAGCGGGCCTCGTGGATCACGCCGGTACCGGGCGGTGTCGGTCCGATGACGATCGCCACCCTGATGAAGAGCACGCTGGAGAGCGCGCTGCGCCATCAGAACCTGACGGCCTAGCCGTCAGCGATAACGCCAGAGCGTACCGGCCGGACCATCCTCGAGGAGCACGCCGCGCTCGAGGAGTTGGTCGCGGATCTGATCGGAGGCTGCAAAGTCGCGCGCCTTGCGGGCGGCCGTGCGCCTCGCGATCAGGTCTTCGATCTCCTGTGCGGAGGGTCGCGCCTTCGCCTCAGCATCGCTCTCATCGAGGCCACGGACCCGCGTCTTGAGCCACACCTCGGGATCCTGGGCCAGAATGCCGAGCACCTCCCCCAAGCCGCGCAGTTCGGCCGCGAGTCGCGACACCGACCCGGTATCGCCCGCAGCCTTGGCAATGTTCAAATCGCGCGCGAGCGCTTGCAACACCGCCAACGCTTCCGGCGTGTTGAAATCGTCATCCATCGCGGCCTTGAAGCGCTGGATCGCCTCACTTTCAATGAACCCGCCCGCCGCGACGGTGCCGCGCAAGGCGACGTACAGCCGCTCCAGCGAGGCATCGGCCTGACGCAGATTGTCGTCCGAATAGTTGATCGGCCCGCGATAGTGACTGCCGAGCACGAACATCCGCAGTACTTCCGGCCGCAAGCGCGCAAGCACCTCCCGGACCGTGAAGAAATTACCGAGAGACTTGGACATCTTCTCGGCATCCACATTCACAAAACCATTGTGCATCCACAGGTTGACGAAGCTGCTGTCACACGCGGCACAGGTCTGCGCGATCTCGTTTTCATGATGCGGGAACTTGAGATCCATGCCACCGCCATGGATATCGAAGTGTGCGCCGAGCAGCGCCACCGACATCACGGAGCATTCGATATGCCACCCCGGTCGACCGCGACCCCACGGCGATTCCCAGGCGGGCTCGCCCGGTTTTGCAGCCTTCCAGAGCACGAAGTCCAGCGGATCGCGCTTACCGGCATCGATCTCCACGCGTGCGCCCGCGCGCAAATCCGCGAGCTTCTTGCCGGATAGCCGCCCGTAACCGGCGAACTTTCCGACCGCATACAGGACATCGCCATCGGCGGCATAGGCGAAACCCTTGTCCACCAAGGTTTGGATCATCTCGATCATGCCAGGCACATAGGCGGTCGCCCGCGGTTCATGCTCCGGCGACTCGACGCCGAGCGACACACAATCCTCGTGCATGGCATCGATGAAGCGACCGGTCAGCGATTCGATCGGCTCACCGTTCTCCGCCGCGCGCGCGATGATCTTGTCGTCGATATCGGTGATATTGCGTACGTGCGTGACGCGATAACCGCGGTGTCGCAGATAACGGCGGACGACGTCGAACGCCACCAGGCTGCGGGCATGTCCGATGTGACAGAAATCGTAAACGGTCATCCCGCACACGTACATGCGCACATGGCCCGGTTCGAGCTCGCGCAGCGGCTCCTTGCGGCCGGTCATCGAATTGAAGATCTCGATCATGCGTTACTCGTGTGATGGTTCGAAGGGCGCGCCGGCGCGCCTGAGGTCAATTCGTCAGCCGTTTCGCCGCCTCGAGACGAGCGCGAAGCTCCTCGACGGGGATCAATGCGAGCAACAGCGCAAGTTCGGGGCCATCCAGGCGGTGGGTGAGCGCAGCGCGCAACGGCTTGAAAAGCTTCGCACCCGCCATGCCTGTTCGGGCCTTGATGCCCGCCACCAAGGCGCGATAATCAACCGTCGCACTGCTCTCAAGCTCCGCGAGTACCGCCTCGAAGAACCCCGCTCCGGCCGCCACAAGCTCCGCCCGAATCGCGCCCTCCGCACACGGCAACACGCCGAAGACGATCGGGGCCCAGAGCGCCGCATCGGCCGGTAACACCAGATTCGCCCGTACGGCCGCGATGAACTGCGCCTCGCGAGTCGGTGGCACTTTGCCACGGACCCATTCCTCGAGCACTGTCCCATCGACGCGATGGACGGCTTCCTTCTGCCAATGCACGAGTTGCGCGCGATCGAAGCGCGCGGGTGCCCGACCCAACGCCTCCAGCGAAAACCCGTCGATCAGCGCCGCGGCATCCAACCAACCCTCGCGAGCCACATTGTGACCCAGGCGCACCAGCAGGTTGAGCACGGCACTCGGTAGAAAACCCTCCTCCGCGAGAGCCCGCAGACTCGCACTGCCCTCGCGCTTCGAGAGTGGCGCGCCGGTCTCACCAACCAGCAACGGCAGGTGGCCGTACTGGGTCGGCGTGACGCCGAGCGCCCGCATGATGGCATGCTGACGTGGCGTGTTGGCGACGTGATCCTCACCACGCAGCACGTGAGTCACCCCCATCGCGGCGTCATCGACGGCGTTCGAAAACAAAAACGATGCGGTGCCATCACCACGACGAATGACGAAGTCGCCAAGATCATCCGCCAAAAACCGCTGCGGTCCACGAACCAAATCGTCATAGGCAATCGTTTCGCCGCGCGGCATGCGAAACCGCAGACTGGCGATCCGCCCCTGCGCTTCAGCCCGCGCTCGGTCCTCCGCCGTAAAACCCCCACAGGGCCCCGTGTAGCGTGGCGGTCGACCGGCAGCGAGCTCGGTGCGCCTCGCCACTTCAAGTTCGAGCGTGGTGCAATAACACGGGTAGGCCGACCCGGATGCCTCGAGCTGTTGAAGGGCCGAGGCGTGACTCGCCGCGCGCGCCGACTGCCGGTAAGGCCCCGCGCTGTCCTCGCGGTCGGGCCCAGCATCCCAATCGAGACCCAGCCACGCAAGATCGCGCATCACGGCGGCGACCGCGGGCTCGGTGGATCGCTCCCGGTCGGTGTCCTCGATCCGCAGCAGGAACCGCCCCTGGTTCTGGCGTGCGTACAGCCAATTGAACAGTGCCGTTCGGACATTGCCAAGGTGCAGGGCGCCCGACGGGCTTGGCGCAAAGCGCGTTACAACGTTCGCTGTCATCGCGCCAGTATAATCCGGACGCCCGCCTCTCCGTCGAAGAACACAGGTGTGCCGCTCGCCTGCCGCCCGGCCCGACCCACGCGCTTCCGCCGAGCATCCGCGGGTCGCGCGCGTATAATGTCGTCATCGACCTTCAAGACGGAGATTCCATGCTTACCGCCGTCCGCCGCCTCCGGGCGCACATGCCGACCCGTCGGGCACCCGCCGCCCTGGCGCGCGCGGCAGCAATTGCCGTGTTTGGCCTTTTGTTCCTGCAAGAGGGGGTCGCGGCAGACAGTGGCGGCACCCTGACCCGGGTGCGCGTGGAAACCAACCTCGGCAACTTCACCATCGTGGTCGATTCGGGGCGCTCACCACTCACGGCCGCCAATTTTCTGAGCTACGTCCGCTCAAACTACTACTCGGGCACGATCTTTCACCGAGTGATCAGTGGCTTTGTGGTGCAGGGCGGCGGCTTCGATACCCGTGGCGTCGCGAAAACCACACAGGCGAACATCGCCAACGAGTCGGGCAACGGCTTGGCCAACAAGCGTTCGATGGTGGGCCTCGCCCGCTCCGATGCGCCTCACTCGGGCAACGCACAGTTCTACGTGAACGTCACCGACAACGATGAACTCGATCCTACCCCGTTGCGATGGGGCTACGCGGTCTTCGGGCGCGTGGTCGAAGGCATGGAGGTCATCGACAAGATCTCCCGTACCCCGACCGGCTCGGTGGGCAGCTTTGGCAAGGACGCCCCACTCCAACAGGTCGTGATCACTCGCGCACTGATCGTCGACGGCAACGGCACGCCGATCCCTCAGGAAACGCCACCGGCACCGGCCGTGGACAGCCCGGCACCCGCCAAACCCTGAACCCATGACGACACTCGTCGTCTCGGACCTGCACCTGGATGCCGAACGGCCCGAGATCACCGATCAGTTTCGTCGCTTTTTGGCCGAGGAAGCCTGCGCGGCCGACGCGCTCTATATTCTCGGCGATCTGTTTGAGTCATCGATCGGCGACGATGACCCGGAACCCCATCAGGCATTGGTGAAGACCGCGCTCCGCGAGCTTACCGAACGTGGGGTGGCGCTCTACGTGATGCACGGCAACCGCGACTTTCTCTTCGGACCGCGCTTTTGCCAGGACACCGGGGCACAACTGATCGACGATCCCACAATCGTCGAGCGTCATGGCCGACGAGTGCTCATGACGCACGGTGACGCCTTGTGCGTCGACGACCGGCCCTATCAAGCCCTACGCGCATTGGTCCGCGACCCGGCCTTCCAGCGCCGCTTCAGCAAGCTCAGCATCCGAACCCGTCAGGCACTCGCCGCGAGCGCCCGCGCCGGAAGCCAGGCGCATACCGGCCGACAGGCGTCCATGCTGATGGATGTCAACCTGGAGGCGGTGGCCGACCTGCTAAGACGCGCCGGCACCGACACGCTGCTCCACGGCCATACGCATCGACCGGGCGTTCAGTACCTCACCGTCGACGGTATTGCCCGGACGCGTATCGTGACCGGCGACTGGTATACCCAAGGCAGTGTGTTGCGCTGGGACGATACCGGCTTCCATCTGGAGGAACGCCGCCGACGCTAAGCCGTCACTCACCCGCGGCTGCTACCGGTGGGCCCGAGTGAAAGCGCAACTCACAGTCGACACGCGTCGCAAGCTCGGCTTCCGCCGCCACCAGCACCGCGGCGCGCGCCCGCCAATCGAGGCCGTGTTGCTCGGCGAAACGTCGTGCCAGCCGCTCATACAGGCTACGGTGACGCGCTTCGGCGGCCGACAAGCCCGTGTAGAACGCCGCCACTGCCTCCGGCAGCCTTGGGATCAGCCCTTCGAAACGTTCTGCGGAACGCGCTTCGATCAGCGCCCCGACCAACAAGAGATCCAAGCGTCGTTCGGGCTCACGGTTGGACAAGAGTCGCCGGAGTTCGCCCGCATAACGCCCCGGTGACAGCCGCGTGTACGGCAGCCCGAGCTTGGCCAGCAAGGCAACCACTTGTTCGTAGTGCCGCAACTCCTCACGCGCGAGACGCGCCAAGGAGAGGCCAAGCTCAGTGTCGTCGGCGTAGCTGAACATGAGGCCCAGTGCCGTTGACGCCGCCTTCTTCTCGCAATTCGCATGGTCGACGAGCAGCACCGGCAGATCCCGAACCGCCGCCTCGTACCACGCCGCCGGAGTTGCCGCCGCCAAGCGAATCGCCTCATCGCCCGCAGCCGCGCTCATACCACGATCCCCGCAGGTTCGCCGAGCGCAGCCAGCAGTGCCTCCGCGGAGTCGAAGCGATCGGCGGGCGCCTTCGCCAGTAGCCGGTCGATCAGCCCCTGAAACCGTGCCAGCGATGCCGGCAACGTTGGTACCGGCTGGTGGCTGTGCTGGTAGATCACACCCATGGGTGACTCGGCGACAAAGGGCTTCTGCCCGGTCAGCATCTCGTGGAAGATGATGCCCAGACTGTACAGGTCGCTACGAACATCGCACGCCCGACCGTGGCCCTGCTCCGGACTCATGTAGTGCGGCGTACCGAAAATATGTCCATTGCCGGTGATCTCGCTCTCCAGCGACAGTTGCTTCGCCAAGCCGAAATCGATGAGCACGACCGAACCGTCCTCCCGCAACATCACGTTGGCCGGCTTGAGGTCTCGATGCAGGATGCCGAGTTGATGGATGGCGGCGAGGGCCTCCGCCATCTGTCGGAAAAAATGCCACGCCGCGTGAACATCGATGCCCTTTCGCATCCGCCGCCTGAGATCCCCGTAGGGGAAGAACTCCATCACGAGATAAAGCCCCTGATCGGCGATACCCAAGTCCAGGATCTCGACGACCCGCGGATCGCTGAGCCGCCGAACGATCGCGTACTCCTGCAGAAAGCGCTCGATCGTCTCGGACGGCTGATCGGCGTCGGAAGGCAGCACCTTGACCACCACAAGACGGGCATCGCGCTCGCTTTCGGCAAGATACACCGAGCCTTCACGACCATTCGCGAGCACCGCTAGGCGGCGAAAATCACGCATCCGCACCGACCCGAACTGATAGACCTCGCGGCCCTCGACGCTCGCCCGAAAGACCGCAAGCGCCTCCCGTTGCCGGGTCGCCGCCGCCTCCAGTGCATCCGACAAATCGAGAAACGACGCCTCGGGCCCAAGAATCGCCTGCCAACGGGCTGTGGACGCGGGACACGCCGCTTCGCGTGCCAGCAGGATCACGGGTGGAATGGCGGCGCCGAGGGAAAGCGTCGACCACCACTCGCTGGCCGCAATACCGGTCGCGCCGAGCGGCCGCTCGTCGACCAGCAACACATCGAATCCCGCAGCGCTGAAGCCGGGCCACCACGCCGCCATTCGCGCCGGATGGTATTCGACCACGGAGAGCCCTCGAATACGCTGCAGCAAGGCACGCCAGCGCTCGGACTCATCACCCTCATGGATCCACATTAACCGCACACACGACTCCACGACTGATCGTGATACGCCCGCCTACGGGCGGTGGCACACCGCGGCTGGCTCCCGCGCGAAGACTCAGACGACGCGCACTGCGCGCTTTTTCGACGGCACACCGTCGACGGCGAGACTGTCGGCCGCCCGACGCCGCGCCTTCGCCGCATCGGAGCGCTCACGCTCGAGTGCCCCGAGATACGCCGGCGTGACATCGCCGGTGATGTACTCACCGGAAAAACACGACGTATCAAAACTCGTGACGGCGGCCTTGTCGTGCCGCACGGCACTCACCAGATCCTCGAGATCCTGATAGACGAGCCAGTCGGCGCCGATCAAGGCGGCCACCTCGGACTCGGTGCGACCCGACGCCACCAGTTCGGAGACCGCCGCCATATCGATGCCATAGACATTCGGGAACCGAACGGGGGGCGCAGCGGAAGCGAAATACACTTTCCGCGCACCCGCCTCACGCGCAAGCTCGATGATCTGCGCGGACGTGGTGCCACGGACGATCGAGTCATCGACCAGCAGCACGTTACGGTCGCGAAACTCCAAGGGGATCGCATTCAACTTCAAGCGCACCGATTTCTGACGTTCCTCCTGCCCCGGCATGATGAAGGTACGTCCGATGTAGCGGTTCTTCACGAACCCTTCGCGGTACTCGACGCCGAGCGCGCGGGCCAGTTGCATGGCGCTGGTACGACTGGTGTCCGGAATTGGAATGACCGCATCAATGTCGTGTTGCGGCATCAGTCGACGGATCTTCTCGGCGAGCTTCTCGCCCATGCGCATGCGCGCCTTGTGCACCGAGATGTTGTCGATGATCGAATCCGGCCGGGCAAAATAGACATACTCGAAGACGCACGGGGTATGCGGCGCCTCGGGGGCCACACGCGCGCTGTGCATCGTCCCGCCGAGGTCGATGTAGACCGCCTCACCCGGCTCGACATCACGCACCAGATCGAAACCGACCAGATCCAACGACACCGACTCGGAGGCCAGCATCCATTCGGTGCCGCGCGCCGACGTCCGCCGACCCAACACCAGCGGGCGGATCCCATTCGGGTCACGAAAGCCAACGATGCCATGACCGATCAGCAGCGCCACCACGGCATAACCACCGCGGATACGCTGATAGACGTGCGTCAAGGCGGCAAAGATGTCCTCAGGTGACAAATCGACGGCGCCCCGCCGTTGCAATTCACTGGCGAGGATATTGAGCAACGCCTCGGAATCCGAGCTGGTATTGAGGTGGCGCCGCTCATCACGCCACAAGGCTTCGACAATCTCGGCCGTGTTGGTCAGATTGCCGTTGTGCGCGATACCGATCCCGTAGGGGGCGTTGACGTAAAAAGGCTGGGCCTCGGCCGCCGCATCACAGCCGGCCGTCGGATAACGGACGTGCCCAATACCGATATGGCCTCTGAGCTGGAGCATGTGCCGCTGATGGAACACGTCCTTGACGAGACCCGAGTCCTTGCGCAGGAACATCTCCTCGCCATCGCAAGTCATGATGCCCGCTGCATCCTGGCCGCGATGCTGCAGTACTGTCAGGGCATCGTAGATGCGCTGGTTGACGGGCGACTGCCCAACGATACCGACGATACCGCACATGGGTGATTATCCTCGACGCACGGTGGGCGACACGCCGGCAGGCTCAAACCCGAGACCCACGCTGTAGCGGTGCTCGCCCGCCACCTTCTCGATCCAGTGAGCGATGTCGACCGCATAGGGCGCGAGCTTGGACTGCGTCCACCACGGCTCGTCCTGCAACTCGAGTCGCGACCCGAGCATCGCAGCGAAGCCGACGATGATCGCGCCGCGCGTCACGCCGAAGAGAAAGCCGAGCAACCGGTCGACCACCGACAAACCCAGGGCTCGACGCGTGAAGTGCGAAAGAATTGCCCCCACCAAGGCACCGAGCAGCATGACGCCGAGAAAGGCCAGCCCACGGGCGACCCAAGCCTTCTGAGCGTCGGTATGCAATATCCCACCGAGATAGGGATGCAAAAAGGCCGAGAAGCGCCACGCAAACCAGATCGCGACCACCCAGGTGATCAGCGCCACCACTTCGCGAACGAAGCCGCGCAGCATGCCGACGATGACCGAAATCGTCATCACCGCGACAATGAGATAATCAGCGCCTTGCATAGGAAATCCCGGTAGTCCGACTGCGTGGCAGTCCACCGCGCAATCTTAGCTCAAACGAGACCCGGCCATGCCGTCGAGCGCGGGCGTCAGGCGCCCGCACACCGCCGCTAGGGTTGCGGCACGACCGTAGGGTGCTGGCCGTCCTTCTTGAGCCGCTGGGCAAGCTCGTCGGCATGGGCGCGATCCTTGTCGGTCGGCAAGCGCACCCGATAAAGCGTCTCCTTGCCGTGTTTGTAGGCCGAGACGGTCACTTTGTAACCTTTCGCCCGTAACGCCGTGGCGAGCCCCTGAGCGCGATCCTGGGTGCTCAAGGTCGCCACCTGCACCACGAAATGCCCCGACACCTTCGCCGCACCCGCCGGCGTGGTGGCGGCTGCGACCTTGGCAGGCGGCTTGGTGCCAGACTTCGCCACGGCCGGCGGTGAGGCCGGTGGCGCGGTTGGCTTGCCGTCACCGGAGGACTTGGCGGTCTTCGCGGGCGTCGCCGTCTTTGCAGCCGTTACGGCCTTTGCGGTCTTGGCAGCGTTGGCCGTCTTGGCAGGGTCAGCAGGGCGCGCTCCCGTCGCGGCCGCAGCCACGACCGCAGCCGGCACCGCAGCCGGCACCGCAGCCACCCCCTGCGGGGAGGACGCGGGTGCGGGCGCCGCAGCTGTTTTGGCCGGCTCCTCAGGCAAAGCCTTGACCGCCGGGGCCTCGGTACCGGTCGCCACCGCCGGATTGTTGGCCTTCGGCTTGCTCGGCTCGGCACTCCCCGTGGGGCTCGTGGCGGCTGGCGTATCGGCGACCGCTTCGGTCGGTGGCCCGACGGTGCCCGCCGGATCGCTGTTGGGGGTTCCGCCGGCCGACGGGCTCGAGGCCGTGGCCGCGCGATTCGGACGAGTGATGGCACCCCGCTCACCGGCCGCGAGGTCAATGGTGACGGTGTGCAAGCCCGCTTCGGCGGCCGGCACCGCCGCAGGCGGACGTGGTCCGGTCAAAAGCTCCGGCACGACGATCACCACGATCGCCACCAGCGCAACCGCGCCCACCAGTCGTTCCTTGATTCTCTGTTCCATGTCGACGAGTTGCCTATTGCGTGGAACAGTATAAACGATGCCAGTGCAGTGCCGGCCCGACGACGTGGAAGGAACCGAACACCACCACCCGATCTCCCGGTACTGCGTGATGCGCGGCAAACGCACAACCCGCCTCGACATCGGTCGCCAGCGAGATCTCGCCGGCAAGCAGCGGGCCCCACAGCGCGGCCAGTTCATCAGCCGGCCGTCCGCGCTCACCGGCAAGCGTCACGGCGCACACCAGATCACCCGGCGCCACCAGGCGCGCAAGCTCTCGTCCCACCGCCACGGCATCCTTGTCGCGCAGCATGCCCGCGACCAGGATCGTTCGTCCGGCCCGTGGCTCGGCACGAAGCGTATCGACCAACACCGCAGCCGCACCCGGATTATGGGCCACGTCGAAGACCCAGCTGACCGGACCCGGACGCACTTCGAAGCGTCCCGTCAAGCGCACCCCACGCAAGCCCGCCGCGATCGCGGTCGGCGCCGGCAGCAACTCGAGCGACTCGAGCGCCGCGAGCACCGTGGCGGCGTTACCGATCTGGGCGGCACCCTGGAGCGCGGGTGGTGGCAGGCCCTGCAGGTGGGTGCTGCCGCGACGAAACTCAAAACCGGAGTCGGCGAGCACCGCCGTGAACTCGGCCCCGAAACGCTCGAGCCTCGCACCGAGATGCGTCGCGTGCGCCTCGATGCTCGCGGGCATGGCCGTGCTGCCGAAAAATGCCGGACGACCGGCCCTGAAGATACCGGCTTTTTCAAAGCCGATCGCCTCCACCGTGTCCCCCAGATACTCGCAATGATCGAGACTCACCGACACCACGATCGAAGCATCGGCATCGATCACGTTGACCGCATCCAGTCGTCCGCCGAGACCCACCTCGAGGACGATCAGATCGAGCGGATCGCGCGCGAAGCACCACAACGCCGCCGCGGTGGCATATTCGAAATAGGTCAGGGTGATCTCACCGCGCACCGCCTCGATGGCCTCGAAAGCCTCGAGCAACCAAGCTTCCTCGACCTCCGCCCCGGCGACGCGAATACGCTCCTGGTAACGCTCGAGATGAGGCGAGGTATAAACCCCGACGCGTCCACCACCGGCCGATACGATCGCCTCCAGCAGGGCAGTCACCGACCCCTTGCCATTGGTACCGCCAACCGTAATGACGGGCGGCTTGGGCGTCAGCAGGCCAAGCCGATCCAGCACGGTGCGGATCCGATCCAGCGTGAAATCCATCGACAGCGGATGGATGCGGCTCTGATAGTCGAGCCACTCCGCGAGGGTTCGGCGCGCCATGATCAGGCCGCCAGCGGCGGCTGTCGCATGAAGAGGCGAAGGATGTTGGCGATCCGCTCGCGCTGCTCGCGACGATCGACGATCAGGTCGATCGCGCCGTGCGCAAGCAGAAACTCGCTGCGCTGAAAGCCGTCCGGCAGCGTCTCGCGGACGGTTTGCGCGATCACGCGGGGCCCTGCAAAACCGATCAGTGCCTGCGGCTCGGCGATATTCACATCACCCAGCATCGCAAGGCTGGCCGAGACACCGCCCGTGGTCGGATCGGTGAGCACCGAGATAAACGGCAGTCGCTCCCGCGCAAGCCTTGCGAGCGCGCCGGAGGTCTTCGCCATCTGCATCAGGGAGTAGAGCCCCTCCTGCATCCGGGCACCGCCACTTGACGAGAAACACACGAGCGGCATCCGATAGCGCAGACAATGCTCGACGGCACGCACGAATTTCTCACCCACAACCGAGCCCATCGAGCCGCCCATGAAACGGAAATCGAAGGCACAGACGACAATCTCGAGTCCGGTCAGGGTGCCAGACATCACGATCAAGGCGTCACTCTCGCCGGTCGTCTTCTGGGCCACCAGCAGCCGGTCCTTGTAGCGCTTCGAGTCACGAAACCGCAGGGGATCCTCCGGCTGGACGCCGCGCGCAAGCTCGCTCCCGGAATCCGGGTCGAGAAAGCACTCCAGACGATCGCGCGCCTCGATACGCATGTGAAAGGCGCACTTCGGACACACCAGCAGGTTGCGCTCGACTTCGGCCCTATAGAGCACCGCGTCGCAGCCGTCGCACTTGATCCAAACGCCTTCCGGAACGGACCGCGTCCGACGGTCGGTGGTCTTGATCCTCGACGGGATAATCTTCTTGAACCAGGTCATGCGGAACCTTCAGGCCAATCGCTGGGGCCGATCATAGCTGAAAGTGGCGCCGCCTCCTCTACCGGCAGGCCGTGCGTCTCGGGATAACGGACGCCGAGGAAGTAAAGACCGCCGGCCGGCGCCGTCAGGCCCGCCTCCCGCCGATCACGCCCGGCAAACACCTCAGCCAGCCATTCGACGCTGCGCGCCCCCTCGCCCACCCGAAGCGCCGAGCCTGCAATGTTGCGAACCATGTGATGCAAGAACGCGTTCGCAGTCACCTCGAGCACCACAAAATCACCACGACGTTCCACCCGAATATGCTCGAGGCGGCGCACCGGCGAGTGCGACTGACATTCGGAGGCGCGAAAGGCGGAAAAATCGTGCGTTCCGACGAGCACCTGCAGCGCGGCATGCATGCGCTGCGCATCGAGGGGCCGATGCCAGAGGCACGCTCGACCAGACCACAGCGGGGAACGTAGCGACCGATTGAGGATCAGGTAGCGGTAGCTTCGGGCCTGTGCGGAGAATCGCGCGTGGAAATCGGCCGAGACCGGGCGAATCCAGGCCAGCGCCACATCCGACGGGAGCGCGGTGTTGGTCCCGAGCAGCCAACCCCGCTCGGGCCGCTCCGCCACGGTCTCAAAATGAATCACCTGTCCGGTGGCATGCACTCCGGCGTCGGTCCGCCCCGCGCAGACCACCTCGACCGGATGATCCGCGACGCTGGAGAGTGCCGCCTCGACCTCGGCCTGGACGGACGGCGCATGGGGCTGGCGTTGCCAGCCGGCATAACGTGTGCCCGCGTACTGAAGTCCCGCCGCGAGCCGCAACCGTCGTCAGCCCGGAATGGTGGACAAAAGACGCCGAGCGTCGCTCTGCTGGGCGGGACTGCCCTCGCGAATCACCTCGTTGAGAATCTGTCGGGCGCCATCGGGATCGCCCATTTCCATGTAGGCACGCGCCAGATCAAGCTTGGTGCCGACCTCGGACAGCGTCACGCCCTCAAGATCGGCAAGCCCCAGATCCGACAGGCTCAGTTTCTCGACCAGCGTGGTATCACTGGTTTTGGCCGCCCGAACCGGGGGCGCAGCAGCGCGTTCCGGCGCCGCGTCAGACTCACGGGACGAGGACGAATGCTGGCTGACGAAATCATCGAGCCTGAGCTTCTCGGCATCATCCAGCAGCATACGGACGGTACCGGTCACTTCACTGCGGTCGGCGCTCGCCGCGGGCGCCTCCGTCAAGGCGCTGGTCGACAGCTCCAAGGTCAAGTCATGCTCGACGAAGGGCTGCGTCGCCATCTTCATGGTGACGGTGTGTTCGTCGAGCGGTTGCAGTCGCGGCTGGGTGTCGTCAACCGCCCGACCCGTCTCCGGCAGTTGACCCAAATCCACATCCAGCGCGACCGACGGTGCACTCACCGGTCGTCCAGCACTTGCGAACAAAGGATGCTTCGGTAGCAGCTTGGCGCCCATCACGGTGATTCGCGCCCACTCCTCCTCGGCCGTGGCCCCGCTCGCCGCCGTGGCCCTAAGCCTCTCGGCGAGCGCGATAAACCCATCCGCGTTGCTTGAGAGGTAGTACACCTCCAAAAGCTTGAGCTGATAGTCGCGCCGTGCAGGCTCACGGTCGATGCAGCGCTTCAAGAGATCGGCAGCCTGACCATACAAGCCATAAGCGATGTGGAAGTCGGCTTCCTGCAGTGGATCGGCCACAGACACCTCCACCGGGGTGGCGGTCGCCGCCAGGCTGGACGGCGTCGCCTCGGCAGCCGTTGCCGTGAGGCCGATCGACCCGAATGCGGGTGCCGGCGGTGCCGGCTCCCAAGGCTCTATCGTCGTCGTGACCGGCGTGATGATCGACTCGAACTCCGCTGCAGCGCGACGTCGGCGCCAACTCGTGACCCCGACGATGGCGGCGATGATCACGAGGAGTCCCGCACCGAGCGTCAGGGCTTGCCCCGCGAGCCATTCCATAAACGTTGGCTCCGCCGGCGGCTTCACGACCGGCTTCGACGGGGTGGGCGGGTTCGACGCGCCACTCGGCGCCGCATTGACGGGCGTGGCGCCATTTTGAATCGCCGCGAGTTCGGTACTCTTGAGTTCGAGTTGTCGCCGTGCTTCGGCGACCTCCTCCTGCAGGCGAGCGACCCGCGCCGCCTCGGCATCCTGACCGGGTGCGGCATTGCCGCTGGCTTGCGCGCTGCCCGGCGTCGCGACGGCGCCGCTTGCCCCCGGCGCGGCTTGGGGCGCGGCGGTCGCCTGAGGAGCCGCCGACTGGGCAGGCGTCGCAGGCGCGGCCGCGAGATCCTTGGCCGGGACGAGCTTCAGCTGGGCCTGCTCGACGGTATGCGCGTCGGATGGCGTTGCCGATCCGCTCTGCCAACCCTGCATCTGGGCGTGCACCTCGGCGATCGCTTCGCGAGCATTCACCTTCTGCCATTCGGTCGGGGTTGGCAGCGTCAGGGTGGCTGCGCGGTGCAGCCGATTGATGTTTCCGTCGAAGGCCGCGGGGTTGGCGCGGAAAGTCGCCACCATCCAGCGATTGACATCAGGGCCTGAGACGCCGCCCTCGCGATGCGCGATGACCGACAGGGAGTCGCCCGACGAGACCTGGTATTGCGCGCCGGTGGCCGTGACACCGCCAGCGCCAGCGCCACCCTCCGAAGGGGCGTTCGGGACCGGACGTGCATAGGCGGCGATCGGTGCGGCAGCCGTCGCCGACGGCGCCGGCATGCTGACCGGTGCCTTCGCCGGTCGCGGCGCCGACACGGGCGCTTTGACCGCACCGCTGAATTTGGACGCTGGCGCCGGTTTGTCGTCAAATACCGGGGGGTCGAGCAATACGGTGTACTCACGTACCAGACGCCCCTCGGCCCAACTGACCTCGATCAGCAAGGTCACGAACGGCTCGGTGACCGCCTCGGGCGAGCGCACCTGCAGGACCGGGTGCCCACTGGCATCGGCCACCACCTTGAAACTCATCGAGTTCAGGAACTGCGGGCGATCGAGCCCGTGGCTCGCGAAGATCTCGCGCGAAGCGAGGCTCGCGTGCAATTGTTTCATCGCATCCGGAGAGACCGACAACAAGTCGATGTCCGCCACAAATGGCTGGTTGAGCGCGGAGCCCAGACGGATATCCCCGAGGCCGACCGCCTGCGCCATGACGGGGGAGCCGAGCATCAGACTCAATAAAACGCGCGATTTGATGGTCATCGATGATTCCAGGGCGCCCGGCGCCAGCCAAAAGGTTGATCAGGCCCATCAACTCAGGGCGGTCGCGCCCAGAGCCGTCAAGTACCTGATTTAGAAAAATTTATCAGTAGTTTTCCGCAACCCGAGCTTAAAACCCTTGGGCGCTGCAAACGTCGACGCCGCGCACACTTTTTACCTCGCCGCAGCACTGGCAACCGCGCCACCGTCCACCGACGTCAGACGCCGATCGAGACTGAGGACGAACGCGACCAGAGTAATCAACGCGCTGGCCATGAACACCGCACGCGGACCCACGGTGCTCCAGAGCGCGCCACTGACCACACTCCCCGCGATCCCACCCGCACCCCACCCAAGGCTCGACACCAACGCCTGCGCGCGCGTGCCACTGCCCGGCGGCAGCAACCGCGGACACATCAGCACGGTGACCGAGTGGAAAAGCGCGAATCCCGCAAGGTGCAGAAGCTGGGCGGCGGCTTGGACCCCTGCCCAATCCGGCAAGGCCGCCACGATGACCCAGCGCAGCACCGTGAGCGCAAGACTCACACGCAACAGGCTCGCCAGGGCCACCCGCGCCATCAACAGCGGCACCACCAGAAAGAGTCCGATCTCGGCGATCACCGCGAGGGCCCAGAACCCACCAATGGTGCTGGTGGAATAGCCGTAGGCGCTGAGATACAGCGTGTAGAACCCGTAGTACCCGCCAAAGCCCGCCAGTTGCAGGAAACATACCCACAAGAAGCGCCGCAAGCGAGGCTCGACCAACACGTCGACGAGCGCTATCGACCGGCGCGCAGGATCCACCGGGCGATGCGGGGTGGCCGGCACCCCCCAGACCACCAGCGCGGTCAGCAGCAGAATCGCGGCCAGCATCGCGGGGATGACGGGATCGCCGAAACGCTCGATCAGACGACCCGTCAGGACCGAGACCACCACAAAACCCAGCGAGCCCCAGAGCCGCAGGCGCCCGTAGCGGGCACGCTGCTCGGCAAGCCAGTCGACCGTATGGGCGTCATAGAGCGCCATGAACGCGTAGAAACAGCCGCCGAAGGCACTGATGCCGAGTGCCATCGTCATCGGACCCACGGCCAGCGCGAGCACGAGACCGGCCAGTGCGCTGGCGGCCGCGAAGGCGAGCACCAGCGGACGACGGTCCGCGGTCCGGTCACCGACCCCCGAAATCATGAGCGGCGCGAACAAACGCATCGCGTTCACAAGACCGAGCAAGACACCGATCAACGTGGCGGGATACCCAAGCGCCGACAGGTGAGTGGACCAATAGGGCTGCAGTAGCCCCATCACGCCAACGGAGGTCAGATAACCCGCGGCCAGCGCGACTTCCCCGCGCCTCACACCGTGGACTGCGAGGCGATGTCTGGGGTGGTGCTGCGCACGTCGGCATTCTGCGCGCGGTGTCGCAACCAGTGATCCATCAAAGTCAGCGCCATCATCGCCTCGGCGATCGGGGTGGCGCGAAGGCCCACGCAAGGATCATGACGTCCTGTGGTGACCACGTTGGTCGGTTGGCCGGACAGATCGACCGTGCGTCCCGCGATCTGAATGCTGGACGTCGCCTTGATGGCGAGCCTGACGACGATATCCTGACCGCTCGAAATACCGCCCAGCACGCCGCCGGAATGATTGGCCAGAAAACCCGTCGGGGTCAGTTCGTCACGAATCTCGCTACCCCGCTTGTCGACGACCGCGAAGCCATCACCGATCTCGACGCCCTTGACGGCATTGATCCCCATCATCGCGTGCGCGAGGTCGGCATCCAGTCGATCGAACACCGGCTCGCCAAGCCCCGGCGGCACACCACGAGCGATCACCGTGAGACGCGCCCCGATGGAATCACCCGCTTCGCGGATCCGCCACATGAACGCCTCGAGTTCCTCGAGCCGCGACGGATCCGGGCAGAAGAAGGGATTGTCGTAGGCACGATCGGGATCGACCGCCGCGAGCTCCAGCGGTCCAAGCGCCGAAAGGTAGCCGTGGATGCGGATCCCGAGACGCTCGGCCAGATACTTGCGGGCAATGGCGCCCGCCGCCACGCGCATCACCGTCTCACGCGCGGACGACCGGCCGCCCCCTCGATAGTCACGAAACCCGTATTTCTGCTGATACGTGTAATCGGCGTGTCCCGGCCGAAAGCGATCCTTGATCTTGTCGTAGTCACGCGAGCGCTGGTCGGTGTTCTCCACGAGGAGTCCGATCGGCGTGCCGGTCGTGCGACCCTCGAATACCCCCGAGAGAATGCGCACGCGATCCGGTTCATGCCGCTGACTGGTGTGATGCGAGGTACCGGAGCGGCGTCGCTCGACATCCCGCATCAGATCTTCCTCGGAGAGCGCGAGGCCCGGTGGGCACCCGTCGACGATAGCGGTCAGCGCCGGCCCGTGGCTTTCGCCGGCAGTCGTCACCGTGAACAGGGTCCCGAAGGTATTGCCCGACATGCCCTACTCCATCGTCAACATGAAAACCCCGCCACCACCGCGCTCGAACTCAAGCCACACGAAAGGCAGCTCCGGCCAAGTCGCCTCCACCGCCGGCTGCGTGTCGCCGACCTCGACCACCAGAATCCCGCGTGGCATCAGATGGTCACGGTAACCGGCCAAGATCGCCCGCACCGCATCGAGCCCGTCGGCACCCGAATCAAGACCGATCACCGGCTCATGCGCATACTCCGGCGGCAGCGCCTCGACCACGGCCGTCGGCACATACGGCGGATTACTGACGATGATATCGTACCGGCGCCCGTCGAGCGCCGAGTACACATCGGACTTCAAGAGTTCGACGCGTCCGGCCAATCCATGCCGTGCGACGTTGCCAACCGCCACCGCCAACGCGTCCTCAGAAATATCCACCGCATCGACGGTCGCCGCAGCGAACGCATGGGCGCAGGCGATTGCGATGCAGCCTGACCCCGTCCCGATGTCGAGGATGCGCTGCACCCGGCCGGCTTCGATGAAGGGCGCGAAGCGATTCTCGACAAGCTCCGCAATCGGCGAGCGCGGCACGAGGACACGGGCATCCACCCGCATCTCATGACCGGCAAACCAGGTACGTCCGGTGAGGTAGGCCGAGGGCAGACGCTCGTCGATACGCCGCCGGAGGAGCTGCGCGAGCGTCCGCCGGACCGGGTCGCTGAGCGGCCGGTCATAGGCGGCGGGCGCCTCGTGATGTTCGAAGCCGGCCGCGTGAAAGACCAGCGCGGCGGCCTCGTCCGACGGATTGTCCGTGCCATGACCATACGCCAGGTGCGCCCGTTGCAATCGGCGCGCGACCCAGTCGATGGCATCCCCGGTGCGTACCGGTGGCAATGTAGTGCGTCCCATGGCGTGAGTGTAATCCAGAGGAGCGACGCAGAAGTTCTGTGATAATGGCGAGATGACCGCCCCCTCATCCAAAAGCCCATCTCCCGCGCAGCGCCGCAGGGGCCTGCTGCCATGGATTGCCGCGGGTCTCGCGAGCCTGATTGCCGGCCTCTGGGTGCAGACGCAGCAGCACCCACAGACCGGCAAGCCCGAGGTCGCCGCGGTACTGTCGGCACCTCGTCCACTACCAGAGTTCACGCTCACCGACCTCGACGGAGCACCCCTCGACAGAACCCGGCTGCTCGGCCACTACACGTTGCTGTTCTTCGGGTACACGAACTGCCCGGACGTGTGCCCGACCGTGCTTGCCGAGCTTGCGATCGCCAAGCGCAGCCTCGCCGACTTGCCCGCGGCACTGCAACCCACGGTACTGTTCGTGAGCGTCGATCCGGCCCGTGACTCACCCGAGGTGCTTGGCCGTTACGTGCGCCACTTCAATGGCGCGTTCCTCGCGGCCACCGGCACCGACGACGTCCTGACCCGGATCGCGACCTCGGTCGGAGCCATCTATCAGCGGAGCACCCCGGTGGATGGCAGCTACAACGTGGACCACTCGGCGGCCATGTTCCTGGTCGACCCCAAGGCGGCCTTGATCGCCGTATTCCCGGCGCCGCACGTCGCGAAACAAATCGTCAACGACTATCGCCTGATCGTCCACCGGACCACCGACCAGCCCTCATGACCGCGCCATTACGCACCCCGCTCACGACTCGCTTGTTCGTCGCACTGCAATACCTGCTACCGCAGCACGGACTGACAGCCGCCATCCACTGGCTCACACGGCGCCGTGAGCCGTGGCTGCGCCGCGTTCTGATCCGCGGCTTCATGAAGCTCTATCGCATCAACCTTGAGGACGCCCTGATCCGTGATGTCGACGCCTTTGCCAGTTTCAACGAGTTCTTCACCCGCGCCCTGAAACCCGGTGCGCGACCCATCGATTCGGCCGCGACATCGATCGTGAGCCCCTGTGACGGCGCGGTCAGCGAGTGCGGCAACATCGTTGGCGAACACCTGCTGCAGGCCCGCTTGGTGGCCAAGGCCATGCGCTACACCGTCGGCGAACTGCTCGGCGACGCCGAAGCCGCGCTACCCTTCATCGGTGGCCGCTTCGCAACGCTCTATCTAGCACCGTTCGACTACCACCGCGTTCACATGCCGATCGCCGGTACGCTGCGCCGCCTTCGCTACGTGCCGGGCGCCCTGTTCAGCGTCAATGGCGCCACGGCGCGCGCGGTCCCCAAACTGTTCGCGCGCAACGAGCGAGTGGTCGCCGAATTCACCACCAGCGCAGGACCGATGGCGATCGTGTTCGTCGGCGCCTTGAATGTCGGCAGCATCTCGGTCGTGGGCTTTGGCGATCTCACGCCGCGTCACCCCCGCATGCCCTGGCAGATCGACGCACCGAAACCGGCGCCCTTCTTCCTGAAGGGCGCCGAGCTTGGTCGCTTCAACATGGGGTCGACCGTCATCCTGCTACTGCCACCCGACAGCGCTCGTTTCACCGCAGATCTCACGGCCGGCGCTATCGTCCGCGTGGGTCAAGCCATCGGTACGCTCACGGCCGGCATGGCGACTCGATGAACACCGGCGACCCGGGCGCAACCCGATCGATGCTCAAGCAGCGCGCTCGGCTGTTGGCCGAGTGCCGCACCTTCTTCGCCGACCGTGGCGTGCTCGAGGTCGACACGCCGATCCTGCGCACCGCCACGGTGACGGATCTGCACATCGATTCGCTCACGACGCGCCTCGCCGACGGGCGGCAGCTGTTCCTGCAAACCTCGCCCGAGTATGCGATGAAATGCCTGATCGCGGCCGGCGCGGGCGACATCTACCAGCTGGGCCACGTCTTTCGTGATGAGCCGCCGGCACGCCATCATCACCCGGAGTTCATGCTGCTCGAGTGGTACCGGATGGGCTACGACCTCGACGCCCTGATCCACGAAGTGATCACGCTCTTGACGCAGTTGATTGGCGCACGGCTCACCGAGCCTCCCGAGGTCCTGAGCTACCGTGAGGTATTTCTCGACCGACTCGGTGTCGACCCTCTGACCTGTGACACGGCGGATCTCGAATCCCTTGCCCGGCAGGCCGGCGCAAGCCCGCAGGATTACGATCGCGACACCCTGCTCGATCTCCTGATGGCGATCCACGTCGGTCCGACACTCGGACGGTCACGACTGACGGTGGTGACGCAGTACCCCGCCTCTCAGGCGGCACTGGCGCGTTTGATTCCGGGACATCCGCCGACGGCGGCTCGTTTCGAGGCCTATTGCGAGGGCATCGAACTCTGCAATGGCTTCCATGAACTCAGCGATCCCGCCGAGCAACGAAAGCGCTTTGAAGCGGATGTCGCAAAGCGCCGCGCGCTCGGTCGCTCGGCCGTCGCCATCGACGAGACGCTGCTTGATGCCCTCGCGTCGGGTCTGCCCGACTGCGCGGGGGTTGCCGTGGGATTTGATCGGGTGGTGATGCTTGCGATCGGCTGCCCGCAGCTCGCCGAGGCGATGCCCTTCAGCCTCGGCTGACCCAAAACGGCAGGCTCGCGCCTACTTCGCCCGCGAGATGTACTCACCGCTACGGGTGTCGACCCGAATCATGTCGCCTTCGCTCAGGAACAGCGGAACACGCACCACCGCGCCCGTCTCGAGCTTTGCGGGCTTCTGCCCACCCGTGACGGTGTCGCCACGGGCACCCGGGTCCGTCTCGACGATCTTGAGTTCGACGTGCGCGGGCGGCGTCACCGTGAGCGGCTGACCATTCCATAGCGTGACGATGCACTGCACGCCATCCTTGAGCCACTGCGCGGCCTCGCCCATCGCGGCTTTGCCCGCGGTGTACTGCTCGAAGTTGTCCGGCATCATGAAGTGCCAGAAGTCGCCGTCGCTGTACAAATACTGCATATCGGCATCGACCACATCGGCGCCTTCGACGGAGTCACCGGATTTCCAGGTGCGTTCCACCACGCGACCGGTCTTCAGGTTTCGCACCTTGACGCGGTTGAACGCCTGCCCCTTGCCCGGCTTGACCATCTCGTTCTCGACGATGGAGTACGGATCGCCGTCCAGCAGAATCTTGAGACCCGACTTGAACTCGTTGGTGCTGTAATTGGCCATGCGTTACTCCGGCGTGCGTCGCAGGCCCCTGGACCTGTGACCGATGTTGGAAAAGCCAGACATCATACCCATCCGGGGCTTACCCGGAAAGCCGAACCGGTGGCCGGAAGAACTGTCGACCTCATCACGCCCCGGACAGGGACCGCCGGACTAGGATCGCCCACTCGAGCCCCGAGCCCAAAAGGCCAGCCGTGACCCCGACGACGTCGACCCCTCCCCGCGCCACGACGCCGCTGTCGATCCTCGTGATCACGCAGTTTCCTGAAAACGTCGATGCAATCAGCGCGCTGCTGCAGAGCGCCGGCCAGTCGGTCTACTGCACCTGGCTCTCGGATGGTAATCCGCTCGGCGAGATCCTGACGCGCACGCGCGCTGAACTGATCGTTCTGTTTCAAGCCGATGGACTCGTCGACCTTGCAGACCTCAAGACGCTGCGCGGCAATCAACAACCTCGTGTGCCCATCATTTTGGTCGCCGATCAGGCGGATGAAACCGCCATGACCGAAGCGCTCAACCAAGGCGCCCAGGATCTCGGCTCGCTGGCGCAAGCCACTCGACTACGCCGCATCTGCGAGCGGGAAATCCGGACATTCCGCCGCGATCGTGCGCTGATGCTGACCGTGGGTTCCGCACGCAAGCATCAGGATGCCCTGGCGGCATTCATGGCCGCCTCCGCCGATGCCATCGTGCATCTGCGCGACACCGAGATCCTTGACGGCAACCGCGCCTGGAACGCGCTGGTGGGCCTTGCGGACGATGCGTCGATCGCCTCGCGATCCATTCTCGATTTCCTCGCGCCGCAGTCCCACGCTGCTCTGAAGGGGGCGCTGACCGCGTGTCGCCGCGGTCAGTGGGCCAACCATCCACTCAAGCTCACGGCCACGAACAGTCTCGGCAGGACCCTGTCGCTCGAAGTGGAACTCGATAGCACCGAATGGCAGGGCGTGCCGGCGATACGTCTCAGAGTACCCGCCGCGCATACCACTGACCCCGAGGGAGAACCGTCACTCGTCGAGGAACTGCGCCTGGAGCCCGCCACCGGACTGCTCCATCGTCACAGCTTCCTCGACGCGCTGCGCGAGCGCCTCGCAGAACCCTTGCAAGGCGGGGTGCGCTATCTGATCGCCTTGTCACCGGATGACCTTGCCGCCATCCAGAAGACCGTCGGCCCCCTGCGGGTCGAGAACTTCATGACCGAGTTCGCCGCACTCGTGCGCGCGGCGCTGTTACCGCATGATTTGGCCGGGCGCTTCTCGAGCGATACCCTCATGTTGCTCATCGAGCGCGGCAACACCGCGGATGCAGAGCTTTGGATCAACAACCTGCTCGGGTCGGTGCACGGACAAATCTTCAAAGTCGAGGAGCACACGCTCGCGACCACGGCGAGTGCCGGCCTTGCGATCGCAAGTGCCAGCGCCGATGCGCCGGCCGATCAGTGGGCCGCCTTGGTCGTGGCCGCCGTCGGCACACTGACGAATGTGCAAAAGCACGGTGGCCGAAAGCTCGCCATCGCGTCGGCGACCGCTCGTCAAGGAGCCGAGTCACCGAGCGACAACCCCGCCGATGTGGCCAGACTTCGAGAAGCGATCGATCGCGGGCGCTTCCGCCTGATCGCCCAGCCGATCGCGAGCCTCGGCGGTGATGCGGGCTCGCGGTCGGACCTCGTGATCCGGCTGATCGACGCGGAAGGTCACGACGTCCTGCCCTCGGAATTCCTGCCGATCGCCGAACGCCACGGATTACTGCCAGCCATCGATCATTGGGTCGTCGAGGCGGCACTCGAGTATCTGCGCAAGCAGTCCGACGAGAGTGTGTTCATTCGTGTGTCGGAAGCCTCGGTGCGCGACGCGAAGTTCCTGCCGTTCGTCACGACGGCGGTCAAACTGAGCGGCATCCTGCCCGGGCGCCTGTGCCTGCAGATCAACCAGCAGACGGCCGAGGCCTACCTGCCGCAGACCCACGCACTGCGGCTCGCTCTGGCGGGCGTCGGCTGTCGCTTCGCACTCGATCGCTTCGGTGCGAGTGGCGAGCTCGAGCCGCTGGTGGCGACACTGACACCCGATGTCCTGAAGATCGATGGCGCGCTGGTGCAGGGACTCGCGAATCAACAACAGCAGCAACAGCGCATCAAGGCGATCATCAAGCTCGCCGATGCGGCAGAGATCGATACCATTGCGGAGCGCGTGGAGGATGCGAGCACGATGGCGGTCCTCTTCCAACTCGGCGTCAAGGCGATCCAGGGTTATTTCGTACGGGCGCCAGAAACCGTCACGATGGGAGACTGACACCCGCCTCCACCCCGCAGGACAGCCACGACCGACCGACGATCACGATGATCGGACGGCCTCGAGCACGCACATGGATCGGCCGTCCACGAGAATGGCGCCACCGTCGACCGGCGCAACACCATCGTCAGGCTGCGCGCTCGACAGGATCAATAGCCAACCACAATCCGTCGGCAACGCGAAGCGCACCGCACCGGACCAGGCATTCCAGAGGAGCAGCAGGTCACCCTGATCGGCGGTCACCGTTGACAAGCGCTGCCCCAAGGCATGCGCATCCTCACGCCAATCGCTCGACATCATGGGACGTCCTTCCGGATGCCACCAGACGACCTCGTGACCGTGCGGATCGAAAAACGTCTCCCGCCTGAACTCCGACCGCGCCTGACGCAGCGCAGTCAATCGCCGCACGAACCGCAAGGTAACCTGCTCCGTCTCCATCAAAGCCCAGTCGAACCAGGCCAACGGCTGATCCTGGCAATAGGCGTTATTGTTGCCCTGCTGCGTTCGTCCGCATTCATCGCCGGCCAGTAGCATCGGCGTCCCTTGCGACAACAGCAGACTCGACAGAAGATTGAGCCGCGACTTCAGACGCTGCGCTCGAATCTCCTCATCATCGGTCGGCCCTTCGACGCCGCCATTGAAGCTCAAGTTATGATCGTGCCCATCGCGATTGTCCTCGAGATTCGCCTCGTTGTGCTTGACCGCGTAACCCACCAGATCCGCGAGCGTGAAGCCATCGTGCGACGTGACGAAGTTAAGACTGGCCGATGGCGCGCGGGCACGATGTCGGAAAACATCGGCGGAGCCGGACAGTCGCTCAGCGAACGCACCAAGTCCGCCGCGATCGCCCCGCCAGAATGACCGCATCTGGTCGCGGAAACGATCATTCGACTCGATCCAGCCATTCGGAAAGTGACCGAGTTGATAGCCATCAGGCCCAATATCCCAGGGCTCCGCGATCAATTTGACCGTCGACAGCAGAGGATCCGCCTGTATGGCCGCAAACAGCAGGTTTTCCCGGTGATAATGCCGGCGCTCGCGACCAAGTACGGTCGCGAGATCGAAGCGAAAACCATCCACATGCATCGTCTCGACCCAGAATCGCAGACTGTCGAGGATCAATTCGCGCGCCGGCGCACTGCCGGCATCGATCGTGTTGCCGCAACCGGTGAAGTTCTCGTAGCGTCGCGGATCCAGAGGATCCAGCAGGTAGTATCCCTCGTTGTCGAAGCCTTTCAGCGATAGCACCGGCCCGTGTTCGTTCCCCTCCGCCGTATGATTAAACACCACGTCGAGGATCACCTCGATACCCGCCACGTGTAACGCGCGCACCATCTGGCGGAACTCGAGCAACGGGTCGTGCAACGCATATTGCAAGGCCGGCGCCGACCAAGCGACCGGGTTGTAGCCCCAGTAATTGGTCAAGCCACGGCGCTCCAGAAACGCCTCGGTCATGAAGGCCTGACAGGGCATGAGCTCGACGCTGGTAACGCCCAAGGCCAGCAACCAATCGATCACCACAGGCTCGGCGAGACCGAGGTAGGTCCCACGCCGCCCCGGCGCGACACCGGGATGTTGTTGAGTGAATCCCTTGACGTGAAGCTCGTACACGAGCGAGCGAGCCCAAGGAACCTCGGGGCGCCGATCATTACCCCAATCGAAGTCGAGATCGACGATCCGGCCCCGCGGCATGACGGCCGCGCTGTCGAGCTCGCACGTCCAGGCGCCATCGTGCAGCGACGGGTCATTACGGGGGATACCGGAGAGGGCGCGCGCGGCAGGATCGATGAGCAACTTGTGCGGATTGAGACGCTGGCCCGAGCCCGGCTTACACGCCCCGTGCACCCGATACGCATAGCGGTCGCCCGGCCCGACCAGCGGCGACGGCAGAAAACCATGCCAACGATCACCGCTGCGACCGTTCAGTCGAACCGAAGCGCGCGTGTTGCCGGCGCCATCCTCCAGACAAAGCTCCACCGCTTCGGCCGCCGGTGCGTGCACCACGAAGTTCACACCG